>JAEEGJ010016883.1_pt1 | contig 16639 bp, 10 predicted proteins | sample 8958761 | NCBI WGS metagenome assembly JAEEGJ01 (sample SAMN16246546, study PRJNA631951) | gut metagenome | biome: gut microbiome; feature: rumen; material: RS-attached | host: Bos | place: Iran: Karaj | collected 2018-10 | reverse complement strand
GCACCCGGCGGCAGCGAAGATACTGGGGATGGCCGACCAGATCATGTCGAGGGTGCTGAGCGCACTGAACGAGGGAGCCGAGGACACACTCACGGCGACACAGGTGGCCAAGACGTTCAACATGTCGATCTACGACTTCAACGCGGTGCTGCGCGACATGGGCATCCAATACCGGCGCCACGGACGGTGGAACCTCGTCGACGAACTGCAGGGCCGGGGACTGACGGCGATGCGCACACACGTGTCGTACTCGCTGAAGGGGGAACGGAAGGTGAAGAACTACATGACGTGGACGATGGCAGGGCTGCACTATCTGAACTCGAAACTGGGGTATCCTAATTTTTGAGATGATTAAAAGAAAAAGAAGAATAGGAGTATAAGAATGATGAGAGTAAGTGAAATTTGTTTGGGGAAATTGAAGGAGTTTGAGGGTCTGCGCAAAGAGGCGTACTACGATGCAGCCGGGGTGCCGACGATCGGCTACGGACATACGCGTGGTGTCAGAATGGGCGACGTGATCAGCGAGTACTGGGCGGAGATGTTCCTGAAGGCAGACCTGTATGATGTGGAGAAGCAGGTGGATTCGCTGGGAATGAAATTGAACCAGCCGCAGTTCGACGCGTTGGTCTCGTTTGCGTTCAACCTCGGATTTTATAAGCTGAAGACCTCGACCCTATTGAAGACCATCCGCGAAGGCGGTTCGATGCACGCCATCAAGAAGGAGTTCCGACGCTGGGTGTATGCTGGGGGAAAGGTGCAGCCGGGACTCGTGAAGCGCAGAGAGTGGGAGGCCAGACGGTTCTTCGACCACGATGAACTGGAGGCCATGAAGCGCCGCGACTGGTCAGACTTCCACAGAGGCGAGAATTGAAAGAAGAATCAGTATAGAGAATGAGTGTACATGTGATTTATTACAAGGATGGGGTGAAGATGATGCGCCCCGTCCTTAACCGCGAGGAGTATCTGAGGCTGAGGGACGGCGGCTGTCAGAAGTCGAACCTGAGCCGCATCAGGCAGGGCGAGGAGAAACTGAAGGTCGACCTCGTGCAGATGAACTACTCGTGTCTGCCGAATGATGACGGGACGCTGAAGGGCTCGAAGAGGGCTTCGATGTCGGTGTGTATGGACATCGACTTCAACGCGCCGGAGGGTCTGTCTGAGGAAGAGAAGAAGGCCTGGCTGAAGGAGCAAATGGCAAAGGTGCCGGAGCTGGTGCTGAGCAAGAAGGACGAGCTGGTGCCGCTGATGCTGGAGCGGTCGGCCACGAAGGGGTATCATCTGGCGTTCCGTCGGCGTCCGGAGCTGGATCAGGAGGGGAATCTCAAGTGGGCCAGTGAGCTGCTGGGGATCAAGTATGATACGCAGGCGAAGGATATCACGAGGGTGTACTTTACGACGACGGCAGATGCCGGGGAGCTGCTGTATCTGGATGACGAGATATTTAGTGTCGCGGGCTCTGATTCCACTGTTCAGACCACCCCGCCTGACGGCACCCCTCCTAACTTAGGAGGGGAATGCTGCGCGCAGACGCTGGCGGCGTTTGATTTGTGCGCGGAACAGGCGGGACTGAAGGTCGGCGAGATGGACGTGTGGGGCGAGCACAACTGGCACGCGAACCTGATGGCGGTGCTGTCTGTAGGCGTGGCGAAGCTGATGACCAAGCCGCAGCTCATGGGCGTCATCGCACAGCGTCTGCCTAATTACAGCCAGACGGAGGACTGTCGGAAGCTCGTGGATTACTTCTACGAGAAGTACGATGCCGACAAGGGCTTCATGAATGCCAGTCTGCGCGAGATCAACGCCCGGGCACAGAAGAATAGCGCGCAGAAGGGACCGTCCCCGTTGTGCGAAAGTACGCCGCCGGAGATGCCGAAACGGCTGCCGAAGCTGATCGAGCTGCTGACGTCGAAGACGCCGGGGCCGTATAAGGCTGCCGTGGCGCACGCGGTGTTCGCGCCCTTGGGAACGCACCTCTGCGATGTCCGCTTCCGTTACACGGACCAGGTGGAGCACGAGGCGACGCTGATGAACTGTCTGATGGCGCCGACGGGTGCGGGTAAGGGTTGCATCGACAAGCCCATTGCCCACATCATGGCCGACATCAAGCGCCGTGACGAGGAGAATGAGCGCAGGGAGGCCGAGTGGAAGAAGGACTGTCAGAAGAAGGGTGCCAACAAGGACAAGATGGTGCGTCCGGAAGGTCTGGTGATCCAGCAGATAGACCCCGACATGACGAAGCCTGCCCTCGTGACGCGCATGGACGAGGCGGAGGGGCACTTCGTGTATGTGAAGCTGAACGAGCTCGACCTGTTTGAGCAGCTGAAGGGTCAGACGGGCAAGCAGCACTTCCAGCTGATGTGTCTCGCCTTCGACCCCGACTCGGAGTACGGACAGACGCGCATCGGTACGCAGAGCGTGACGGCCAGGCCGAAGTGCCGCTTCAACTGGAATGCCTGTACGACGATCCAGAAGGGCCGCAGGTTCTTCAGCCGCGTGCTCACCGACGGCCCCATCTCGCGCATCAACTTCTGTACGATCCCGGAACAGGAGATCGGCGCCGAGCAGCCCGTCTATGGCATCTACGACGCCGAGTTCGACGAGCGGCTGAAACCCTACATCGACAACCTCACGGCGGCCCGAGGACCGGTGGACTGTCAGCAGGCCTACAAGCTCGCCAAGAGACTGCAGAAGGAGTGTGCCGACACAGCGAGACTGTCGCAGGACGATGTCTATTGGAACCTGTCGCACCGTGCCTGCGTGATAGCCTGGTTGAAAGCCTGTGTGCTCTACGTGGCCAACGGCATGAAGTGGGAGAAGCCGATCGACGATTTTATCCGTTGGAGCCTGGAGTACGACCTGTGGTGCAAGATGGCCTTCTTCGGGGCAGCCATCGAGGCCGCCAACAGCGGACAGGAGCGCGTGGGCTCACGGGGACCGATGAACCTGCTGGAGCTGTTGCCCGACACGTTCACCCTCGACGATGCCAAACGCGTGCGCCGGCAGCAGGGCAAGAGCAACGAGGGGAACCTCTGTATCCGGATGATCCGGACCTGGGCGAACCGGGGGTATGTGATACAGAATACAGAATACAGTTTCCAGAAGAGCGATAAAATCCTCAGGAAGGCTGTCTAAGTCAGATACGTAGCACACTGGGACCTTGCCCCAGTGTGCTATTGTGAGATGGGGTAACGATTCGTTACGCCATGATATAAAAAATAAATTGAAATTTATTTTGCAGTTTCGATTATTTGTTGTATCTTTGCAGTCGAAGACGAATAAATTTAAACCATTATTTTGCGCTTTCGACATTTTATAAGACTATGGATGACGGTTGTGGCCGTAATGACGACACTTTGCGTGTCGGCACAGCGTCATTATGAAAACCTGAACTTCGGATGGGAGTTCAGGCTGAATGACGAAGGCGACTGGCGGAAGATCGACGTGCCCCATGACTTCCAGATAGAGCAGGATTGGGTTGAATTCAGTTCAGACAAGGACTCCGATAATAACGGCGTGCCCGTGAGCATCATCAACCCCCTCGCCAGACGGGGTTTCAAGGACATGGCCAAAGGTTACTACCGCCTGCATTACACCCCGACGGAAGAGACGAAAGACCGGCGCGTTCTGCTCGACTTCGAGGGCATCCTCTACACCGCAGACGTCTATCTGAACCACAAGCGCATCGGAGGCACCGACTACGGCTACGTGGGCTTTGAGATCGACATCACCGACGAACTGACATACGGCCAGGACAATCTGATCGAAGTCGTTGCAGACACCCGCCAGCCCGAGAACTCCCGCTGGTACACCGGCGGAGGCCTCATCCGTAACGTCAGCCTCATTACGACCCCGAAAGACCTCTTTTTCTACCGTCACCCGCTCTACATCACTACCCGCGACAACCGGTTCGTCAGCATCTCTGCCGAGTTTACCAACTGCACTAAGGAAAAATCCTCCCGCATCGCCCTGCTGATACAAGACGCCAAGGGGGAAACGGTCTTCCGCGACACGGTCTCCGTGAGGCGTCACCGCATGATGCGCCGCCAGGAAGTACGGATCGCTACCGACATCGACATTGCCGACGCCCAGGTTTGGGATATCGACACACCTTATTTATATACTCTTACTGCCCGGTTACTGCGTGACGACGATACCGTCGCCGACGAGGCCGTAGAAACCTTCGGATTCCGTACCATTGAGTTCAGTCCCGCCTTCGGTTTCAAGCTCAACGGGCGCAAGGTGCTGCTCAAGGGCTGTTCCGACCACCACACCCTCGGAGCGCTCGGTGCTGCTGCCTATCCCAAGGCCGCCGAGAAGCGCATCAGGCTCTTGAAGCAGTTCGGCATCAACCACATCCGCACCTCGCATAACCCTTACAGCCGGGAGTTTATCCGCCTCTGTGACCGCTACGGCATCCTGGTCGTCAACGAACTCTACGACAAGTGGACGACTCTGTCCACGGGCGGGAAAACACCCTTCGAGCAGCACTGGCAGGAGGAAGTGCCCGAATGGGTGAAACGCGACCGCAACTCACCGTCCGTCATCCTCTGGAGCCTCGGAAACGAGTTGCAGCAAGACCCCGACATGCCCTTTAACGACTTCGGCATCACCATGTACAAGCTACAGAAGACGCTCCTCCAGCGTTACGATTCCACGCGGCTCGTCACGGTGGCCATGCACCCCCGTTACCGCAGTTGGAACACAGACTCTCTGCCTGCACCTCTGGCGATGATCACCGACATACAGTCCTACAACTACCGCTATATGTACTTCCTTCATGACGGTTTCCGGTTCCCCTGGATGATCTTCTACCAGAGTGAGGCCAGCACGTCCGACATGGGGCCGAATTTCTTCGGGATGGATCTTGACAAAGTGGTCGGATTGGCTTACTGGGGCGTCATCGACTACCTCGGCGAGAGTCAGGGCTGGCCTGCCAAAGGCTGGTCGCAAGGGGTGTTCGACATTGCGCTCGAACCCAAGCCCAAGGCCTATCTCATGAAGAGCATCTTCATGCCCGACGAGCCGTTGGTCCGCATCGCCGTCATCAACCGGAAGGATCGCGGGAAGTCCGGTCCTGAACAGCAGATCGTCACCTATACCAATGCCGACGAAGTGGAACTCATGCACAACGGCAAGCGCCTCGGCCGGAAGCCGAATCCGAAGGCCGACCCCAAGCAGCGTAATAAGATACCATGGGAAGGCATCACTTACGCAGAGGGCCGTCTTGAAGCCGTCGCCTACAACGCCGGCAAGGCCGTCGCCCGTCACAGCATGGAGACGCCGGGCAGGGCCGTCTGCCTGAGAGTCACGCCTGAAGACACGGAATGGGAGGCCGACGGCACCGACCTGATGCACCTCCGCATAGAGGCCGTCGACAGCAAAGGCCGTCGCGTGCCGACAGCAGAAGACGAACTCCACTTCTCCGTCGATGGCGACGCCGCCCTCGTGGCTGTCAGCAACGGCGACATCAACAGCCATGAACTGAACGTCGCCGACCACCGATGCCTCTGGAACGGCTCGGCGCTGGTCATCCTCCGTAGCGGCCGCTCACCCTCAAAGGTGATACTGAAGACCGCCTCCGAAGCCTATAAGTCCATCACGACTGTCCTGCAAACGACGGCAATTAGGCAACCGGTCCCCTGAGTGGGATAACGATTCGTGTCGCCATGAAAAATAAATGTATATTTATTTTGTACTTTCAATATTTTTTTGTATCTTTGCAGCGTCAATGAACTTCAAGCATATATGAAATTAGTCAATAAAAAAATAACCATTATGAACAGAAAAACAATTAGAATCTTAATGCTCCTGCTGGTGGCTATGGGCCTCGGCATAGGAGAGGCGAAAAGCCAGGCCGTCCAGCAGAAAGTGAAGTACATGGGCTGGGACGACGCGCAGAAGAAACTCGTGGAGATGACAACGCCCGAGGGCGTAAATGTCACTGTGCTGGAAGGTAGCACAAGTACTGAAGTTGTTGAGCTTGGAGGATGGTACGTGGTGAATGGTACGGTCAATTACAACGGGCATTTTTGGCTCAATAGTGAAACACACCTCATCCTCTCAGATGGTGCACAATTGACATGTCCAATGATTGGTGGAAGTAGTTGTTCTCTCTTTGTCTATGGTCAGGGCGGTCATGCAGAAGGTAGTACTAATGTGGCTGAAGGCATTTTAAACGTCACGACGAGAGGCATACAAGAAGATAATATCACCATCAACGGTGGGCAAGTCAATACCAACGCAACTGAACCACCCACCCCCATATCCTCTTCATATAATGGAATTTTTGCTTATTATAATCTAACCATCAATGGCGGAAAAGTCACCGCTACAAGTGAATATAACGATTGTATATTTGCTAATATTGACGTCACCATTAACGGCGGACAAGTCGCCGCAACCGCTGGCGTAAAAGGCGGTTCTGGGATTTATGCAAGTGGTAAAGTCACCATCAATGACGGCCAAGTCACCGCCACCGCATCAAACACCACCGGCTCATTTTGGTATTACGGCATCTGGTCTAACGTAATCATCAACGGCGGCCAGGTCACCGCCTCAGGTCCTCATGGTGGCATAAATGGTGGAGATATCACCCTAGATGGCGGAGATATCACCCTTGGTTGGACGAAGTCCACGGATTTCATCAAGTGCAGCAGCTATAGTGTTGGCAGCTCTGGCACTTTGAAGACTGCTACAGGCAAGCGTTTCGATGCCTATACGTATGATGGCAGCGGCAAAGAAACCTTCAGTACTACAATCGAGGGCGGCACGACCATTGATGCTTCAGGACTTACTACAACAATACTGCGCCCTGCGAACTATAAATATGGTGTCAAGTACCTCAAGCCGAATGCCTCTGGTTCTGCACTCGTTGAAGACCAAACTTCTGAGGGTGTGAAAGTATGGGAGCTGATAGGCGATGAGACGGAGTTGGGCACTGACGGGGAGGAAACCTGGTACGTCACAACGTCAGAAACGGCTACCTTTACCAACACGATCACGCTTAATGGCGATGTTCACATTATCCTCGCCAACGGTACCACGATGAACGTGGAACCGAGTACAGGCAACGGCATTTTCACCGACACTTACAACCTATACATCCACGGTCAGCAAAATCGTTCGGGTAAGCTTAATGTTGTAGCCAGCGGAAACGGTATATATAGTAAAGACATGAATATCTATGGCGCAGAAGTTATGGCAAAATCTACTAACCAAGATGCTATTCATGCTAACAATGAAATGAATATCTTTGATTCAAAAGTCACGGCTACTGGTGGTAATTTCGGTATCTATGCCGAAACGTACATGAATATTACTGGCGGACAAGTAAAAACAGAGGGCGGCAGTACGTCAGATGGAATGATATATGGAATAAACTGCCCAATTAATCTCACCTGGAAAAAATCTTCAGACTATCTTCAGTCGAAGGGGTATGGTGATGATTTGACTATTGCTAAAGGCCAGTATTTTTACATGACCGAGGTCGATACTTATGGCAAACAGAATCCTATTAGCGGTACTATCAGTGAAAGCAGTATTAACGAGGATATTCCAATTGGTGCGAAACTTGTACCAGCCTTGCCAGTGCAGGGAGGTTCTCCTTACGTCGGTTTCTTCATGACATCTGGTGGTTGGTCGTTGCCTGGTGATGTGAAGGCATTTACACCTCAAGGTTACAATCTGGCTGCTGGCACTGCATCACTTGCAGAGATATCAGGAGTGCCTGACAGCAGGACCGTCATCCTTGGCAGCGCGACAGATGGTGGAAACCTTCCCTCCACATTCTACTTAATAGGAACTACAGTTGAAAATGCAGCAAACTATATGAACAGTTATCAGGCTAATCCCTTCCAAAGTAACTTTAAGACCAGTGAAACGGGGTTGACGTTGGGGGAGATGATCGGTGATACCGATGAGAATATCGCATTGATTCTTTCCGACGGCTCGTTCAAGTCGTTTAACTATCCGAGTAGCCTCTCCCAGAGGCCAGACCCCCAGCATGTGTTTCTCATTGTCAGCAAATGGGATATGCTGACCAAGGGCAGCAGCAGCGGCGGCGGCAGCGGCGCACGCTCTATAGGTATAGACACGGGCGCAACGACGGGAATCAAGCTCACCCCGGTACTCTCCGAAGGCGATGGTGTATGGTACAGCCTCGACGGTCGGAAACTCAGCGTGAAGCCTGCGGCTAAGGGCGTATATATTAATAAAGGTAAGAAGTACGTGGTAAGATAACTGCGGCAATAGTAGTTATGACAATAAAAAAGCATAAGAATATGAAAATGAAATCAACCATTAGATTATTTTTGGCAGTCCTCGTGATGCTGATAAGCAGCACGACGGCAAGGGCACAATATGGTTCCCGTAATCTCCTGGTAGTAGGTGACGTAAGGGTTTCTTGGAATGATCGTGGTACTGTTACACAGGCGGTAGCTGTCTTACAGAATTGTGAGGACAATTATATCACAGTTACAGTCAAGGTAAAGCCTGATGCAGGGTATTATACTCGTCATGACTTGATAACATTTAAAGATTATCCTTCTGAAACTACAACATATACTCCAAATTCGCATTCAGGCGCTGACGAGGTGGTAGGGACAGATGAGAAAACTATTAGTTATATAATAGAGGGAACAACCGTCGATGGAATATCAGTTAATGTGAGCTTTGTAGGCATAGGTAATCTCGAATTAAAGAGCAACCTCGGTACTAATGCCGGAGTGACGTTTTATGATGGCGGCACTTCTGCCCCAGATCCAACTACTTTTGATCCGACAAGTTATACTGCCGACGATGCCATTGCGATAATCAGTTCTTCGAATCGAAGCAACAACGACCACTATATCATAGCGCACGTCGTTCCTAACACTGGCTATTGGACTAATGAGGCCTTGCTTTACGGAAAGGAGTTGTACGATGTGAAGATTGCGTCTGGTCCTATTGGTACACGTTCTATGAGTATAGACGGTACTAACGATGTGACACTGCTTCAAGCTGACGAAGACCGCTACGACGGCGCAGGCTGGTATTGCTATAAGATACCCAAAGAGCACTTCTCTGACATCAACTATACGGCCAGTGCCCTTGAGGGCTTCCTGGTGCCGAAGTTCGACCTTAGCACTGCTACGGTGAGCAGCGACGGCAAGACCTATACTGTGACTCAGGGGGACTGGAGCACATCCATTGAAACTGATGGCAAGACGAGCTTTGCCTATAACGGCTCTGGCCAGGCGCCCCAGATCACCAGCACGACTATCACGGCGAAGCGCGGCACTATCACGCCCACTTTCTCTCCTGTCGATAAGCAAGTGACGATGGTGGTTGGTGGTGGCGAGGCCGTCAACGTGGGTAGCTATACCGCGACGCTCACTGCCATGACTACAGCCGCAAGTGCTACTACCGCCGCTGTTTCCACAGGTATCTTCATCAACAGCAGGGACATTCCCTTCTCCATTACGAAGAAGGACATGAACACTGATCCGACTGGTAATCAGAACAAGATGACCGTAAAGGTCAATCCCACCTCTTTTATTTATAATGGTACGAAACAGGTGCCTGAGGTGAAAGTTTATGACGGTGAGGGCGACAATGCCAAGGAGATACCTGCGACGGAATATGATGTAAGCTATAAATATAAGAGCGATGGTACTGCTGTTACAGATCCGACGAAAGCCGCAGTGTATACCATCGTCATCTCTGATAAGGCTGGCAAGACCAACGGTAACTATAACATCGTGGGTGGTACGGCAGAGTTTGAGATCACGGCAAAAGAGGTCGGCCTGTCATGGGACAAGACCAGTTTCACATATGACACACAGGCCCAGCAGCCGGTGGCTACTGTTACGGGACTGGTGACTGTGAACGGCCAGACGGATGCCTGCAAAGTGACCACCTATAAGGTAGAAGCCAAGGATGGCAGCAGCCTGACAGACGGCAAGGCCGTGAATGTAGGCAACTATAAGGTGACGGCCACGGCACTCGACAATGCCAACTACAAACTCCCCTCTGCCGCATCAACGGACTTCATCATCGATCAGGAGGGCACGTTCACCATATCGTTCGATGCCTCGATAGCAGACGAGTACTACATCTACGACGGAACGGCCAAAGAGCCTGCTGTCGTGGTGAAGGACGGTGACATCACGCTGAAGAAGGATCAGGACTACGAGGTGGTCTATGAGAACAATATCAACGCGGGCGAGAATACCGCTTCCGTGAAAGTGACGGCCAAGGGTAACTTCAAGGGCTCCAAGACCGCGAAATTCTCCATCAAGCCTGCAGAGCTGACTGTCACGGCGAAGGCGAAGACCATCGGCTACGGCTCCGAGGCCTCCAACAACGGCGTGGAGTTCAGCGGCTTCGTCGATGGTGAGAGCGAGACGACCGCAGGCGTATTCAGCGGCACGCTGGCATACACCTATAACAGCAAGGAAGACGGGACGGGCAGCGCCTACACCAAGGAGAGTCCTGTGGGTACCTATTACATCATCCCCAGCGGCCTGACGTCAGGGAACTACGCCATCACCTACAAGGCCGGTGTGCTGACGGTGAGCGACAAGGTGATTGTGATCGGTGGTGACGATGATACGGATGCCGATGCGACAATCAGCGTAAAGCCGACAGAGTTCATCTATAACGGTAAGGATCAGAAGCCCGAGGTGACGATCACGCTGAAGGACGTCAAGACCGTCATCTCGGCCAGTGAATACGAGGTGAAGTACAAGGACGCCCAGGGTACTGCGGTGACCGAGACAAAGAACGCCGGTACTTATACCTTGGAGATCACCAACAAGGAAGGTGCCGACTATGCCTTCAGCGGTAAGACAACCGCTAACTATACCATCAAGCCTGCAGAGCTGAAGGTCACGGCTGAAGCTCAGACAAAGAAGGTCGGTGAGGCTGATCCTGCGCTGACCTATACCTACAAGGGACTGGTGGACGGTGATAAGATCACAGGCGCCCTGACTCGTGATGCCGGTGAGGCCGCAGGTTCATACGCTATCAAGTTGGGTACACTCACGGCCGGCACCAACTACGCCATCACCTTCACGGGTGCCAACCTGACCATCACCGATGACTCTTCGGCGCCTGAGGATCCTACCTACTACAAAATCACCGTTGTCAAAACCGAAGGCGGTAAGGTGAATTCCACTCATGTCAAGGCCACTGTAGGCCAGCAGGTGAATCTGGTGGTCATACCTGATGAGGGGTATGAGATGTCGTCTCTCGTTGTCGTGAACAACAGCGCTAAGACATCTGTCTCCACCGGCATCACCTACGACAAGGACAGCAAGCCGTTCAACTATTTCCTGATGCCTGCCTCTGACGTCACCGTCACGGCCATCTTCCAGAAAGTGAAACAGGATAAGGACTTCAAACAGAATATCTTCATCTTCAGAAACCCATACGGTGAGGTTGTCTCCAATCTACTCTATGCTGAGTCTGGCCAGCAGGTGAACCTGGAAACCAGAATTAAGGATGGCTTCACAAACGTGGTACTCGATGATCTGTATGTCATCAACGAAAAGGGCGAGCAGTTGCAGCTGTTCTACCTCGTGGATCCTATAGAAGGTCCCGTTCATCTTTTCTTCATGAGAGGTGAAAAGGCATACGTGTTCAACAGCTTCAAGGGTACCAACGGCATCGTCGATGATTCGAATCCCCTGCCGCTGGACATGGATTACGTGTTGTATCTGATCAACAACATCTTTGGCAGCAACTTCCTTAACCTCAACAATGGTGCGGAGGGTGTGCAGGTGGCGATGTCGCTTCTGGCTAACCTCCTGGCGAATGTTACTACGGATGGTGAGTTGTCGGTGAATAAGGGTCCGGAAGATTTGCTCATGGCTCTGCTGAACCTGAAGTCTGGTTGGAAGATCAAGATTGACTTTACCGGTATCATCCAGCTCCTCAATCCGGAGCTGTTAGGCTTGGGTAAGGGCGCCACCCTGACATCTGGACAGATCTACGAGTTGCTCACGCCGGGCAACCTGCAGCTGTTGCTGAATTCGAGCTACGGTCCGTTGCTCATCAAGTCTATTACCGTGATTGCCCCGGATTCGGAAACTGATCCGACGGCCATCAACGGCCTGAAGGCAGATGGTGCTGCGGGTAAGATCTACGACCTCCGTGGCCGTAAGATGGATACGACGAACCTCCGGAAAGGCATCTACATCCGCGATGGTAAGAAAGTCGTGATCAAATAATTAAGTCAGATACGGGTTGTAGCGGAGTTCGTAGTCGATGGTCGACTGCGGGCCGTGACCCGGAAGGATGACGGTATCAGCGGGCAGCTTCGCCAAGACATTGGCGAGGCTGCTCATCAGTTGTGTATAGCTGCCGCCGTCGAAGTCGGTGCGGCCGACGCTCATACGGAAGAGGGTGTCGCCGGTGAAGGCGGTGTGCTCCTCGGCGCAGTAGAAGACAACGCTGCCGGGAGAGTGGCCGGGGGTCTTCAGCACCTGTAGGCTGTGGTGGCCGAAGCGGATGACCTCGTCGGGTTCGAAGAAACGGCCTACGGCGGGGTATTCGCGGCGCAGCGGGGCACCGATGATGCTCTGGAAATTGTGGGGGATGTCGGAGATGATGAAGTCGTCTTCCTTGGCTGCCTCCACCCGCAGGCCGTAGGTCTGGTAGATGGTGTCGATGCCGAGGTTGTGGTCCCAGTGGCCGTGGGTGGCGAGGAGACGGACGGGCTTGAGACCCTGACTGCTGATGTAGTCGGTGATGGCGCGGCGCTCGTCGTCGTAGTAGGCGCCACAGTCGATGATGACACATTCGAGGGTGTCGTCGCTCACCACGTAGGTGTTCTCCTGAAGCAAATTAAAAGCGAAAGTCTTTATACTAATCATATTTATATTTTTTCAACAACGGATTCTTGCGTCCCGATGGTAGCAAGCGGCAAAGCCGAGTTCACGGATTTCACAGATTTATGGGCAAATAGATGACATATTTGCCTTTATACCAGTCTTCGGTGAAGAAGGTGCTGATGTCGGTGGTCTCCACGATGTTGCGGAAGGGCTGCGTCTCGGCCTGCAGATTGCCGCCCTTGAGACAGAGGATGCCGTTGGGCAGTGCATTTCGTTGGGGCTTGGCAATGTTCTTGCGCACGATCTTCACGAGGTCGGGCAGGGGCATCACGGCGCGGCTGACGACGAAGTGGTACTGTCCGCGCTCGTCCTCGCCACGCAGGTGTTCGGGGTGGCAGTTGGTGAGCCCGATGGCCTGGGATACCTCCTGTGCCACGCGGATCTTCTTGCCCGTGCCGTCGATGAGCTTGAACTCGCAGTCGGGGAAGAGGATGGCCAGGGGGATGCCAGGGAATCCGCCGCCGGTGCCGAAGTCGAGGATGCGCGTGCCGGGACGGAAACGGATGGTCTTGGCGATGGCCAGCGAGTGGAGCACGTGGTGCTCGTAGAGCTGGTCGATGTCCTTGCGGGAGATGACGTTGATCTTCGCGTTCCAGTCGTGGTAGAGGGCGTCGAGGGCCTCGAACTGCTCCTGCTGCTGTTCCGTCAGCTCCGGGAAATATTTCTTGATTATCTCTGCTTTCATCATATCATAAAGCTCAACGTTCAAAGTTCAAAGTCAATATTCAAACATGGAACTGAGTATCCTGTCAACGGTCGCATAGGCGATGGTCAGCTCGATGCTGCCGACGGTGTAGGGAGCAATCTCGTCGGGGTTGTAAACGAAGGTGATGGCATCGCTGCCGAGGATGAAGTTCTCGGGCACGTAGATGTCGGAGTTGTTCAGGTAGCCATTGTCGTGGAGTGCCTTGATGCTTTCGAGGCCGGTCTTCTCCTGAAGGGCTTTCAGCAGGAGGGGTTTCAGCTGTTCCTCGAAGCCCTCGATGAAGACGTTCCTGATGTTCAGCAGGCGGCCGGTCTTGGCTTCAAAGTTCATAACGACCTGCTGGTTGACGGCATGGTCGCCGCCTTCGCGGTAGTTGATGTCGGCCAGATAGACCAGCGTGCCCTTGCTGCCTGTCTGGGTGTGGCAGTTGATGATGTAGTGGTAGTGATACCACGCCAGTTTGTGCTGGTCGTCGCTGTCCTGGTTGTAGAGCGGCAGCAGCGACCGCAGGTAGTTGCTGGTATAATCTTCGGCAAAGGCCTCGGCAGACTTCTGCATGTTGTCGTCGTTACGGTCGAGCAGTCGCTCGATGACAGTGGTGTTGATGATCTCTCCGGCTCTGCCGCTACTGGGAGTGGCTTGTTCGAGTCGGATGTCCACGCTGCACGTCGGTGAGAGGCTGTCGGCGGTGAGGGCAACGGTTTTGTCGGCACTGACGGTCTCGAAAGTGATCGTCTCAGATTCCTCGCTGCAGGCACAGAGCAGCAGGACAAGGGCAGAAGTGAATAATAGTCGCATATACATAAATCATGAAATCACGTGCAAAAATACACTTAATTTCGGAAATGAGCAAATTTCTCGCAGAAAATCAGTACCTTTGCACCCAAATTCAAGGAAATAATCGTAAATCGTAAATTCGTAAATCGTAAATGAAGTTATTCAAGGCAGCTCTTTTTGACCTCGACGGCGTGGTGTTCGACACCGAGCCGCAGTACACCGTGTTCTGGGGAGGCATCTGCCGTCAGTACCATCCTGAGCACCCGGGACTGGAGCATGAGATTAAAGGTCAGACGCTGACGCAGATCTACGACCGCTGGTTCTCGGGGCCGTTGCTGGCCGAGCAGGAGAGCATCACCAGCCGGCTGAACGACTATGAGCAGCAGATGCGCTACGACTATATCGCGGGCTTCGAGGCCCTCATCGCCATGCTCCGCAGCCATGGTGTCAGGACGGCGGTGGTGACCAGTTCGAACATCCCCAAGATGGAGAGCGTCTATCGGTATCAGCCGGGGTTCAAGGCGCTCTTCGACGCCATCCTGACATCGGAGGATTTCGACCGCAGCAAGCCCGATCCAGACTGTTATCAGAAGGCGGCACAACGGCTTGGGGCTCAGAGTGATGAGTGCATTGTGTTCGAGGATAGTTTTAACGGCCTCCGTGCCGGTCGTGCGGCTAAGATGGCGGTGGTCGGACTGGCTACGACGAACGCTGAGGAAGCCATCCGTCCGCTGTCGGATATCCAGCTGAAAGACTATGAAGGGCTGACTTTCGACCGTCTGCAGACGCTGTTGTCGCAGGCGAAATAGAGATTAAAGATGTAGTTATGAACGCTCAGAATACTTCCGTACATATCCGTCTGTGGCAGTATGAATTCTGGTTGCTGGCCATCTCAGAGTTCCTGCTGTCGATGTCGGTCTATATGCTCTTGCCGACGATGCCTATGTGGCTGCTCGGCGACCAGAATCTGAGTGGGGTGGAGGCCGGTATCGTGATGGGTGCCTTCGGGGCAGGACTGTTTGCCCTGGGTGCCTTCGTGAGCTACCTGATTGAACGTTATCGCCGTAACATCGTGTGTGTTGTGGCCATCGCGTCGGTGGCGGCCCTGTTGGCGCTGTTGTATTACCTCGACAGCCTGCGCTATCAGTTTGTGGAGTTCCCAGTGCTGTTGCTGTTGCGCTTTGCGATGGGAGCAGCTTTTGGTATGTCGCAGATGGTGCTGTGCAGTACGCTGATCATCGATACCTGTGAGAGTTTCCAGCGCACGGAGGCGAACTTCGCCACGGGCTGGTTCGGGCGCATTGCCCTGGCCCTGGGACCGTTGGCGGGTCTGCTGTTGCTGAGATATACTGACTATTCGGTGGTCTTCCTCGCTGCGACGGGCTGTGCCGTGGCCAGTCTGGTGCTGGTGCTGATGGTGAACTTCCCATTCCGCATCCCGGAAGATGATGTGTCGTGCTTCTGTCTCGACCGCTTTTTCCTGCCTCACGGAACCGTCTTGTTTATGAACCTGCTGCTGGTCACGGTGGCGTTCGGCCTGCTGCTGTCGATGCAGTTGCCGGTGCGCTTCTATGCGATGATGATGTGCGGGTTCTTGGGGGCGCTGCTGTGCTGGCGGTTCGTGTTCCGCGATGCAGAGCTGAAGAGTGAGGTGGTCACGGGACTGATCCTCCTCGGGGCGGCACTGATCATGCTGATTACGCGTAGTACGCTGCCGGTCGTGAGTTATGCCGCACCGATGTTTTTCGGACTGGGTATGGGACTGATCGGCTCGCGGTTCCTGCTGTTTTTCATCAAACTGAGCCGGCACTGTAAGCGCGGCACGTCGCAGAGTACGTTTATGCTCGGGTGGGAGAGTGGCATCGCCCTCGGTATCGGACTGGGACTCGGTTGTTTCGAGGATGCTCCTCAGCCACTGATGTTCACGTCGCTCTTCCTGACGGTCTTGGCCCTGGCCGCCTATCAATTCTCCCACAGCTGGTTTATGAAAAACAAAAATAGATAGAAAAATAACAACGGAAATAATAACAACAACGGATTTCACGGATTAAACGGATTCTCCAGACTGTTAATTATCAGTATAGATATAATCCGTGAAATCCGTGAAATCCGTTGTTTTAACCATTCATCGACATAAGGAACTCCTCGTTGTCGCGGGTGGTGACGAGGCGGTCGCGGATGGCGTTCATGGCCTCCACGGGGTTCATCTCGGCAATGATCTTGCGCATGATCCACATACGGGTGAGCGTCGTCTCGTCGGGCAGCAGATCGTCGCGGCTGGTCG
>JAEEGJ010016881.1_pt1 | contig 16640 bp, 12 predicted proteins | sample 8958761 | NCBI WGS metagenome assembly JAEEGJ01 (sample SAMN16246546, study PRJNA631951) | gut metagenome | biome: gut microbiome; feature: rumen; material: RS-attached | host: Bos | place: Iran: Karaj | collected 2018-10 | reverse complement strand
TACAATTCTTTTCTGTTCTTCCATCTGAGAATAACACTTAAGGCTATTCTGACCAAAACAAAGAGACATAACTACATAAACCAGAGTACCAGCAAACAAAACCGTTAAATACTTAGCACGTTTCATAATATATTTTAATTATCGGACGATTATTTTAGTTTTCTGAATTAAAAATGTGTGATAAAATAAATAAATTAAGTTTGAATTTTTCTATTTATATTATATAATTATACCGATAATAATTGTATAATTATATATCATTGAGAGGAATTAAATGAGCGATTCTACAGAAAACACAAACGAACTTGACAGTTACGGAGTTTGGGTAAAAAATAATAAGCAGGAAGAACAGCCGGCAGATGATTTAAATTTTGCTGACTCTCTTGACTTACCGGATTTTGAAGAATCCACAGATCTGGACGAAACAGATTTTAATGATATGTTCAAGGAAGATGACACAATCAACCTTGACTCTTCCGCAGATGACACTACCCTCACAGACGATGAACTTATGAATATAACAAACGGAGACGGAATTGAAATTGCAGAAGAACCTTTTGAAGAAAATTCTGTTTCCGATGCAGACCTCTCAGACTTTATGACAGAAGATCCAGTAGAAGAATCGCAGGATGATATGTCTGATCTTAATGTACCGGAAGTTTCTATCGAAGATCCTTCTGAGGCTGCAGAAGCTCCTGCAGATGAAACTACTCTTGATGATTTTAGCTTTGATGAAATAACAGATACAAGTGATACTGCTCCTGAAACAACTGAAGAAGAAGTAACAGAAGAGTTTGGAATGCAGGATTCTTTAAGTGAAGAAGTTTCTGTAGATGACTTTGGCGTAGACGAAGCTTCTGACGACAGCGAACAGGAAATCTCTCTTGATGACTTTATGGACGAAGGCTTTTCTGATGAATCTGTTGCTTCGGGAAACAATGGCTTTGCTGCAGATGCAGTACCTGCTGGCGGAGACACCGAAGAAGTTTCACTTGATGACTTTGTAGACATGAGCGAATTTGGAGTATCCGATGAAGCTCCTAAAAAAGAAGAAGCAATTGTTGACGAAAAACCTCTTGATATGGATATAAGCTTTGATTCTTCTGCAGATACAATTCAGACCGAAGAGAACTTTGAAGAAGAAGCTCCTCTTTCTGATGATTTTGAAGACACAGAAGAAGAAGTTATAGAAGAAACACCGGTAGAAGAAGAAACTGAAGTTACAGAAAGCTTTGGTTCAAACGATATTGAAGCCGAAGAAGTTGACCTTTCTGACTTTGGAATTGATGCCGATGCAGAAGAAACACCGGTTACTCAGGACGTAGAAAGCTCTAAGCTTAAGGATACTGTAGTTGATTATGATCTTGCTGTAGACAACGATCACATGAGTGCAGCTCCTGTTGTAAACGAAATTAAATCTTCTGCAGAACCAGAAGAAACTCTTGAAGAAATTACAGATGAACCTGCCCCAATTTCTAGTGCAGATTCAGGATTGCTGCAGCAGATTGTTGCAGACCTTTCCAACCTTAAAGCCGAAATAAACAGTCTTAAAACAAATCTTGAAGAAATGAAGTCTGCTCCAGTAAGTGCACCTTCTGAAGCAAGCGGAATTGTTGGTGAAGAAAATGCAATCGAAGAAGAAGTTATAGAAGATACTTCTGACAATGCAGATACCGGATTCTTCTCAGGAGATGACGGAGACGATACAATTGCCCTTTCTACAGACGAGCTTACAAACATTCTTAATACAGCAGACTTTAACAGCGAAGAAGAAGTTGTAGAACAGAGTACTGAAGATGATTTACCAACTGAAACAACTATAGAAGAAAGTACAATTGAAGAAGAATCTCCTTTTGACGAAGAAGGACCACTTGATGAAGGAATTATTGCAGATGAAATTGCTGCAGATAATTTCCAGGTTCCAGATCAGAAAGCAGATGAACTTACCTACGACTTTACAGATGAAAATCTTAACGAACCAAACCTTGATGAAATAGAAATTGATGAAGATACTCTTGAGGATGATCTTCCGGATGAGATTTCAATTCCTAAGGAAGACAACATTCTTGTAGAATCATCTTCTTCTGATTTTATGGATTCCGTACAGGATACAACAGAAGACAGAGTTACAGAAGAGGCTCCGGTTACTGAAGAACCAGCCTTCTCTACTGTAGACAATCTCTTTGATGAATCAAATGGTTTTGCAGCTGGAATGGACGAGCCTGCTGCAGAAGAGCCTGTAATTGAAAAAACAATTGCAGAAGAAGAGCCGGTTGCAGAAGAACCTGTTTTTGAAGAACAGCCTGAAGAGGAAGAACCTGTTATCGAAGAGACTATTGCAGAAGAGGAACCTTTTGTAGAAGAAACAGTTGCAGAGGAAGAACCTGTAATTGAAGAAACCTTCGTAGAAGAAGAGCCTGCTGCCGAGGAACCTGCTTTTGATGTAGTTGAAGAAGAAGAACCGGTTGCAGAAGAAGAATCCTTTGTTTCTGAAGAAGAAGTAATGCAGGATATGCCGGCTGAAGTAATTCCTGAACCAGAGCTTGAAAATGACTTTGTTTCTCATGAGGATGAAAACAACGACCTTACAGAAAGCAATATTGACTATCTTACTACCGAAGAAACAGAAGCTCAGGATGCTGCTGACGAAAATGCAGAGCTTAAGAAAGATATTAAATCTGTTCTGCTTTATATGGATCAGCTCCTTGAAAATCTTCCTGAAGAAAAGATTGTTGAGTTTGCAAAGTCTGACGAGTTTACAACCTATAAAAAACTTTTCTCTGAATTAGGACTTTCTTAATGGGATTATTAGATAGATTATCTGCAACAAACGTGGATGTAAAACCTGCACCAAAGCCTGTTGCAGATAAAACAGTTATTCAAAAAAAATCCAATACTGTCGGATTATTAAAAAAATCACTTGGTTTAGAAAATACCCAGGTGGTAGAAAAGGTGCCACCAGCACCAAAAGACAGATTGGATTTTTTTGATTTTATAAACAGACATTCAATTCAATACGCTGCTCTCTTTACTCTTACAGACAATGTTTATTATGCCCAATATTCTGCAGGCTTTGACGGAATGTCTGTATGTCAGTCTGTTTCTACAAAGGATTTTTGGGATGGACTTGCCCCTCAAAGATTTAATCCTTATACCTTTAGTGCCGACAATAATTCCATTGGTCCGCTTTATCAATTCTTCTCGGGCACACTTAAAGACAAAATTGACAGTGTATGTGTTTACCGTGCACAGGATGATTCAATTTTTGTTTTCTGTAATTTTACACTTTACAACGATCTTAAAGACATTGGCTTTATAGACGCAAAGCTGGACGGCCAACTGCCAACTCATACTACACAAAGCTTTGATGTAGATTTTACCGAAGCAATTGATTCGTTTATAATTGCAAATCACAAAACAGAATACAAAGACAAAATATTTACTGCTGTTTCCAATGCACTCTTGTACAGACTTAAGGCAGCATTTAATGAAGAATCTGGTGTTAGTCTTGTAAATCCTGGACAATTTAAGATTGTAATTGATTCTTCTGACACAATTCCTTTTGAGCTTATATCTAATCATCTTAGATTAGACTGTTCTTATATCCTTAATGAACATTCACAGCTTTTGTCTGTAAAAGAGTTAAAGGCGGAATAAAATTGAACCTTCAATTTAGTGATACAAAAGATGGATTTAAAACATTTTCACTTGATAATGTTTATTTCCACTCTAAGTATGCACCGCTAACCGAAGCACAGCGTTTTGCTCAAAGCATGACACTCCCCTATAAACCCAAAATCATTTTTTTAATTGAGCCCGGCCTTTCTTATTGTTTTCCTTATATAAAGGATATGTACCCGGACAGTAAAATAGTTGCAATAAGACTTATAGATTATGATTTTCCAAAAGCAGATGTTTATGATGCGAATATAATTTATAAGGACTGCACAAATTTTAAAAGTTATTTGCTTCAAACCTTTGGAGAAGAAGCACTTTTATCGTCCGGCATTTTTACCTGGCCGGCAGCCAGGAATGTTTTTGCAACACAAACTCAAACGATTCTGGAGCAATACAAACAGGCCCTGAATGACTGTAAAACACTTCTTGTTACAAGGCAGTTCTTTGAAAAAAAATGGCTCACTAACTGCCTTAATTTTATTGATAATACAAAACGCTTTATTACATTAAAAGATAAAATTGATTTACCGGTTATTGTATGTGCTTCGGGACCTAGTCTTGTTCCCTGTCTTTCAACCTTAAAGAAAAATCAGAATAAAGTTTTTATAATTGCGTTGTCTTCTGCCCTTAGCGTTTTAATTAATAATGATATTACACCGGATCTTGTACTTTCTACAGACGGAGGCTTTTGGGCAGGAGAACATCTTAAATGCCTTACAGCTAAATCTTTTATTCCCTTAGCCTGCCCTGCCGAAGCTTATATTCCAAAAAAGCTGCTTAAGAAAAATCCTGTGCTTGCCCTGGAATATGATGACTACAGTTCTTTTATTTCTACGCAGATTTTGAATAAATGTAAGATTACAACTAAAGCTGCTTTGAGAAATCCTACGGTAAGCGGAACTGCAATTTATTTTGCAAACAGTATAACAGATAAACCCGTTTATTTTCTTGGACTTGATTTACATGAAAACCCAGGCCTCCAGCATTCAAAACCTAATGAACTTGAAAAAAACAACAGTATTACAGAAAGCCGGCTTACTAACAAAGAAACCAGAAATACAAGATCACGCTTTAATTCTGCATCCCTAAAAATCTATGAAGAATGGTTTGGTACCATAAATGATTCTAAAATCATTAAAAATACTGTCCGCGTAATAGACGGTGAGTTTAAAAATAATACGCTTGGAAATATAGTTGATATAGATAGCAAAAGCTTTGAAGAACAGTTAGAAGAACTTATCGGCCAACAGATAGATAAAAATACTTATTTTACACCGGGCACCAGCGAGATAACAGCTGAACAAAAAAACAATGTTTATGAATATGTTCTTGAACAGCTGGATACACCAAAGTGGCAGAAGCAGATTTTTCCTGCAGATGTAATTTCCTGTGAAAATTCTTTGGACGGCAAGGACGAACGGGAACGGCTTTTGCATAAAATAGAACTGCTTAAAAATAAAATAAGGAAGCTGCAGAATGTCTGAAAAATCAATTTATCAAAACATAATGCAGTCTAAAACAGGCATTCCAATTCCGGTTTTTTCTAACGGTAAAACTGTCGATTCAAGATATGACCCTGAGCGAGACAGTTTAAGGCTTTGCCAGAGCATATCAGATAAGTCAAAATTTATAATTGTCCTTGGTATTGCAAGCGGCGTACTTATAAAAACTTTGCTCCAAAACAAAAAAGATATTTTTATTCTTGCGGTTGAAAAATCAGAACAAGATATTTTGTTTTTAAAACAACTTGAGATTGTGCAGCAGTTTGAAAAAGAAGAAAGGGTTGAATTTACTTTCATAGACAAACTTGATGCATATCTTACAAGGCTTTACATACCTTCTTTTTATGCATCACTTGAAGTTCTTGAGCAGCGCGGCTGGACAGAAGAAAACAAAGAGTTCATGCCTTTAATTCAAGATAAGATTAAAAATGCACTAGCTGCAATTTCTGCAGATTATTCTGTACAGTCACACTTTGGTAAGCTTTGGGTTCATAATCTTATGAGCAATCTTAAGCAGGTTTCAAAGCTGCAGGGGTTTGAAAAATACAAGGCAAACACTTCCAAAACCGCAGTTGTTCTTGGTGCAGGCCCTACGCTTGAAGAAAAGATTCCTTTATTAAAAAAGGACCGTCAAAGCTTTTATATAATTGCTACAGACACAAGTCTTTCTGTTTTATGTAATAATGCTCTTACACCGGATGCTGTAGTTTCTCTGGACGGCCAGAATGTAAGCCTTACACATTTTATTCATTCTAAAAAGATCGAACTAAGCAGCACACTTTTTCTTTTTGACCTTACCGCTAACCCGACAGCTGTACGCAAAGTTATACAAGCCCGAGCAACGCCTGTATTTTTTCAATCAGGTCATCCTCTGAGCCTGTATGCCTGCAAACTCTTTAATTTACAAATTCCGGCATTATTTTCCGGAGCAGGAACCGTAACAATAAGTGCTCTTGATTATGCAATAAAAAGCGGCTTTAAGACAATAATAATTTATGGTGCAGATTTTTCTTATGTTGGCGGCAAAGCGTATGCAAAAGGTACTTATCTAGATACGCTTTATAACAGTAAAAGCAGCCGGGCAAACACCTTAGAAAAACAGTTTGATAATCTTTTATTCCGCACTCCCCTCATTGAACTTTCTAAAAACCGCTGTACTACAACTGTACTCAAAGCGTATCAAACCTCGTTAGAATCCTATTTACAAGCTCAAGGAATTGGATTTGAACATACCGATAATTCTTACATTCTTAATAATTCTGCTACAAACGCTTGTGATCTTTTAGGAAACATTTGTGTTACGTCAGACAATAAAGATCTGCCTTGCAGGCTTGCAAAAAATCTTATTACAGAATGCCAGAACAACCCGGTTCCTGTAATTCATAAAAACCTTTCAAATGCACAGATTTGTCTTTTACCATTAATATCCTGGCTCAGAAATTACGATAATAAAGAAGAGACGGATTTTAAATATTATCTGCAAAAAGCCGTTCATTATTTTAAAAAATATTGGGAGGAATAATTTAATGAAAAAAGCTTTCAACCTTATTTATACAATCATTGCATCACTGATTTTGATTTTTGCAATTGCATTTCTCTGCGTAAATCTTTATCAGGAAAAGTCTCACGGAGACTTAAGAACCGAGCTAAGATTTGAAAAGCTTGCATCTTCTGTTCTTACTTCTACCTCAAAATCAAATATATCCAAGGATGAATTAATAAGACAGATTGAAAATGCAATTGGTGACAAAAAAGATTTTGCTTATGTAAAGATTGCAGTCAATTCAAAAACCATTTATCTTTTCCCTTCTGATTTTAATGAAGAAGATATTTCTTCCAATTTAGTTTCACAGCGCAGTAAGTATCAGGGTCAGACTTATATAAGTGCAGGACTTTATATTTTAAGACCAGCTACAATTCATAAATACACAATGATAACCTTTTATATAATTCTTATTATTACCCTGCTTACTATAATTGTTATTCTTTATACAAACCTTAAAGAAAAACGAAAATATTATACTGTAAAAAAAGTTCATAAGATCCAGCATGTAAGACCTCACACAGATGAAGAAGCCCTGGAAGATGAAGCTTATGATGAAGTTGATGAGGAAGAAGAGTATGTAGAAGACCAGGAAAAAACCGAGGCTCCTCAAGAAGTTGTAGTAGAAAAAATTGTTGAAGAACCTTCTGCTCCTTCTGCACCTTTAAAAAAAGAAGAGCTTCCGACACAGGATACAGAACCTGTAGAACTTGAAGAAGCTTCTTCAGAAAAAGGTCTTTTCTCCCCTGAAACAGGCTTTGGCTGGGAATCTTATTTGATGACAAGAATGGACAATGAACTTAAACGTGCAACTGCAAGCGAGCTTGACCTTGCCCTCTTTGTATTAAAGTTTAAGAATGTCCCACGTACAGATTCAAAGATGAAAGAAATCTGCGATTATCTTACAGTAGAATTTCAGTTTAAGGACCTTCTTTTTGAATATAAAAACGACTGCCTTTGTGCACTCAAGATTAGCATGAATGTTGATGACGCTATTGATCTTGGAGAAAAACTTGTAGATGATATCAACGGAATCTTAAAGGATGATAGTAAGAAAGTTTATATTGGTATTTCTACACGAGGAATAAGAATTGTTTCCGGTGAAAGACTTCTTAAAGAAGCAGACGAAGCTGTAATTCATGCAATGGAAGATGATACCTGTCCTGTAGTTGGTTTTAGAGCCGATGCAGTTAAATACAGAAAGTTTATTGAATCTAATTAACAGATTCTTCTAAAGCCGGTTCTGGTTCTTCTTCTGGAGGAGTTTCAAACTGTTTTGAAAGCTCCTCTATTTTTTTTGATGCAGGATATTTTTCTGCAAGAATATCAAACTGTGTTTTTGCTTCATCTTTTTTATCCTGCGCTAAAAGAAGGCAGATATAATTTTCAAGATATTCACTCTGGTCTGGATTACTTTCTATAAGCTCTTCATACATTGAAGTAGATTTTTCTACGTTTCCATTCATAGCATAAATATATGCAAGAGAAGATTTGAGTGAATTATTCTTAGGGTCACGTTTTAAAAGAGTTTCATAAGAAGTCTGCGCTGTATCCCATTTAGACTGATACACATAGCAGCGTGCAAGCTTGTAATAGGCGGTCCAGTAAATATCTTTGTTTTCCATTGCAGCCTTATAATATGACACAGCTTTGTCATATTTTTCGAGTTCATAATAAGCATCTGCAAGATTCATATATTCGATGTAAATATTTTTTACTGCAGATTCTCTTTGTCCCGGAATTGGAAAAGCAATTTTACTAGAGGAACATGAAGCTGTTAGCAAGGGAACGGCAATACAAAATACAGCCGCTATTACTGCCCTAGCCCAGTACAATCTTTTCAATTTCATAAAGCTGAGATTTATAAAGTCCCGAAATATTATGACCGTAGTCTGCAATAAGCTGAATCATATTGCGAGGTGCATCCTTTGTATCGCAGCCATTTAAGCGGTCTCCTGCATCACCAAGACCCGGCATAATGTAGGCCTTTTCGTTCATTACAGGATCCATCCAAAGTGTATAGCAGGTACAGTTTTCGAGTGCACGTGTAACACGGATACTACCCTTGAGAGTAGAAATTGTATTAAAGAATGCAATTGACTTTGGCTTTACTCCCTGGCTCTGAAGATATTTAACAACAGTTACAAGAGAACCGCCTGTTGCATTCATTGGGTCTGCAAAAATAAGATCCTTACCGTCCAGATCTTCCAGATTAAAGAAGGACTTATTAAGATCCATGATATATTCCATATCTGCTTCGTTTTTAGTATCGTTGCGGCTTATTTTAAAAAGTGCAAACGGTGTTTTGTAGCCGTGGCTTGAATATTCCTGAATCTCTTTTGACATAATCATACTTGGAAGAAGAGCACCGCGGAGCATTACACAGATTGCAGAGTTTTCTATTTTATGATCAATGTCCGGGATTTTATGAACAGCGTAATTCTGTACAGGGAAGTTTACAGGAGTTTTTACAATAATGTGACCTTTTTTGTCTGAGTGCTGGTCTGTATAAGCCATGCGGAAAAGCATTTCATAGGCGCGCTGACTGTAATACATAAATTCCTGATGATCTGTACGAACATCGCGCAGCTTAGAAATTACGCGGGAGCATTCGGCATGAGCTCCTTCTTCTGTAACAAAGGAGTAAACCTTTATTGCAGGATGCTTCTGGCAGATTTTCTGCATTTCGTGTCCAAGCTTGTCATAGCCTTCGATTATCTTTTCTTCGTTGACCGGATCAAAGGACTTCATTGTTTCCTTGAACATTACTTCAAGATTCTGTAAATCGGCCATATCCTCCTGTGTAAGATAGCCGTCCAGGTCTTCTGCCTTAAGAATAATTTTGTTGTCCATTTTAACCTCCACGCGGTCCCTGAGCCTGTCGAAGGGCCTTACAATGATAATATATCGTACAATTGTTTTTTACTAAGTTTGATACCGTCAATTTTTACTTCTGTCGGCTTGAGAGAATTATCCGAACCGTCTGCAAGTCCAAATGCAAATGCAAGCATTACCTTACCGGCTTTTGCAGCTTTTTCATTATTAAATTCAAAAATAAAATCAAGAATATACTGATTGTCATTCTTTGGATCACATACAAAAGAACCACGTACTGTATTAAGCTGGAGTGTTAGCTTCTGTCCTGTAAGCATAAGAAGGAAGGTCTCGGGCTTGTTTGTAATAAAACGGATTTCCGAAGAAGATTCTGTTATCCAGCTGTAAGAAAGTGCATCAATATTTTCATAGGTTTTACCAAAAGATTCTTCTGCAGGAATTGCATGAACCTCGTCATACTGATTAATCATTCCTTCTACATCTTCGCCAAGCAGTGTAAGTTTGTCAGATGGAAAAGCCATTACAATTTCATCCTGTGAAAAAATGCCGTATTTAGTTCCGCTTGTCGGGCCTGTATATTCCTTTACTTCCCAGCCGTTCTTTTTTGTAAGAATCTTTGGAATGTATTTAACAGGAATATCAGAATCAATTGCCAGCTGAAGTCTTGGATTTTTGTTATCTGCATTAAGACCTGCATAAGCTCTGTCAATGCGGCTTACAATTTCATTAACATCAGATTCAGAAATATTTTCAATATTATTTTTGATAATGAATTTGATGAGATCCGGATCTGCACTTGACGGAATTGAAATATAAAAATTCTTTTTATTGTTCAATAAGTCCGGTGCCTTTACAACGGTTCCTGTTGGAACTGATTTACAGGCTGCAAGGAGGATAATTAATATTGCCCACAATACACTATGCTTTTTCAATATTCATGCTCCATTTTTTGTCGTCTGCTTCGATGATGGTACCATTAAGTGCGCCATCCCAATTTATTTTCTGAGCAAGAGTTTCGTTAGCAATAAAGTCTGTAAACATTTCGTAAGCAGCCTTAAGCTCATCGTCTCCGCCAAGAGTAAGAACTATGCGGTCTGTAACATTGTAGCCGTTTTCCTTACGCTGGTTTTGAATACCGCGGATAAGGTCACGAACATAACCTTCCTTCTTAAGCTCGTCTGTGATTTTTGAATCCAGTCCAACAGTAAGAGTTCCGTCATTCAAAACCTTAAGGTCGTCTTTTTCAAAGCGGTCTACAATAACTTTTTCAGTATCAAGTTCTACGGTTGTACCAGCAACATCAATACTGAGTTTTGTTCCATCAAGGATTGACTGAATCTGTTCGCTGGTAAGTTCTGCAATAATACCGGCGGCCTGTTTCATAAGACCACCAAGCTCTTTTCCAAGAACCTTAAAGTTTGCTTTAGCTTTGTATTCTACAAGCTCGTCTTCGCGGTCGTGGAATTCTACCTTTTTAACATTGAGCTCTTCGCGGATAGAATCTTCCATCTCGGCAAGTACACGCTTTTCGTCAGGATTACGAGTAACAAGAGCAACGCTTGCAAGTGGCTGGCGGTTCTTAAGATTAAACTGATTGCGCAGGCTGTGTCCCATAGAAACAGCTTTCTGTACAGTTGCCATTTTAAACTCAAGCTCTTCGTTTATCCAGGCTTTGTTTGGAGTTGGATAGTCACAGAGGTGTACTGATTCTGCATCTTCGCCAGTCTTGAGGTTCTGATACATTTCTTCGGTAATGAACGGTACAAAAGGAGCTGCAACCTTACACAAAGTCTTAAGTGCTATATAAAGGGCTTCGTAGGCTTCTGCCTTATCGCTGTCGTTTTCAGATTTCCAGAAGCGGCGGCGGCTACGACGGATGTACCAGTTATTAAGTTCATCTATAAATTTAACAATTGGGTCAATTGAACCGGAAAGATCGTAAGCATCCAATGCTCCTGAAACTTCGCTTACAAGATTCTGAGTAATAGAAAGAAGCCATGCGTCAAGAGGATTTGAAGGAGTCTTGTCATCAAACAAATGTCCTGTAGGTGCTGCCTTATCGATATTTGCATAAGTTACAAAGAATGAATAAGAGTTCCACCATGGGATTATGATTGACTTAAGAACGTCGCGTACACCTTCATCGCTGTAGCGGATTTCATCAGCTTTAACAACAGCAGAATGCATTAAGAAAAGACGGATTGCATCTGCACCAAACTTGTTGATTGCTTCTACAGGGTCTGTGTAATTGCGCAAAGACTTAGACATCTTGCGACCGTCACTTGCAAGAACAATTCCGTTTACAATACAGTTTTCAAAAGCAGGCTTATCAAAAAGCTGGGCTGCAAGAACTGTAAGTGTATAGAACCATCCGCGTGTCTGGTCCAGACCTTCAGAAATAAAGTTTGCAGGGAAGTTAGCTTCAAACTTTTCTTTATTTTCAAACGGATAATGTACCTGTGCGTATGGCATAGAGCCTGATTCAAACCAGCAGTCAAATACTTCTGGGATACGGCGCATTGTACCCTTACCGCACTTAGGACATTTGAATGTAATCTTATCTACAAACTGCTTGTGTAAATCATCAGGGTAAGTTCCGCTAAGGTCTTTGAGTTCCTGGCGGCTTCCTACACAAAGAGTATGCTTACAGTCAGGGTCATCACAGCGCCAGATTGGAATTGGGTTACCCCAATAACGGTTACGGCTTACTGCCCAGTCGCGTGCACCTGCAAGCCATTTACCAAAGCGTCCTTCCTTGATGTGGGAAGGCTGCCAGTTGATTTTGCTGTTTGCACGGAGCAATACATCGTGGTAATCTGCAACCTTTACAAACCAGCTGCCAATTCCGCGGTAAATAAGTGGAGAACCACAGCGCCAGCAGTGAGGATATGAGTGAACGATTGAATCACGTTTTACAAGCTTGCCTTCATCCTTAAGGCGCTTCATAATTTCTTTATCTGCATCTTTTACAAAAAGTCCCTGGTAGTCAGAAACTTCTTTTGTAAACTTACATTCTGCGTCAATTGGTTCTACTTCAGGAACCCCGCTTCCTGCGAATACTTTATGGTCTTCTTCACCAAAAGCTGGAGCAATATGAACAATACCTGTACCGTCTTCTGTAGAAACATAAAGTGCGTTGAACATGCGGAAGGCACCCTTTTCGCACTTTTGACCAGATATTTCTGCACACTTTGCGGCATCCTTGAGCTCTGCAAAATACGGGAAGAGAGGTTCGTATTCTGCACCTACAAATTCACTACCCTTGTGGCGGTAGATGATTTCGTAGTCTGCTTCGTTTTTGTAGTATGCGCTAAGACGAGCTTCTGCAAAAATATAGTAGTCGCCGCTTTCTTTATCAAGGATTTTTACGTAGTCGATATCTGGACCCATACAAAGACCAAGGTTTGAAGGCAAGGTCCATGGAGTTGTTGTCCAGGCAAGGAAGTAAGTTTTTCCGTTTGCCATTTCCGGGTCATTAATTGTAGCAGGAGCTTTAGTTACCTTAAAGCGTACTGTTACTGTCTGATCCTGAACATCCTTATAGCCCTGTGCAAGCTCATGGGTAGACAAAACTGTAGAACAGCGAGGGCAGTATGGAAGAATATATTTTCCTTCATAAATGAGCTTTTTGTCCCAGAGTGATTTTGCAATCCACCAGATAGATTCCATGTATTCCGGATTCATTGTCTTGTAGTCATTGTCAAAATCTACCCAGCGTCCCATACGGGTGATTGTCTGTCTCCATTCTTTTGTATAACGCAAAACTGATGCACGGCATGCTTCGTTAAACTTATCTACGCCCATTGCTTCAATTTCGTGCTTTGAGTTAATTCCAAGTTCTTTTTCAATAAGGTTTTCGATAGGAAGTCCATGACAGTCCCATCCAAAACGGCGTTCTACACGCTTGCCCTTCATTGTCTGATAGCGTGGAATAATATCTTTAATTGTTGACGGAATAAAATGTCCAAAATGTGGGAGTCCTGTAGCAAACGGAGGACCATCATAAAAAACAAAGTCCTCTGCCCCTTCTCTCTGACTTACGGATTTCTTAAATATGTCATTATCCTGCCAGAATTTTAATACTTCTTCTTCCTGTTTAGGAAAATCAACTTTTGGATCAACCGGTTTGAAACTCATTAAAGTGTCCTTTTTATAAAATTTTAGTTAAAATATTATGCCATAAAAATCAAATAAATTCTATAGATAAAAAGATATGCTCCCGGTCGAAAAAGGGTTTTGCAAAACCGCAGCCTCGGCTGCTACACGCTGAAGTGCCTTGGAATTATATACTTGGCCGCTATTTTTTTTATTAAAATGACACTTTTGCGTTTTTTGTCATTTTTGATTGACAAGTATAATTTTCTCACTTATAATTGATTAAAAATGACTAATTATATTAAGTATAAACAAATAATCCCTATCTGTTTCGCATCTGATGACAATTATATTCCGTTCCTGGCGGTTGCTATTGCTTCTCTTCTGGATAATGCTAACAAGAAGAATTTTTATAAGATTTATGTTCTTACTACCCAGCTTAAACAGGAAAATATTGACCGCATTCTTAAGCTCAGAACTCCTAATTCTAAAATAGAATTTATTTCTCTTGCTCAGGAAATGGACAAGATTAAGGATATGTTCCACCTTAGAGACTATTATTCTAAGGAATCTTATTACCGAATCTTTATTCCAAATGTATTCCCTGAATATGCAAAAGTTCTTTATCTTGACTGCGATATTACTGTACTTGGTGATGTAAGTAAGCTTTATAATACAGAAATCCACGGCTACTATGTTGGTGCTATTGTAGAAGAAGTAATGCTTACTTATGACTGCTTTGGTAAATATGTTGAACAGTGTGACGGTCTTAACCGCAATAAATACTTTAACTCCGGAGTTCTTCTTATCAACTGTCACCGCTGGCGAATGAAGATTATTGCAGAAAAATTTGTAGACCTTCTTCACAGATATAAGTTCCGTCTGGTTCAGGATGAAGACTATCTTAATGTTTTGTGTAAAAACAATGTTAAATGGATTAATCTTGGCTGGAATAAAACTGCATACAAAAACCCTTCTTTCAGCGATTCAGATTTGAATCTTATTCACTGGAAGATAAACTGGCGACCATGGAAATACAAGGATGTTCTTTACGAAGAGTATTTCTGGAAGTATGCAAAAATGACAGATTTTTATGATCAACTTATCGAAATGCGCGACACTCGCAGCGATGAACTTAAGGCTCAGGACACAAAGATGTTTGAAAACCTTCAGGTTATGGCTGTAGAAGACGCAGCAGATCCAAATAACTATATTAAGACAATCGGAAAGCAGACAATCCGCAGAAGAGTATGGGATTCTGTAATCAAATTCATTAAGTTCAGAAAGCTCATCAATCTGCGAATATTCAGGAAAAAGTTATAATGGAAAAAGATCCCGGCAGACTCAAGGTTTTAGAACGCATAGAAGAAAACGAAAGGAACGCCTGGTTTTCTAAAACTGTAGAGGATGACCCTCCTACAATACCGCTTACTCCAGATAAGGTAGATTACCTTAACAAAAAGCTTTCTAATAAAATTGCAACCTTCTTTGTAAACAAAATTGCAAAACGCTTTATATATAAGCTTGTAAAAACAGGACAGATGCGCATTAAATCAATCAACGGTCTTGAAAATTATGAAGCAGTAAAGGATGGCGGCGTTATCTTAACCTGCAATCATTTTAATCCTTTTGATAATTTTGCAATTCATTATGCATTATTGCCTTATATGTATAACCGTTCCGGCAAAGTTCTTTATAAGGTAATCCGCGAAGGAAACTTTACAAACTTCCCAGGGCTCTATGGTTTTTTCTTCCGTCACTGTAACACACTTCCTTTGAGTGCCAATTTTTCTACTATGAAAAAATTTATGGATTCTATAAAGGTGCTTCTTAAACGTGGTGAAACAATTCTTATTTACCCTGAACAGGAAATGTGGTGGAATTACCGTAAACCACGCCCTACAGAAAACGGAGCCTACCGATTTGCAGCTTACAGCAATGTTCCGGTTTTACCGGTTCTTATCACCATGGAAGATACTCAAGACATTGGACCCGATGGATTTGCCGTACAGGAATATACAATTAATTTCTTAAAGCCTATTATGCCGGATCCGTCAAAAAATCCAAAGCAAAACATGGAATATATGCGTAAGAAAAATTACGAGGAATGGAAGGAAAAATACGAAGATTTCTATGGTATTCCACTCACCTATTCCTGCGGACCTGTTAGCCTTGACTAATTTATAAAATGGGAGAAATAAAATGGTTCTTTACATAGTTACAATTCTTTTGGGTGTTATTGGAATCTTCCTGTATAATTTTTTTGTAAATCCCTGTGATTTTGGACTTGCTAAAATTATTATTTTTTCAATTCTTCAGCCTGTAATTATGATTGCATGGGATGGACTTGGAGCCTGGATTGTTCACTGGGTAATTCCTGGAAAATGGTTTTCTGCAGATTCAAACTTTATTGGAGTTGGAAAAAAGGAATGCCGTTTTTATGAGATTCTTGGTATAAAAAAATGGAAGGATCATGTTCTTGAACTTGGATTCCTTGGAAATTTCAGTAAAAAGAAAATTGATAAACCTAACGACCCTGAATATATAAAGCTTTTTATTCAGGAATGTAATGTCGGTTCAATGGTACATCTTGTAAATCTTATTCAGGCTTTTCCTATTCTTTTGTGCTTCCCACATAATTTTTCAATCTACTTTGTTTTGCCTGCTGCCTGTGTAAATGCTTTTTTGAGTATACTGCCTATTATGGTTTTAAGATATAATATCCCGCGTTTAAGAAGATTGCTGGCTGTTCTGGAAAAGAAAGAAAAACTGTATGCTAGTCGCCAGGAAAAGTCGGAAGCTTTACAGGAAAAATAGGATCCGGGTCGGGCTTGCGGCGGGCGTTGGCTTCATTTATTATCTGCATTAAATCTTCGATAGTTTGTTTATCGGTTAGCTTTTTAAGATAAGGCTCTGTGTCCTTTATCATTACAGTTTTATCTTCGTTGTAAAAGATGTTTGCTTCGCTTATTAAAAACGAGGGCATT
>JAEEGJ010016879.1_pt1 | contig 16641 bp, 19 predicted proteins | sample 8958761 | NCBI WGS metagenome assembly JAEEGJ01 (sample SAMN16246546, study PRJNA631951) | gut metagenome | biome: gut microbiome; feature: rumen; material: RS-attached | host: Bos | place: Iran: Karaj | collected 2018-10 | reverse complement strand
TGCGGGAGAAGATGCCGTGCATTAGGATTACTATGGGGCATTTGTCAGTTTCAGGATTGAGCCCTTCCGGGACTTTGACCGTATAGGAGATCCCTCCCTGGGGGCCGCGGATGTCGAATTCCTTTGCTTCAAGGGTAAACAGAGAAGCAAAGCTCAGAAGCAGCGCAAATAGCCAGCCGTACAGTGTTTTCATTATGCCAGGTATGAGAGGATATCGGCCCAAACCTCAGCGTGTGCGGTCTCGTTATGGATTTCATGCCTGAGGCCGGGGTAAACCTTCAGCGATACATTCTCATAGCCACGGTCCTTCATGGCCTGGACGGCGTTCTGAAGGGCTTTGTCGTTTACGCGGCAGGGGTCATCGGCCCCGGAGATGAAATGAACGGGAAGGCTGGAGCGGAGGGTTTTCCAGTCTGTTGAGTAGCAGTCCTTCATAAGGAGAAGAAGGTTCAGGAAGCCGTCGGCGGTGAACACAAACTGACACAGGGGATCTGCGTGGTAGGCCTTGAGGATATCAGGGTCTGAGCACACCCAGGCGGCGGGCCAGCCCTCCTTCTCAAACGGCTTGTTGTAGGCGCCAAATGACATTTTCTGAAGGATCGAGGGCCTGAAACGCCATCCTTTTATACGGCCTATAACCTTTGCCAGAAGGATGCCCGCACCCTTTGCGGGATTGTCGGACGGGCAGCCGCACACAATTAGGCTGTCTATGAGGCTGTCATAGCGCTTGGCGTATGAGCGCACCACCATGGATCCCATACTGTGCCCAAAGAGAGTGAGCGGGATTCCCGGCCACTTCTTCTTTGCCCAGAGAGTCACTTCCCTGGTGTCATCCACCATGGCCAGCCAGCCGCCTTTACCCATAAAACCAAGGTCTTCAGGGGATTTCACGGAAGCGCCGTGGCCCCTGTGGTCATGGCACACAACGGCATAACCGTTCTGGCACAGGTACTCCATGAGCGGAATATACCTTTCCTTGTGCTCGCACATTCCGTGTGCAATCTGGACAATGCCCTTTGGGGCTTCTGCGGGCTCTGAATAGATGAGTGAGAGTTTTAGCCCGTCTACCGGGGAAATGATTGTGTCTGAGTTCATATATCTAAACAGTAAATCTTTTGTAAAGGTTATTTCAGGTATCTGGCTTTGAGAATTTCCCTGTCCTCGTGGGTAACTCCAAGGACATTCTCAAGGTATGAATCAATGGAGCCGTACTCAGCGTCAATACGGTCCAGGGCCTTCACAAAATTGTCCGTGTTGCAGCCAAGGAAGGCTTTCACAACACCAATCTCCTCCTCCTTGCCGCCAAGGCGTTCAACGCGGCGGGAGTACTTACGTACATCGGCCTCATATACGCGGTTGGTGGCGTCGAAATCGGCCACGATTGTCTCACGGTCTGCGCCAAGAGCCGCCAGCAGAAGGGCCGATGCCACTCCTGTGCGGTCCTTCCCCTGCGTGCAGTGGTAGAGGACGGCACCGTTTTCCGTTGTGATGACGTGGCGGAAAAACTTTGCAAACTGCCTCTGGCAATCGGGGTCGAAAAACAGCGTGGGATACATCTCCCTTGCCACGGCCTTGGCTTTGTCGTTGAAAGCCAAGAAAACAATTATCTTCTTTATATCGAACTTTTTTCCGCGTTTGACCTTTTTCATCTCCTCTTCAGAAGCCTGGGCCGAAGCATTGCCGCTGGCATCTATGGGAAGGACGATATTATCGGCCCCGGGAACCTTAAGGTCCTCCTTTCCGCGTTTTTCCTCAATCTTCCGGAAATCGACAATCTTCGCGACAGGGAGAGATTCAAGATATGCTATGTCATCTTCTGAGGCCTCGGCAAGATGCGCGGCCCTGATCAGGACGCTGTCACGGACAACTCTTCCGTCCTGTACTGTGTAGCCGCCCAGGTCACGGGCGTTAACTATACTTCTGACCGGAAGGAACTGCTGGGCGTATGCCGATAAAGAGATTGTCATAGCTGATAATAAAAGGGCTATACGTGATTTTCTCATTTGTAATACTGCTTAATGATACGATGCGCAATTATGCCGAAAAATAAATTCTCCACAAATGTGGGGCGGCTGAAATTAACGCGGACAACAAGGTCCAGAAGAGCATATTTGCCAGCAAGGGCGTCAAATTCCATACGCCTATCCTTCCCGGCATAATCATCGGCAAAAGCATCCCAGAAACGGTGCAACTGCTCTTCATTCATGTGGAATATCTCCTGTACCTGCTTCATGGGGGCATACACTTTACAAATCTGGAAAAGATGGCCGATATCGAACATGGGGTCTCCGTGGGCAAAACGGTCAAGGTCTATCCAGTAGTATTTTCCGTCAGATGCTATCAGGTTGCCGGACTGGAAGTCTCCGTGAACGCAGCCTTCATTTTCCTTGATTGTGGCGGCAAAGGCACGCACCATTTGCCTGCTCTTGCAGGAGAGGAACTTGACCTTGTCTATGACACTCAAAAGCTGCTCTTTACGGCTTGGAAAACGGTCCTTGGGACAAGGCGTGGAGAAGAGTTTCTTACCTTCTGCAGACAGCACCCGGGCCATTTCTTCAATACGGGAAGGATCATCGTGGCATATCCGGGACAGGGATTGCTTGTTCTTTACGCGCTCAGAGATGGTGCCGTAGTAATCCCCCACCTTCACAATCTCCAGCATCCTGGGCGTAAGAAGCCCTACACTTTCTACGGCTTTAGACACATTGTACTCATGCTCTATGACGGGAAGCTTATTCATCCTGGGTTTGTTCACCTTCAGGATTACATCGGGCTCCTGGGGATTCTCATACGTGGAGCCGTTTCCGCCTTCTCCAACTTTGGTCCAGGCAGCAAGGTCTATCTGTTTCATCTCTTCCATCTTAAGAACTGATTAGTTTTACAAATATAATCATTTTAGGTGGTTAAAACGGCACCACCAATTTAAAGGTGACGTTCCGGCCAATATTGAATATGCCGATGTCCTTCAGGCGGCTAAGGTGCGGGGCGTAGACGGTGTCCGTGAGATTGGAGCCAATCACGTAAATGGAGAAACGTGTCTTTCCCGCAATCACCACATCCGTTCCGGCCGATGCTCCAAGAAGGAGGTACCCGGGCGTTGCTGTCTCCGTGCCATCCTTGGCGTAGAAGTGGTTCTGGGGCATATTCCAGTCAAGATTAAGGGACAGGAAAGCATTGTTGAAGACATGCTGGCCGTGGGTAATCTCCCACTTGATCTCAGAAAAAAGGCGCGGTGCCGGTATAAGCGGCAGGAAGTCTCCGGAAGCCTCACGGGCATAGACGTAGGAGAATGCGCTGCTAAGATGCAGCTGATGGATGGGGTGGACGTCTATCCCCACTTCACCGCCCGCAAGGTGGGCAAGGCCGCTGCGGAAGGCATAAACCGGGAGGCCTTCATCGGAGACGGCTCCGTTTCTTGCCGCAAAGATGTAATTGTCCACGCGGCTTGCAAAAAGGGCCGCCTGGACGGATACATAATTGGAAGTGAAATCCACTCCCAGATCACCCTGGAGGCTGTATTCCGGCTTAAGGTCCCTGTTTCCAACCTCAAAGCGGAAGGTCCCTTCATGCTCACCGTTTGAGCCAAGTTCCGAAAGATTGGGAGCGCGGAACCCGCGGGCCACATTTGCTCTCAGAGTGAAGTGTTCCCCAAGCTGTCGCACCGCTCCAAGGCTGGCGCTGATGCCGGGAAAAGTGCGGCTGAAATCCTCAAACCTGCCTTCAAGGGCTTCGCTGTGGAGAGAGCGGATATCGGCCCGCAGGCCACCGGAAAGGGTCCATTCCCCAAGGGTTTTTGAGGCGGTTGCAAAGATGCCGGCGTCAAAGAGGCTGTATGCGGGAATGAGGTATTCGTCGCCAAGGTTGCTGCTCCTCTGCCCCATTCCAGCTACGCCAAATGCGGTTTTCCAGCCTTCCCAGAGGCTCCCCTGCCAGCGGATGTCGTAGTTCAGGGTGTTAAGTTTGAAGTCAAGGCCGGGCTCTGATGCACTCTCCTCAAACTCCTGACGGCGGTTCTGCTGCCAGCCAAGGAGCACCTTGAGGTTTCCTGGGCCAAGATGGATGGTGTTATCCAGCACTGCCTTGTAATGGCGCACCTGCTGGAAGGGAAGAGTGGGCATATAGCCATAGTTGTCGCCCTCCCCTTCTATCATTCCGGGGGTGAGGTGGAAGTAGGAGAAACGCAGCCTGGAGTATCCCCATCGGCCATTTTTACCTATTAAGGCCGATGCCGCCCGCTGCCGGAACCCGGAATTTGCCACGGGGCCGTTGGAGGCGTTGGAGTAGGCGCGGGCGTATTTGTCGGAGAATCGGCCCCCGATAATCCAGCCCTTCACATTACCGTCTGCGGCAAGGGAATAGGCTGCAAGGCCGTTATTGGTCTGGTACTCCGCCTCTGCGCTTCCGCCAAACTCTCCCGGGCCGCGCACGGGCTCCGGGTGGAAGATGATGATGCCGGCAAGGGCGTCGGAGCCGTACATCAGGGATGCCGGGCCCTTCAGGATTTCAACGGAATGGACGCCGGCGCCGTCCACTTCAATGCCGTGCTCGTCGCCCCACTGCTGGCCCTCCTGGCGGATGCCGTCACTCACAACCACAACGCGGTTGTAGCCCATTCCGCGGATCACGGGTTTGGAAATTCCGCCGCCAGTTGTGATTTCACTGATGCCGGGTTCCCTTGATATTATGTTTATTATGTTACCGCCGGAAGATGCCTTTAATTCCGACGGACGGATTACGGAAACCGGCGCGCTCATTTCCTTCATCTTTGCCTCCCCTGCAAGGCCGGTAACTACTATTTCCTTGAGCTCCAGGTGTTTAAAGAATACATCCGTGGAGTCCTGATGGCTCTCCTGAGCCGCCGCTGCTACACAAAAAGGGAGCAGCGACAATGCAATAATTGTCTTCATTTTCATTCTGATTCAGTTTTTAAGGATTAATAACTAGATACAGAATGAAACGGGCGGGGCACGGGGGGATGAAGGGTTATGGACTGGAGATGCGGCGTCTTTGGGAGAATCTTCCGGAGACGGCGCGGAAACGGCAGCATTGAAGCATACCGTGATGCCTTCCGAGGGCACATACTGCTGCCCCAGGAGTTGGCATATAAGGCATTCATCGGTGCCGGCGCCGGGGTTCAGATGGCCCTGGTGCGGCTGATGCTGGGCGCAGGAATGACAGTTTGCGTCTTCCTGCAGAAGCGGCGTGTGATGATGATGAAAAGGCGCAATCAGAACCGCCGGCAGGATTACTGCCAGCATAAGAAGGGCCGATATGCGCTTTTTCAGTAGCACGTCTATCCTTTGAAGGTGTATCCGGCCTTTTCTACGGCGGCGCGGATGTCTTCCGCTTTTGCGGGGCCTTTGATGGTAAGGCTTTTTCTGGAGGCACTGGCCTTGGCTTCCTCCACGCCGGGAACATCCTCCACGGCGCGGCAGACGGCGGCCTCGCAGTGGCTGCAGTGCATCCCTTCAACTGTATAGACAGCGGTATCAGGGTCCTGAGCCTTAGCTTTAAAGCGTTCAAAAAGTTTCATAGTAAGAGCAAAGATAATAAGAATTGTGAGAACGGCCGCGCAAATTAGTTTGAAAGTGCCGGGAAAAGCCTCCGCGGCGCAGCAGGAAGCTATTCCCGCAGCTTCCGGAACTTTGAGGCCGATAGCATTGATGACAAGCCCGAAGCCAATGGAGAACGCCACTATTGTGCCAAGGTAAATCCACGTAAAACGGCTTCCAAGGGCCTTACGGACCACAAGGATTGACGCCAGGTTTACCGCCGGTCCCGCCATAAGCATTACCAGCGCGGCACCCGGAGAGAGGCCTTTCATCATAAGCGCCGCCGCCACAGGTATACTTCCAGTGGAGCATATGTACATAGGGACGGCTACTACCAGAATCACAAGCATCTGAAGGAGAGGCTCACTGCCAAACTGCAGGAAAAACTGGTCCGGGATAGCCACCTGTATGAGTGCGGCAACAAGAAGACCAATTGCAAGGCGGCCTCCAATGTCCTGGATCATCTCAAAGTATGAATACTTCAGGACCCTCCAGATGCGGTTCCCGGATTCTACCTTGCAGGAATCATTTTGTTCAGATGTGGCTTCTTCATTCCCTGCCAGCCTGTTTACTAGAATGCCGCCGCAGACACCTGTCACCAGAGCCGCCACCGGACGCACAATGGCAAAGCCCAGTCCTAGCAGCGAAAACGTTGCCAGGATGGAGTCTATCCCCGTTTGGGGCGTTGCAATGAGAAACGACGCCACGGCACCTTTGGAAGCGTTTTCCCTCCTAAGGCCTATTGCAGTGGGGATAACCCCACAGGAGCATAGCGGCAGCGGAACCCCCAGAAGCGCGGCCCAGAGAACCGCCCACTTATTGTCCCTTGAAAGGTATTTCCTATAGAATCCCTTTGGCACAAAAACGTGCAGGATACCCGCTATCAGAAAACCAAGAAGCAGGTACGGGCTCATCTCTGAGACCACTTTCAAAAGGGACATCAAAAACTCTCTCATCTCTCAATTCATTTTGCAGTGCAAATTTAGCAAATAAAACTGTATGGCAGTATCCCCATTGTTAGTGATTGTGGCTCTTCCCTTTTTGTTCTGTAAGTGCTGGTGATGTGACTTATTCTGGCACATCTCCCGCAGAAATGGGCCAAAAGTGCCGGTGATGTGACTTTTTCTGGCACACCACCCGCAGAAATGGGGCAAAAGTGCTGGTGATGTGACTTTTTCTGGCACACCACCCGCAGAAATGGGGCAAAAGTGCTGGTGATGTGACTTTTTCTGGCACACCACCCGCATAAATGGGGCAAAAGTGCCGGTGATGTGACTATTTTGGGCACACCACCCGCATAAATGGGGCAAAAGTGCCGGTGATGTGACTTTTTCTGGCACATCTCCTGCAGAAATGGGGCAAGGAAGCAGTGCCGATGCCCCCTGGAACCATAATCTCCGTTCCCGCAGAAGTAAAGCACTGGCACGGCGCTGCCGCAGACTCCTGGTTCCAGCACATCACCTACCATAAGGATGTGCAGGAAGGCGCCTCCAATGAGTGGCTGGAGCCTGTCAATGACAGCATTTACAACTCACTGAAATAGAAAGTGCGGTTAGTGGTCCATACTACTGGACCCCTAACCGCAAAAACACCCCTTTTTCGCTGTTAGGCTGCACATATTTTGTACCCCTAACCGCACCGGGACTATTCCTGAACCGGAACTTCGGTTTCAGAAGAGAGGATGTACACGGATTTCTGACCGTTTTCACGGGCAAACTTCATGGCGCCCTCAAGGTCTTCCTCCGGGAACAGTTTTACGCTCTCGTAGTAGTAGTTTCCGGATTCCTTGTCCTTCCAGCCGCCAACATAGCCGTCATGGGAATAGGCGTGCGCGGTGACATTGTAAATATCACGGTTGCCTCTCATTCCCCTTGTCTCTGCATACGCTACGGCAATGCCAGCTTTGGGCTCTTCCATAGTGTGAATATCCATTGTGAAGCCCTCAGGATGGCTCCGGCCCATGGAAAGGATGCGGTTACGGACGGTGGAGGGAGTGCGCACCACATTAGTGCTTGAAGTGCTTTCAGTGGTCTTGGAAGCTGTACCGCAGGAAGTTACAACCGGTGCGGCAATAAGAAGCGCCGCTATAAGAACGTAAAGTTTTCTCATATGGACAAAGGTTCAGTTTTTCAAAGTTACGCAAAAAATCCTTATCTTTAAGCCGATAAACATAAGAATATGAAAAGACTCCCTATCCTTGCAGCAGCAGCCATCATCCTTGCAGCCTGCGGAACCACCAACAATTCCGGCGTTAAGGACGGAAACAAGTATGTCCCCTATGACCAGCGTGACGGAGAAGAGGCTGTGGTGTATTTCACCCGTAACCTGTCTCCGGAAGGCCTCCTAGCCGCCTATGAGAAAGTAAGCGGAGAGATTACCGGAAAGGTGGGCGTAAAACTCCACACCGGAGAGCAGAACGGTCCTAACATCATTCCCCGTGAATGGGTGAAGGCCCTCATTGAGAAGGACCTCCCAGATGCCACAATCATAGAGACCAATACCTACTATAAAGGAGACCGCTATACCACGGAGCTGCACCGCAAAACCCTTGAGGTGAACGGCTGGACATTCTGCCCTGTGGATATCATAGATGAGGATGACACCCTCACCCTTCCCGTAAAGGACGGAAAGTGGTTCCGGAAAATGGCTGTGGGAAGCCACCTTGTGAACTATGACTCAATGGTAGCCCTCACCCACTTCAAGGGTCACACCCAGGGCGGATTTGGCGGCTCCAACAAGAATATCGGCATAGGTTGTGCCGATGGCCGCGTGGGCAAAGCCTGGATCCATACCACTCCCGGTCAGCCCAATCAGTGGGACATTGCTGAGGAAGAGTTCATGGAGCGTATGACAGAGAGCACCAAGGCCACCATAGACCACTTTGGGAAGCATGTCACCTACGTGAACGTGATGCGCAACATGTCCGTCTCCTGCGACTGCGAAGGCACGGCCGCGGCCCCCGTGGTAACCCCCAACGTTGGAATCCTCTCCTCCACGGATATCCTTGCCGTGGACCAGGCCTGCGTGGACATTGTATATGCAATGACCGCCGAAGAACACCATGATCTTGTGGAGCGTATAGAAACGCGTCATGGCCTCCGCCAGCTTTCATACATGAAAGAACTGGGCATGGGCCATGACAAGTACATTCTCATAGACCTTGACAACGGCGGAAAGAAAATCACCGCCGCCGATGCCGCCAAGGACCTTAAACCGTTTGTGAAATAGCCTAGGAGGCTCTTACAAGAGTGTCCGGGAAGTTCTCCCTGGCTTTCTCCAACCCCTCTTCCATCAGCCTCAGAAGGTTCTTTATGCCTTCTCCGGCGCTGTTGATGAGGCTGTCCACATCAATTCCCATATCCTTCCCCTCGCTGTCCTTGGGGATCCACTTCACGGTGATGTAATCCCCGGTGGAGGTATCAAAGATCTGATATGTGCCGATATGACCGGTACGGCGGAATTCGTATCGGCCTATCTGGTGATGATTGTGGCTCTGCTTTGGGGAAACGACGGCCTCGAAGGTCATATCGGCCTCATTGTCATAATGGATGGCAAAGAGCTCCCCCGTTGCAGTGTCAAACTTGAGGGAATAGCCGGGATACCAGGTTTTGATGTTCTTGAAGCGGCCCACCTGAGCAAAGAGAGGCAGCGCAAGAAGAACTGCCAGAACAATTAAAACAATTCTTTTCATACTCCCTTTTCCCGCAATTATCAGGCCACTTTGGTGATGCGGCCACGGCTGGCATCCATCACAATGTGGTCACCGTTTTTGAGGACCTTTGTAGCGCCCTTAACGTTTACAATGGTTGGAAGGCCGTACTCACGCGCCACAACCGCGCCGTGGGACAGCGAGGAGCCTATCTCCGTGACAAGGCCGCTGACAATTGAATAATACGGCGTCCAGCCAATATCAGTGAAACGGGCAACCATAATCTCACCTTTCTGCAGGTCATTGGCGTCCTGGGCGCAGTTCACAATGCGGACAATTCCCTCGCACCGGCCATTTGAAACAGGAACGCCGGAAATTTCACCTTCACCTGGTTCAACGTCAAAGACATCGGCAACAGGCTTGCCGATATAGGTGTCGTCAAATGAAAGCCCTTCCTGGATGGCATTGGCCTTCCTGCGGCGCACAGCAACAGGTACCAGGGATGCTTCTCCGCCAATCAAGCGGCCAATTTCATCATGTGTAAAGAAGTAAATGAGATCTGCATCCGGAAGCAGCCCGGCGGCAACCAGAAGCGCTGCAAGACGTGCATACTGAGTCTTGAAAAGGTCTATGATTTCAATGAGCCTGGACTTTGTGTATTCCCTGTCCACAACGGCCTGACGGGCCTTTTTTGCATAGATTATGCTGGCTGCCTTAAGAAGCGGATTCCTCACAAAACTGAACTTCCGCCTGTAATCAATCCGCTCCTCCTTCTCAGTGAGATTCATGGGAGAGCCGATAATACTTGAGAGGTAGTTCATAAGAGGAATCTCATCCTCCCGCCAGGGCTTGTTCCTGAGTTCCGCCTCCTTGATGCAGCGGTGCCCGTGCACGCGGAGGAAATCCTGGTACTTCTCACTCACGGAAGGGTGCTTCCCTATGAATGATAGAAGTTCATCGGCCTTCAAAGATGCCGCACGGGGCTCTATGGACTTTATCTCGCGGGCAAGCTCCTGCAGGCGCTTAAGGATATCGGCACTTTCAATTCCGGGGATGTTGCTGAGGAGCCCCGACAGGAAGGACTGATACTCGCTCTTATCCGGGAAGTACTTGTCCAGCATCATATAGAGCGTACTTGTGGCGCTCCCGGAATAGGCCGATGAAGCGTAGTGGTAGATAAGGCTCTCGTCCAGGAGGGCAAGGTTCCTGTCTATGCTGGCGTATAGATCGGCATAACTCTCCCCTTCAAACGAAATCCTTGGGATGAGCCTGTCAAGCTTTCCCATGGCGGCATGCCCTGAGAAGACGTATTTAAGGAACTTCACGGAATTGATAACGCGCACAACGCCATTGGAATATGGTGCGGTCACCGGCGGGTAATCGTGATACTCTCCCATGATTGAGAGATTCATTGACTGAGGATTTGCAATGCCAACTTTAGCGTGCATGGCATAAAGCAGGTTCATGTCAAAGAAAAGGTGCCCGGAAATGGAGGAAATGAGCCTCAGAGGGGTCTCTTCATTGGCATCTTTGTACACGCCCGCCAGCGCCAGCATATATCGCATGCCGTAGTCTATGGCCTTGGCAGATGTAGATAGCGTAAGCGGAGTCACCGCCCCCGGCATCATCTCCCCTACGTTTCTTTTGGTGAATAGGTGGCCGGAGATGTCGTCGTCCCTGTCAAATTCCTCGATGTCAATGATTTCCGTGGTGATGGGGCGCATCTGGAGCAGGTAGAGTTTTCCACCCGCGATGGCCCATTCAAGGTCCATATCGGCATTGAAACTGGCCCTGATCTTCTTGCCTGTTTCATAAAGGAGCCGGACCTCTTCCTCAGAAAGGAGGTCGTCAGAGATAGCCCTGTAGTACTTCCTTGAAATCTCATATCTATGGGCCGATACCTTCCCCGAAACAAGGTTCTCCCCCTGCCCGGAGACGGCCTCAATGAGGATTGCGGAGCCGTTGGAAGGGCTGGCGGTGAAAAGGACACCTGCCTTTTCGCTGTCAATCATCTGCTGAACCACAACGTTCATCCGGCCCTTCTCAAGGTCAAAATGCTTTGCGTAATCCTTAACGCGGGCGGCATTAAGGGACGCCACGCATTTCTGAACGCTTTCTATGAGGTGGGCGCGGTCTACAAAGAGGTAGGTTTCATACTGACCGGCGTTTGATGCGGCGCCCTGGTCCTCGTTGGAGGCGGAGGAACGGACAGACACCTTGGCGGTGCCAAGGGAGTCAAATGCCGTGAGGATGGCTTCCTCATCCAGTTTGTCTATATCTGTAATTACAAATCCGGCGGGAACGGTGTATCCGTGCCTTGAAAGTTCATCAAGACCTTTTGCTTTCCCTCCTACCTCACTGTATAGTTTTTCAGGTAATTCTCCCAGGTTATATATCTTCATCTTCTTATCTCTCCCAGATTTCTCTTGTTAAAGAAACGGCTGCTGTCACTGTTAAAGCCTATTTCAAGTATGCCTCGGCAGGTTTTTCCATCTATTGTGAACTCTGCTATATTCTCAATGAGAATGTACTGCCCGTCCTGAAAATGGTAGGTTACTCCGTCAAGCCTTGTGGCCTTCACGGGGATAGTTCTGCCACTGTCCAGAATCACATTGAAAGACAGCTCTGACGGTACTTCTCCCTTTCCAACCTCATTCAGATCAAGATCGGCCTGCATCATATAGTGCATTCCGGAAGCGTCACGGTAGTTTCCAACTTCCAGGGCACTTATCACGGGATAAGACACCAGGGAGTAATTGAACTGTGTTTTTGACGAAACCGCCATCAGCCACAGGTGATTGTTCATATAGTTCCAGTCACGCTTTCCAAAGGAATGGTCCCGTACGCACGGCAGTTCATAGGGTGTTTTAGCACCATTGAGTGTAAACTCCCCTTTCAGAATGCCCTCCTGCTCATAGTGGCACTGGCCGCTTATATTCTGAAGCTCCGTAAAAAGATCCTTACTCCACTTCTCGTTGGCAATGCCTGTTGCCATTCTCACGGCCGGCATATTGCTGGTGAAATCAATGGGGTGGTGCTTTGGAATGAAGGTGCCGGAGAAATCCACCTCATCCTTCTCATTCAGGATTCCCTTATAGGAAATGGTCCAGTTCTTACCATCCCTTGAAACTATAATGGGAGACTCCCCTGCCGGATAAATCTCCACGGGAAGGGAATACATCTTACCGCCCAGAAACAGCGCAAACCAGGTTTCGTCCATGTTCACACGCTTGCCAAGGCGTGCATAGAATGACAGTCCCTCACTGTGGGCTGAGAAGTAATAGGAATTATTTATAAGAGGGTCTGTGACGCCCTCCAGTGAAAAATTCTCTGCGTAGTCAAAATCAAAGGGCTTCTCTTTGTTCCGTTTCTCCAGGCCCCTTTGAATGATTCCACGTTTAAGTTTAAAAAACATCAGGTTCAGGGTTTAGTCTTTCGTCAATTAAGATGCAAAGATAGTAAAAAGTATTAACTTTGCATCCACTTATGAAAGTCCTGTTTGTCTGCCACGGCAACATCTGCCGGAGCCCGATGGCCGAATTCATCCTGAAGGCCCTTGTGAAAGCAAGGGGCCTGGAGGGCCTCTATTTCATTGAGTCCGCAGCCGTGTCCACAGAGGAGATTGGGAACCCCATCTATCCCCCGGCAAAGCGCTGTCTCACCCAGCACGGAGTGTGGTTTGACCCCGGTAAACGCGCCCGCCAGGTCTCCAGGGAAGACTACAACCGCTTTGACCGTATCATCTGTATGGACGGCTCCAACCTCCGCCTCATAAGGCGCATCATACCCAATGATCCGGAGGGTAAGATACACCTCATGATGTCCTACACGGGTGTAGGCCGTGACGTAGCAGACCCCTGGTACACCGGAGACTTCGAAGAGACCTTCCAGGACCTTCTGGAAGGCTGCGAGGCAATGCTTGCTTAGCGGCGTCCTGGCCAGTAACTAATTGTCCTTCAATAGATTACGTAAAATCGGGTGCACTTGCAGGTGCACCCGACTGTTGGCAAATTGCTGAGTGTCAACGAGTTAGCGGCCAGGCTACTCCGTAAACTTCTTGCCGGCGTTCCAGGCGCCGCCAACAACCTCGCCTATGGCGCGGTAGCACATTCCGGCGGCGTCAAACACAATGGGCTGGAGTTTGGCAAGGTCTATCTTACCGTCTGTGAGGATGCTTTCAGAGGCGCTCTGGTTCACAACCTCCCCTACCAGGATTCCGTCTCCCCAGCTAACCACCTTGCATTCAAGCGTGAGAGGGTACTCATTGATGATGGGAGCGTCAACATTGGGGCTGGGCGTTACCGTAAAGCCAACCCTGGCCACCTTGTCCGGCACTTTGTAGCCGCTCACAAGGCCAAAGTAGTCAGACTCCGCCACTGTACGTACGTCGGCAAACGAAACAGTGAATGCGCCTGTGAGTTCAAGGTTTTCAGTGGTCTTGTGCTTGGAGAGGGACACCACAATCTTCTTGTAGTCGTACTGTCCTGCCCAGGCGGCCATCATAACGTCAGGGTTATGGTCTTTGTCCCAGGTTGCAATCATAACGCAGGGCTGGGGCGTTGTAACAAGGGCGTGGTCCGGGCCAAAATTCTTGCGGCCGGAAACCTCCTTGAGGGGTTCTGAGTTTTTCATATCAGTGTTATTTTGATTTTTGCATCCAAAAGGCAGTAGAAGGCCGATAAGGCCAAGAATGATAACGATCTTTTTCATAAAAACAAAACTACTGTATTTGCTTTCCAAACGGGAAAATGCTGCCAAGGGCCATCTTGAAATGCTGGAGGCCGAACGGAATTCCCACAATTGTGACGCAGAAGATAAGCCCGAACACAAGGTGCAGGGCTGCAATCTCCCACCATCCAAGAAGGATCCATATAAGGTTCATCACAGTGGAGAGGCACCCGGGTTCATTGGGCCCGTCAACAAGTTCGTGACCAAACGGCCACAGGGAATACGTTCCAAGCTTAAACAACTGAATGCCAAAGGGAATGCCCACTATGGTGATACACATTAAAAGCCCCACCATATAGTAGATGAAGGCAATGATTATTCCGCCAAGAAGCAGCCAGAAGATATTTCCAAGGAATTTCATACTACTAACAATTACCAATTATCTGTTCTTTGAATCCATACAAATTGTCACGGGGCCGTCGTTCACAAGCGCCACTTTCATATCGGCCCCAAACTCCCCTGTCCCAACGGGTTTGCCGATAGCCCCAGACATTGCGGCGCAGAACTTCTCATACATAGGCACGGCAAGTTCATGCCCCGCTGCCTCTATATATGACGGCCGATTCCCCTTTTTTGTTAAAGCCATCAGCGTAAACTGGCTCACAACAATGATGTCTCCGCCCGTTTCCACCACGCTCCGGTTCATAACACCCTCCTCATCCGGGAAAATCCGCAGCGCCGCCGCCTTCTTCACAAGGTAGTCTATGTCCTCCTGAGAGTCCTCGTGCCCCACCCCAAGAAGAATCAGAAGCCCCGGGCCGATTGCACTCTTCACCTTCCCCTCAATTGTCACCGACGCCGACGCCACCCGCTGAATCACTGCACGCATAGTTTCAAAAGTTTATATCATCAGTCTTATCCTGCCCTCGGACTTTACGAAAGTCTCCGGGTGGGACATAATAACGGCGTACACCTGCTTGTCAGTCACCGGCTGCCCGTCCCTGCGGACACAAAGGCCCCTGGCATTGATTTCCCGGGCAATCTGCTCCGTCCGCATCCCGTACCCGGAACTTGCCAGGAGGTACACTATGGCTTCTTCAATTTTCATAGGCCGATAAACATTTCCGTCTCAAAGTTACGTATTATTTGGTAAACTCCGCACATCCCCTCCCTTGTAATGCCGATTGGGTGGAGCCCAAATCGCTGGCACTCAATAACTTACAGAATCTTCTGGTATTATTTCTTCTCCCAAATGATTCCATAAACGCCTGTGTAACAATAACTTACCCCCCCCCGTTTGCGGCATAGAAATAGAAAAACCATCCTGGTAGTGACATGACCCCCGAAAGTTAGACAAAAAACTTTCGGGGTTTTGTTATGCGCAAAAAACACACTTATGAAGACCGCCTCAAGTATATGAAGTTGCTTGAGGATGGTTATTCCGTCAAACACATCGCCACTCGTTATGGTATATCCCACCATCTGCTAAATGTATTGTGGGGAAAGTATCAACAGGATGGGCCGTCAGGATTGATTAAAAAGCAAAACATTCGTTCTGACGGATCGTATCGGGAGATGGTTCTGCGGGATATTGAGAACAATTGTTTAACTTTGTGCGAGGCGGCAATCAAGTACAACGTAAGCGTTGACCGGATAATGTTCTGGAGGCGAATGGCGAGGGAATCTGGTTATGATGCCTTGTATGAGACTAAGCGTAGAGGCCGCCCACCAAAGGATATGGGAAGGCCCAAGAAAAAGAAACCAGAGGAGATGACGGAACTGGAGCGGCTCAGATATGAGAATGAGCGGCTCCGGGCCGAGAATGCTCTGTTAAAAAAAGTGAGGGCCTTAGTCGAAGAAAGGGAAGCCCGTCTGCGCGAGATTGGGCGGAAGCCATCGAAGGACTAAGGCCGGAACATGACCTTGACCTCCTTCTGGAGCTCAAGGGGATGGCTCGTTCAACGTTCTATTATCACACCAAGCGACTCGGACAGCCCGATGGCTATGAAGCCGTCAGGAAGCGTATCCGTGCGATATACGACAAGCATCATGGCCGATATGGATACCGGCGCATCACGGCACAGCTACGCAATGAAGGCTTGGAGATCAATCACAAGACCGTGCAGAAACTGATGGGGCAGATGTCACTGAAAGCCAAACGGAAGAAGCAGCACTATCGCTCATATAAGGGAGAGCTGGGAAAGATTGCCCCTAATGTGCTTGACAGGGACTTCAAAGCCATGGCGCCGAATCAGAAATGGACCACCGATGTCACCCAGGTAAAGATAAAGGACAGAAAGTTATACTTGTCACCGATCCTGGATATGTTCAACGGTGAAGTAGTATCCTACGTAATCTCCACCAGCCCGGATCTAAAGATGGTCCTGACGATGCTGGACAAGGCCTTCAAGAAAAGGGATATACAAGGCAATCTGATCTTTCATTCGGATCAAGGCTGGCATTATCAGCATAAACGATATCAGAAAGCCTTGGAAGACAGGCATATAACACAGAGCATGTCACGAAAGGGCAACTGTCTGGACAACGCCATGATGGAGAACTTCTTTGGCCTGATGAAGAATGAATTGCTATATTTGCAGGAGTGGGACTCTATCGACCAGTTCAAAAAAGCTCTCCGGACATATATCCGGTACTACAACAACGATAGAATCAAACTGAGGCTAAAAGGAAAGAGCCCGGTGCAATACCGAGCTCTGTTCCAATCTAAGGCCTCGTAACTAATGTTAAACCGTCCAACTTTTGGGGGTCACA
>JAEEGJ010016870.1_pt1 | contig 16650 bp, 13 predicted proteins | sample 8958761 | NCBI WGS metagenome assembly JAEEGJ01 (sample SAMN16246546, study PRJNA631951) | gut metagenome | biome: gut microbiome; feature: rumen; material: RS-attached | host: Bos | place: Iran: Karaj | collected 2018-10 | reverse complement strand
TAAAACCGGTTGTAAGAATTATGTTTCATGCGTTCCACCACCAGATAATTCTCCCACAAGGCACCTATGTCATTCCGAAGGGCGACAGGCTTGAAATCACCAATGACCGCATTGCGGACACCGTTGTCCCAGAAAAAAATTTTTCGGCTTTTTTTCAGTTCGTTACGCAGGTTTCTGCTAAATGAGCGCAAAGGAAAAACGACAAAAGATTTTTCCAGAAGATCCACATAACGCTGAACCGTCTGGGAATTAAGTCCGAGTATACCGCCCAACTCATTGAACGAAACTTCACTGCCGACTTGCAACGCCAAGGCTTGAAGCAGTTGTTCGATGATTTCCGGTTTACGGACATCCTGAAAAGCAAAGATATCCTTATACAGATAACTTCCGGCAAGGTTGGTAAGAATCTCCTGCTCTTCGCCTTCAAGGTTGACGACTTCCGGATATGATCCATATACAAGCCGCCGTTCAAGCATCCTGCGTTCCTTTTCTTTTCCATGATAACCAATCAGTTCTTCAGCAGACAAAGGGAATAGGTTGTACTCGTATTTCCTTCCGGTCAGCGGCTCATTAAACGACTGTCAATCAATTTTTTTATTTTACGTTCAATCATATTATCCCTTATTGGTCATTCAAATGCAAAAATACAACTTTTTACAATATAATGGAAAATTATTATAAGATTTTTCCATTATAACATAAAAATATTATATTGGACGGCAATCACAGAAAAAAAAAGCGGTACCCTGTAATAATTGCCCACACACATACGTTATAGCCATATAAAACTTAACAAAAAAACACACATCGCATGAAGAAAGTTTTTTCGCTACTGGTTGGCCTGTTGCTTTGCGCCAACGCATTCTCCCAGGAGGTCTGCTGGGTCTTTTTCACCGACAAGGCCAACACCACGTTTGACCCTTACAGTTATTTCGACGCCAAAGCCATCGAGCGGTACCGGCTCAACCATGCCGACCTGTACGACAGCACCAACTTCCCGCTGAACGCGCAGTACTGCGGAAGCGTGGCAAGCCTTTCCGACGAGGTGGTCGGTGAGAGCCGCTGGCTCAACGCCATGGCGGTGGTGGCCGATGAAAACGCCATTAAAAAAATCCAACGGCTTCCATTTGTGAAAAAGTTGGTCATCATCCAAAGCGACATGAACCTCTGTTCCCGCGAAACAACGGAAGAGACCATGGAGAGCGGCATGGCCTGGATGGAAGAATATCTGAACCAAAAAGTTGACCCCAACATACTGCACGCGCAGCTGAAACGTATGGGCGGTGAGGAGTTTGTCAAAGCCGGGACAAGGGGCAAAGGCATTCGCATCGCCGTGTTGGACGGCGGTTTCCCTTTGGTGGACAAACATGAGGCCTTCCAGCACCTGCGCGACAACCATCAGATTCTGAGCACCTACAATTTCCCCAAGAAATGCGAGAACGTATATGGATGGAACAGTCACGGCACCATGACCTTGAGCTGCATCTGCGGTTTGGACATGCAGAGCGGCTGCGCCATCGGATTGGCCACGGAGGCGGAGTTCCTGCTGGCCCGCACCGAAGTTGGTCCCGAACCTAAAAAGGAGGAGGTCTGGTGGGTCATGGGTGTGGAATGGGCCGACAAGAACGGGGCTCAGCTCATCAGCAGCTCCTTAGGCTACGGCAACATCAACCACTGGCCCTCCGAAACGGACGGCACCTCCCCCATCAGCAAGGCGGCCAACATGGCCGTGGAAAAAGGGATTCTGATCTGCAACTCCGCCGGTAACGAAGGAACGGGAAAGAGCTGGCCGGGCATCATCCTGCCCGCCGATGCGGAGAATGTGCTCACCGTGGGCGGCATCAACCCGACCAATGAGAATCATCAGGATTTCGCCTCCTACGGCCCCACCGCCGACGGAAGGCTGAAACCCAATGTCTCGGCCTACGCCTTTGAATGCCGCGTGGCCGCCCCCAACAACGAACATGCCTACAAATGGGTGGCCGGAACCTCCTTCTCCTGCCCATTGGTGGCCGGATTTGCCGCCTGCGCCTGGCAGAACCATCCTGAACAGACCGCCCTGCAGTTGAAGAGGGAAATCGAAAAATGCGCAGAGCTCTACCCCTATTACGACTATGCGGTCGGCTACGGTGTGCCGCAGGCCGGACGGTTCCTGAACCCCTCCCTGCCCCAACCTGAAAAGACCTTCGACATCACACAGGATGGAAAAACCGTGTACATAACACCACACAACTATACCATGGGGGATGCGCTCCATTACCACATCCGCCGTGCGGACGGACGACTCTACACCTACCGTCACGTAAGGTTTGATTTCGCCTTCACCGGAAAAGTGGAGATTGAACTGACAAGCTTTGGTCCTACAGACACACTTTGCGTATGGTACAACGGATACAGCGAGGATATCGCCTTGACCAACATCCCAAAAGACCAGATGATGAAGAGCACCCTGATGACCAAAGGTTCGCATGAATACAAATGGCTGGAGAGCTACGCCATGGGTGACCACCGTGACATACCATCCACTTGGGGCAACCACGCCAAAAACAAGTTCGGGGCTTTCTACGGCTTTGGAACTAAGATTGCGACACGCCATTATGACTGCATGTGTGATGTCAATATGAACTCAATAGCACAAAACATAGGTGTGTACTACCAGCGCAACATCACAAAAGGCTACGGATTAGGCGTCTCTCTCTCCAACAGTTTCCAAAAATACAGCCTCAAACCTGCGGCAAAAGCGTTTCCAGCCACCACAACCAAACCAGCCGCAAAAAAGGCATTTTTCAACGAAAACCAACTGGATTTGGAATTGTACCAGCAAATACGGCTTGCAAGCGGATACAACGGCAGCGGATGCAGCCTGGACATCGGTGTCTTCGGTTCCTGGGTATATGACTATACGCTGACAAGTATCTATCCTTCAGAAGGGAATGTGGTTTTGAGCCGCCATTCGGAAACCTTCAAATTTGACGGCTATCCTTTTGACTGGGGATTCAGCATGCGAGTGAATTACGCATTCCTCTCCCTGTACGCAAAATTAAGGAGCGGCGTGTTTGATAGCGGCATACATCTTAATCATTACATCCCGTTTCAACAGTACACCCTTTTGGTCGATACAAAGAATCTGGAAATCGGCCTGATGATGAAGTTCTGAGCGGAAAGCAATAAAAGAGAGAAAAGAGGTGGCGTGCCACCGCATCGCACATCAGACTTCACAGCAAGTGTCTTGACATAGTTTTTTACGGTCTTCCGCAATTTTTCCGGGAGAGAGCGGCAGGTTGAATCGGATTATTGATTACCTTTGCAGTTTTGAACAAAAAAAAGAGAGCATCATGATAAAGCGCAATGAGGAAATGGAGACAATATATCCGGAACATGTATGCAACGGATTGGGTTCCATTGAAAAAAAGTTTGTCTTCTCCACGGAGGAGATGCTGAACAAGGCCAAAATGTTCGCACGCATCACCCTGCCGGATGGCAGCAGCATCGGCGAACATCCGCACCAGCCGGAGGCAGAAATCTACTATATTCTGGAAGGCGAAGTGGTGGTGACCGACAACGACCGGCAGGAGATTCTGCATCCTGGCGACGCCGTCTTCACCGGAAACGGGGACCGGCACAGCGTCACCAACGCAAGCGGCAAACCGGCTGTGCTGATGGCAGTAATACTCTGGTAAAAGTGATAAATGTGAAGATGTGAAGAAAAGTTTAAACCCCTTAAACTTCTTAAACCTTTTAAACTTCTTAAACCCCTTAACAACTTAACAAAACTCAAAAGGTAATGAGCATAACAAGCAATATCAACGACATACGCAGTCATCTGCCGGAGCACGTAAAGCTGATAGCGGTATCAAAGTTCAAGCCGGTCAGCGACCTGATGGAGGCATACAATGCCGGGCAGCGGCTCTTCGGGGAGAACAAGGCTCAGGAGATGACCGCAAAGCACGAGGTGATGCCCAAGGACATCGAATGGCACTTTATCGGACACCTGCAGACCAACAAGATAAAATACATCATCCCATACGTGCACTGCATCCACAGCATCGACAGCGCACACCTTTTAGCCGAGGTGGACAAACAGGCGGCCAAGCACGGACGCACCGTCCCCTGCCTGCTGCAGTTCCACATCGCCACGGAGGAGACCAAGTTCGGCTTCTCCTATGAGGAGGCTGCGGAGATGCTGCAGTCGCCTGAGTTCCGGACATGGGAACATATAGCCATCCACGGCGTGATGGGCATGGCGACCAACACTGAGGACAACGAATTAATCCGGAAGGAGTTCCGCACTATGAAAAACTGTTTTGACCGGCTGAAGGCCGATTATTTTCCGCAGCAGGAATCCTTCCGCGAAATATCAATGGGAATGACCGGCGACTACCCCATCGCCGTTGAGGAGGGCAGCACAATGGTCCGCATCGGCAGCGCAATTTTCGGCGCACGGAATTACCAACTTTAACAAACATCTGTAACCATGACATTTGAAGAGAAAATCACCCAAGCGGTCATCGAAAGCATCAAGGAATTATATGACAGCACTGTTGGCGCGGAGAGTGTCACGCTGCAAAAGACGAAAAAGGAATTTGAAGGGGATTTCACCCTCGTGGTGTTCCCGTTCTTGAAAATGTCCCGCTGCAATCCGGAGAATACCGCACGCCAGATTGGTGAAAAGCTGCTGGAGAAGCTCCCTTTTGTACAGGATTTCAACGTAATCAAGGGATTCCTGAACATCAGCGTCAGGCCGGAGGAATGGATCGGTTTTGTCAGCCAGGAATGCGGGAACGACCTCTATGGGGTCAAGACCGCGCCGGAGGGAGCCGCACCGGTGCTGATCGAGTTCTCCTCCCCCAACACCAACAAGCCGCTGCATCTGGGCCATGTGCGCAACAACCTGCTGGGCGACTCCGTCTCACGCATCCTGGAGGCGGACGGCAACCGCGTCATCAAGGTGAACCTTGTGAACGACAGGGGAATCCATATATGCAAGTCGATGATTGCCTGGCAAAAATACGGAAACGGCGAGACGCCAGAATCCTCCGGCATGAAGGGTGACCACTTGGTCGGCAAATACTATGTGGAATTCGACAAGCACTACAAGGAGGAGATCAGGACGCTGACAGAGAGCGGTATGGGCGAAGATGAGGCAGAAAAGAAGGCCCCTATCCTGCTGGAGGCGCAGGCAATGCTCCGCAAATGGGAGGAGGGCGACACGGAGGTCCGCACGCTCTGGGAGAAAATGAACAGCTGGGTTTATGACGGCTTCGACACCACCTACCGCACAATGGGCATCTCCTTCGACAAGACATATTATGAATCGAACACATATCTTTTAGGGAAAGAGATTGTCAAGGAGGGTTTGGACAAAAAGGTGTTCTACCGCCACACAGACGGCTCCGTGCGCATCGACCTGAAAGATGATGGATTGGATGAAAAGGTGCTGCTCCGCTCCGACGGCACATCCGTCTATATGACGCAGGATCTGGGCACCGCCCTTACCCGCTACAACGAGTTCCATCCGAGCAGGATGATATATGTGGTGGGCAACGAGCAGAACTACCATTTTGACGTGCTCAAGCTGATACTGGGGAAAAAGCTGGACTACGACTGGGGAAAGAGCATCCACCACCTCTCCTACGGCATGGTGGAGCTTCCGTCGGGCAAGATGAAGTCCCGCGAGGGCACCGTTGTCGATGCGGACGACCTTATGGCCGACATGATCGCCATGGCTGCGGAGAACACCGCCCAGATGGGCAAGACCGACTTCACCCCCGAAGAGGCGGCAAAATTGGCCGAAACAGTCGGTTTGGGCGCATTGAAGTATTTCATCCTGAAGGTGGATCCGAAAAAGAACATGATGTTCAACCCCAACGAATCGATTGACCTGAACGGCAACACCGCCCCATTTATCCAATACACCCACGCGCGAATCCGCTCACTGCTGCAGAAGGCCGGCTTCAGCATGGAGAACGGCACGTTGGACAGCAACACCGTATTGGGCGACCCGGAAAAGGAGATTATTCGCACGCTGTACGACTATCCTGCCTGTGTGGAACAGGCCGCCGCGGAGTTCAGCCCGGCACAGATTGCCAACTACACCTACGAACTGGCCAAGAACTACAACCGGTTCTATCAGGAATGCCCAATCATGCGTGAGACCGACACGGCAAAAAGGCAGCTGCGCCTTGCAATCTCTGCCTTCACCGCCGATGTGATCCGCCGCAGCATGAAGCTGTTGGGCATTAACGTACCAGACCGCATGTAAGATGGAAGAGCTGCACCTTGTCACCGACCTTGCGCTGATCCTGATTTCGGCCGGAGTAACCACCATACTCTTCAAGTGGCTGAAACAGCCGCTGGTATTGGGCTACATCGTGGCAGGTTTCCTGGTCGGGCCTCACTTCAACCTCTTCCCCACCATCACCCAGACGGCCGTCATAAGCGAATGGTCGGAAATAGGAATCATCTTTCTTTTGTTCGCCTTGGGGCTGGAATTCAGCTTCAAACGTCTGTTCCAGGTGGGAAGCACCGCCTTCATCACAGCCGGTGTTGAAATAATAACCGTGTTTCTGGCCGGATTCCTGACCGGCTACCTCTTCGGCTGGACCACCACCGAAAGCATCTTCTTAGGCGGAATGCTGGCCATGTCCTCCACCACCATTGTCATCAAGGCATTCAGCGACATGGGCATAAAAAAGCAGAAGTTCGCCGACATTGTGCTGGTTGTACTGATAATACAGGATCTGGTAGCCATCCTCATGATGGTGCTGCTGCCCGCAATCGCAGTACGAAACAACTTGGACGGCAGTGAAATGCTGATGAGCATCATCAAACTGGTGTTCTTTATCATACTCTGGTTCCTTGTGGGCATCTACGTTTTCCCATCATTTTTCAAATGGACGCGCAAGCTCATAAATGAGGAGACCCTGCTTATCATCTCCATCGGGCTATGCTTCGGCATGGTTGCGCTGGCCACGAGCCTCGGCTTCTCCTCCGCGCTCGGTGCCTTTGTGATGGGTTCAATCCTTGGTGAAACCGTTGAGGGACACAAGATTGAAAAGCTGATGAAGAGCATCAAGGATCTGTTCGGCGCAATCTTTTTCGTATCGGTCGGGATGATGGTGGATCCGCAGATTTTAGTGCAGTACTGGCTCCCCATTGTCATACTCTCGTTAGTGACCATCATTGTTAAGGCGGTGATGTCGGCGGCGGGCGTGCTGATGTCCGGCGAATCGCTGAAAGTTGCGGTGCAGACCGGTATGAGCCTCTCGCAAATCGGTGAGTTCGCCTTCATCATAGCCACATTGGGAAACTCGTTGGGCGTTATGGAGGACTACATCTATCCGGTGATTGTCGCGGTGTCGGTCATAACCACCTTCACCACCCCCTACTGCATCAAGCTGGCCGAACCGTTAGCGGACGGAATCGAACGGATATTACCCGACTCCTGGAAGGCGTTCCTGCTCCACCACCAGTCCCGCTCACACACGGTTAACCAACAGAGCGAATGGCGCAAACTGCTCGCCACCTATTTGAAGAACATATTGTTATACGGTGTGATACTGGTTGCCATCATGCTGGCGGCATTCCAATGGCTCAACCCATTCGTATGGAAGCATCTGGGGAGTTTCCTCTCCCCCTTCCTAATCGGATGTATAAATGCTGGAACCACAATCCTGGTCATGGCGCCCTTCCTGCGCGGCCTGATGCACCAGACGCGACAGTCCGGCGAAACATACCTGCACCTGTGGCACAACAGCCGCTTCAACCGCAGCGGTCTTATCGCCATGGTGCTGCTGAAGGCCTTCATTGTCTTTTTCTTCGTGATGAGCGTGCTGTTCAAGAACTTCAAATACTCCCCATGGGTCATGCTGCTGTTCGCCATCGCAATCATTCTCTTCATCACCTTCTCGGAGAAGACACTGCGGCGATACAGCCGTATTGAGAAGCGGTTCCAGCTGAATCTGAACCAGAAGGAGGCCATGGAGAAGATGGAGCATCCGATGGAGACCTCCTACAATTCGCAGTTTGCCGGCAACGACATACACATGGAGGGCATCCGCGTCTCCGCCGACACGCCCTACATCGGGCAGACAATTGCGGAGGCTGACTTTCGTAAGAAGTTCGGCATCAATATTGTAAAAATCAAGCGCGGCAACCACACCATCACCCTGCCATCACCGCAGGAGCGGATTTACCCTTACGACAAAGTGCTTGTTTTGGGCAGCGATGCGCAGATTACCGCATTCATGAAGGAGATACAGTTTGAGGACGAGGCGGCACGGCAAACCGCAAGGGAGAAGAATGTCGGGTTCTTCTCATTCATCATCGAGGCGGATTCACCCTTCATCGGGAAGCCGATTTTCGAGACCAATTTCCGCGAACTGGGCTTCATGGTCATAGGCATCGAACATAACGGCGAAAAGGTCATGAACCCTGACGCCTCCATGCACTTCTCACTTAACGATGTGGTATGGGTCGCCGGCGAACGCCGCAACCTGCACCTGCTGCTGGGGAGTTAGAACTCCTTCCATTGCATTTCCGCGCGGCAGGCGGCACGGCCGTCTCCGGAGCAGATTTCAAAGGCTGCAAAATCATCCTCCAGATGGGAAAGGATGTATGGTTTCTCATCCAGATGGATTTCATGGATATAATTGACATCGAAATGCCACAACTGACGGTTTGAGGCCCACTCGATCGGCACCTGGTCGAGCATCCATTGGATGTACTTCAGGCTGTTGACATGCCCGTTGAAATCCAAATCGCTATAGACAACCTTATGGTCCTCGCGGTGCGAGTATTCCGGCTGTGAAAGCAGCTTCTTGGGATATATGCCGCAGGTGGGGTATTCGGGATGCAGGTGGCGGATGATGCGCGGCTGGTTCAGCAGGTTGACAGCCTCGCGGCTCTTGAAGTCTATCATCGACCACTGGGTGACCGCATGGCCTATCTCCTTCCCCTCCGTGTCCAGAATGATGAAATTACGAACGCAGGCAATACGGTTGCACTCGCTTATCCAGGTCACAATCTGGAAACGGTCCATGTCGCGAAGCACCGTGCCCATCTCCACCACCGCCCGGGAAATGACCCAGGCAAGGTTTTTCTTCCGGATCTCATAAACCCCAAGCTTGTGCTTCTGCGCATCCACATGTGCGGTACGCATAAGGTAATCGAAAATCGAGACCATGGTGGCGCGGCCCACAAGGTCGGCATCCTTAGGCTCTATCATATAGGAATAGCGTTTGTTCCTCGGAATCCTCATGATCAGTTATTTTTTGATTTGACGGCGGCGATGGAGAGGAAAAGTCCCAGTATCACGCTGCAGAGCGCGGCGAACAGCACCTGCATGTCCGTAGGCAGCAGAAATGTGAGGGTATGGGCTGGGATCCAGAAAATGGGAATTGTTTTCTTAAATACAAAACCCCATTGAACCTTCCAGTTCAGGGAGCTGATGAACTCTTCCATCGGGATCCGGCTGGTCAGGCTGGAAAAACGGCCCTCATGCCTGGCAATCTGGTTGTCAAGGATTTTATGCATCGTCATGAACACCGGAGCGAAACTGGTATTCATCATCAGGCTTATGCAGAATGCTCCGAGCAGCTTCATGCCGGTAAAACCGCCCTTCATGGCCTCACTAATGCCGTCAAAGACAGTGAAGGTGTCCAGAAAGGCAGGAACCCCCATGCGGAAAATGCCCATGGCGGCGGCAATCCACATGCCGAAAACGCCCCACACCACCATGCGCGGCACCACGCCAAAACCCTTTTCCCAATAATGTCCGGTCTTTATGCGCAATCCCAGCATCTCACCGAAGGTGGCCAGTATGGCAAATTTCAGAAAAGCCATCGACATGGCATTCGCACGGTTCCATGCGGTGTATCCCGCATAGACGGTATCCGACAGGAAAAACGGTGCCAAAAACGCAGCAACCAACACGATTACAATAAAATCCGATTTCTTCATACTCTATACTTAATAAAATGCAAATGTACATCACATTTATATACATAAAGACAAATGGATGAAAAAAATTTTTTTTTGACATCCACACTTTGTATTGGAATTTGATATATTTTTGCAAATCATTCTTTTAGCGAGATGATTAGTCGTAACTTTATAAGGATTAAAGTATTAGAGGCAATTTACGCCTACAGGGCATCCCACTGCACGGATGTGTTTGCTGCGGAAAAGCGGCTTGAACACGCCATGGAGGATTTTTACGCCCTTTTCCTCAAACTGCTGGCGCTCTTTCCTGCACTGGCCCGCATGGACAGCAAAATCCTGGAACTGAAAAAAGGCAGGATGCTGCCGACCGAAGAGGATCTGAAACCGAACTACAAATTTTCGGAGAACCGTCTGATCCAACAATTGGACAATAACCCATTGATAGAAAAAGCGGTCAAAAACAATGCGGTGGGTTGGGACAACGACTTGGACCAACTGTTCCTTAAACCATTCTACACCACTTTGCGCAATCAGGATTTCTATACGCAATACCTGAAATCCGGCGAGAACAGCTATGAGGAGGACAAAAACTTTGTGCTGCAACTGATTGAACTGTTCCTGCTCGAAAACGAAGAATGTGCCGCCTATTTGGGCGAAACCCGCCTGCATTGGAAGATTGACTATAACGATGCCATCATTGCGGTTTACAACGTTTTAAAAAAATATAACGAAAAACAGGCCGTTGAAAAGCCGCTTCCTCCCCTGTTCAAGCCCACACCAGACAGTCCCAAATCCGAAGATGAGATCTTCATGCGGGATCTGTTTGTCAAGACCATTACGGATGACAAGGAATACGAACAGATTATCGCACAATGCATCCGCAACTGGGAATTGGACCGCATTGCCAACATGGACCTTATCCTGCTCAAGATGGCGCTTTGCGAACTGATGCACATGCCCTCCATCCCGATTCGTGTGACAATGAACGAATACATCGAACTTGCAAAATACTACAGCACACCTAAAAGCCGGATATTCATCAACGGCGTTCTGGACAACGCGCTGAACATGCTGCGCACCGAAAACCGGATGCACAAACAGGGAAGAGGGCTCATGGGATGAAACCTCTTCTGCCGGCAATACTGCTCACCATTATCTTGACACTGCCTTCGGCAAGAGGCCATGCACAGGAAAACGCGGCCGATTCGGCGCGATATGCGAGGCTATGCGCCATGCTGCAACCCTATAACATACCATTTAACACAGCATTGGGAGATTCAATCCGCTACCGGCTGCACCACGAAAAAAGGGAAAAAAAACTTCATGCCCTTTATCTTGACATCAAACCGGATATCATGGCCGCATTCCGCAACTGCGGACTACCCGACTGCTTCCAATATCTGCCTCTGGCACTAAGCCACATGTCGCTGCAGGCCGAATCGGCGCATGACCGGGCCGGCATCTGGATGATTCCACGACTGACAGCCATACGATACGGACTGCGCTGCGACTCATTGGTGGACGAACGCTACGACCCTCAGAAAGCCTCCGCCGTGGCCGTGGCCGAACTGCAAAGGCTGCTCAAGCTGTACGAAGGGAACATTTGGGAATGCCTGCTGGCCTACTGTACCAGCCCTGCCGCTGTAAACGCAGAAAAGATACGGCTCGGAATGGACAACCCCTCACCCTGGCAATTACAGGAATCGGAACGTCTCGGCATGGAGAACCATTTAGCATCAATGCTTTCATGGTTCTATGTCATGCACGGGCAGGAGGTTCAGCCAGGCATCACATTGCACGGAATCGTGACCGAAAAGCCAATTATCCGCAGCCAGATGCTGGAATATTTGAATTGGCCTGAAAGCCAGTTCGTCCGTCAGAATCCGACCCTGAAGGGATGGCACATGCCCGCAGGCACGAGAATCTGCCTCTCACCTGAGATGCTGGCCCGCTGGACAACGGCTCAGGACACCATATATCTGATGTACGAACAGCACCGGACAGCGGATTCGCTTGCAAAAGTCCGTGCGGACTCCCTGCTGCATGTGCAGGATTCGCTGCAACAGGCAAAGGCGGCCAAAGAGAGCAGCACTATCATCCACACAGTGAAAAGCGGTGAGACATTGGGCGGGATTGCCGCCAAATACCATGTCAGCGTGGCCGACATCAAACGGTGGAACGGGCTGAAAGGCGACCTGATCCAAATCGGACAGAAACTTAAAATCGAACGATGAAAGCCTCCCCACTCCTTCTGCTTCCGCTGCTTTTCCTTGCATGCAACCGTGAAAAGCCGCTGCACGCCATCCACGGCGAGGCGTTCGGCACAATATATGAAATCATGTACGCCGGTGCGGAGGATGACCTGCAAACCGCCCTGCAGAGCGATTCCCTTTTCCGCGCCTGCAACAGCGAATTCTCCATTTTTGACTCTCTCTCCCTTATTTCGCGGCTGAACCGGAACGAGACTGACAGCCTGGACGAAGGGCTTTGCAAGGTGATACGCCGCTCCATAGAGCTCTCCGAGGCCACCGGCGGCGCCTTTGACATCACCGTAGGGCCGTTAGTCAACGCATGGGGCTTCGGCAACACGGGCAGGCAGATGCCTTCCCAACAGACAGTTGACAGCCTGATGCAGCTGACCGGCTACAGGAAAATACAGGTGGATGACAGTAGAATCAGAAAGGATGACAAACGCATACAGCTAAACCTCAACGCCATTGTCAAGGGATACATTGTGGACAGGACGGCGGAACTGCTCGGGAAAAGGCATCCTGACCTTCTGGTGAACATAGGCGGGGAGATTGCCTGCCGGGGCAAACGCCCTAACGGCCAGCCTTGGACCATCGGCATACAACTGCCCACAAACGACAGTATGGAAACTGGAACCTACACCCACCGCTTCCACCTGCAGGAAGGCAAGGCTGTCGCCACTTCGGGCGATTACCGCCGCTACCTGACCGACAGCACAGGCCGCCGCTACTCACACATAATCGACCCGAGAACCGGCCGTTCCGAACAGTCGGACCTGCTGAGCGCAACCGTCATCGCGGAGGACTGCATGACCGCCGACGCGGTGGCCACCGCCTGCATGGTATTGGGCAAAAAAGGGTCGCTTGAACTGATGGCCGGACATCCCGAATGGGCGGCCTGCCTCATCAGCCATGAAAATGGGAAATGGGCGGTCACCACCACCCGCAATTTTCCGAAAAGCCTCCCATAGCCGCCGTAAGGCATACGAAAGAGGTCAGGCAAACAACTGCCTGCAAACCTCCCCCACTTTGCTGTAAATCTCCTCCTCGCCCTCCACACGGCGGTTCTCCATCAGCACACGGCCGTCGCAAATGAGCGTGTCGGCGTGGTAGCCGTTGGCGGAATAGACCAGATTGGATACAAAATTGAAATTTGGCACAAAAGCGGGAGTGTGCAGGTCGTAGAGCACCAGATCGGCCAAAGAGCCTTCAGCGATTATTCCGGCATCAATGCCAAGGATTTCCGCGCCGCCGCGCGTGGCGGTATGGAAAATGTCGCCCGCCTTGACCGCCGTCGGGTCGAAGCGCCAGGCCTTCCCCATCAGAGATGCCGTCCGCATAGCTTCGACCATGTCTAGGTTGTTGGAGGAGGAATTTCCGTCCGTACCCAATCCGATGCGGACACCCTTGGCCCTCATCTCCTCATACCTGAACTGGTATCCGGAGGCAAGTTTCAGGTTGGAGGCGGGATTGTGCACCGCGCTCGCCCCATGGTCGGCCATCAACTGGATTTCATGGTCGGAAAGCCACAACGCATGTGCGAAAATGACATTCTCACCCAAAAAACCGATGCTATCCAGCCACTCTATAGGACGCATGCCATGCTGTTCCAGACAGTCATTCACCTCCTTTTCAGTCTCATTGGCGTGCATGTGTATAAGCAGATGATGCTCACGCGCATAGGCGGCCACAGCACGCAGCACCGGCTCCGGCACAGTATAGATTGCATGTGCCCCGATGGTGAGCGTGACACGCGGACCGAACTCGCCCGCATGGGCCATGTCCGCATCCATCTTCGCCCTCGCCTCGTCCGCCGTCATTTTCATGGAGGGATCCATCACCAGACCGGCAATGAATCCGCGCAGTCCGGAATCCTGCGCCGCCTTGGCGACCACCGGAAGGTTCATATACTGGTCGTTGAAGCAGGTGGTGCCGGTTCTGATCATCTCCAGGCAGGCCAGCCGCGCACCCCAATAATACATTTCGTCCGTCATTTTCGCCTCGTGCGGCCAAATTTTCTGCGTCAGCCAGGGCATCAGCTCCATATCGTCCGCAAATCCGCGGAACAATGTCATCGGCACATGGGTGTGCATGTTCACAAATCCTGGGGCCACCGCCTTCCCCGCCCCTTCAATGACCTTGTCGGCCGTTGCCTCAATATGCGCGGCCACGCTGGCGATGCGGTTTCCCGAAATCAGGATGTCAACCGGCATCCCCCTGTACTCAACCTGATGTATAAGTATGTTCATGATTAAATTTTATTTATTTCTTTAAAAACCAAGTCCGAACATGGACCAGAACTTCTCTTCCATCTCCTTCCACCTCAAGACCGTGGAGCCGCATATATCGGCCGTATAGCCGTTGAGCAACGTATGGATTTCATTCTCATTCTTCCCTTTTTTAAGATCCTTCACCCGATCCTCCAAAGCAGGCAGGTCGTTCAAAACCTTCTCCTCATAGTAGGCCACGTTATCCTCCACGGTTTTACGGGTCCTGCCCCATGCGACCGTCGCCAGTTTGTTGGCTTTCCGATATTTCCATACAATAGACTGGTCGTCATAGCCATGCTGTCCGCAACGTTCGAACAGCGACGGCAGCTGCGAAGTGCCGCAGAAGATGGGTATGCGCGGACTCTCCGCCGGGTTATCGACACTGAACCAGCAGATTCCGCCTATCTCGTCGGGCAGTCCGTCACGCAGCTGGATGATGTGCGAATAGGAGCACCATGCCACCGAGACCGTCCGGCGGAACGTGACCGCATCCTTCTGCAGATAATTGAATGTGTTCAGCATGTTGTTGCCCATCCAGGGGTTCGCCACCGGACTGGTGATGGTATCCGTATAAATTTTCCCAGTGGAATCCTTCCGTTTCACGGGCATCTTAAGGTTCTGTGTCATGTCAAGCTCCGTACCCTTGAAGGTGGAGCGGAACAACGCCATCACCTTGCGGACATCCACCTTTTCGTCCGGCTTCACCGAGAAAGGCAGCTCCGGCATATCCATGCTCAAATGCAGGGAGGGTGCCAGCGCGTTCAGGATGAAGAACTCCCGTTCCCGGAAATTCTTACCGGCCCCGTAGGAGGAATTGTACGCCTTCCAGAAAACAAAATCCCCCTGACCGTCCCAAAGGCCGTATTTGATGGCAACCGCCTCCACATTGTCGGATGCCATGAAATTCCTGGTGTCGGAACGGTCGATTTTCCCGATGCGCGGAATGTTGCAGGAGACGGCCACCTCGTTGTCGGGCACCCGCTGCGCCACCCAGACTCCGCCGGGTTCACCCTTGCCCGCACCGCAAACCTCAAACTGCCACACCTCCTTAGTGTCGGCAATGGTAAGGCATTCGCCGCCGTCAGCATAGCCGTATTTCTGAATCAGTTCGCCCATCAGCCGGATGGCGTCACGAGCGGTGGTGCAGCGCATCAGCGCAACACGCTCCAGCTCCTCAATCAGGAACATGTTATCCTTGTTAACCAGCGTGTCCGGACCGGAAAAGGTCGATTCCCCCATCGCCAGCTGCTTTTCGTTCATGCAGGGATAGGCGGTGTTCAGGTAGGCGAATGTGTGCGCCGCCTGCGGAATCTCCCCCGCCAATGTCAGCCCCTCCGTGGCACCGTGCCGTGCGGTGTGCAGGGTTCCCTTATAGACCTTGTGCATACTCCCCTCCGGCCAGTCCATGGCCGGTTCCATCGCCACCCATGTGCGGTAGCGGCCGTCGCAGGTGTGCGAGGTGATTACCGAACCGTCCGCGCTCGCCTTGCGCCCCACCATGATGCTGGTGCAGCTCTCCCCCGGGTAGCGGATTTCATCCGATGGCTGCGCGCACAACGTGACCGTCGCCGCCAATGCCATCCATATTATCATATACTTCTTCATATTTGTGATGTTTTTTTGTTTTCAGTTTGTCATAGGTGATGTATGTAATAAAATCAAGTATCTTAAATGTGCGAATCATACACGAATTACGTGCGAATTTTTATGTGTTATTATTATATATTTATTTTATTATCAATAATATTAATATTGTTTCCATATAATTCACACACTAATTTACGTGCGGAAAACACACTAATTTACGTGCGAATTTCCGTTTCGCCATTTTCTGTTATAAACCATCTCCTGTTTGTTGAATCCAACAATCCTTCCTTACGTAATTTGACCAACAAACGTGTAATATAGTATTGTTTAGCTTCTCGATTCTTCAAGTACGGTAAAGCATGTTCCAGACCATCAAATGCTTCAGATCGTTTAAAGCCTTCCTTTCCAGCATTGTACGCCAATTGCAGAATAAGTTTTCTCAATGTATCATAAGCAAGTCCTTTGTTTTTTGTATAATGCCCCACCTGATGCGTGAGTCTTGCAACTCCTAAGGAAATTGTAAGATTTTGTCCCCGTCCTTCCACTAACTTTCGTAATTTCAGATGGTCAATGGCCTGTTTCGTGAGCGGCCGTTTCTTTTG
>JAEEGJ010016869.1_pt1 | contig 16650 bp, 12 predicted proteins | sample 8958761 | NCBI WGS metagenome assembly JAEEGJ01 (sample SAMN16246546, study PRJNA631951) | gut metagenome | biome: gut microbiome; feature: rumen; material: RS-attached | host: Bos | place: Iran: Karaj | collected 2018-10 | reverse complement strand
CTCTGATTTACGGATCATCTCCTTAAGTTGTTCGTTGGGTTCAGCTTCTTGGCGAGCTAAATCCAGGAACTGCTCATAGTATCTTTTCGCTTGTTCATCATCCTTCACCAGATAGGTATAGGTGTTGGCGATATTATAGTAGGTGGCGATGGAGCTGGGGTTATAGCTGAGATGGCGTTTCCATGCCTCCACAGCCTCTGGATAATGTTCAGTCAGGTAATAGCCCTCACCTTGCGAGAGGGTAATGGCTTTCATCATCGTCGTATCGGGCTTGGTGAGTTCGATGGCTAAGTCAAGTGCCCGCAGACCTTCCTCATAGCGCTTCGTATCGACGCAGACCACACCTAAGCGATAAGCACAGCCAGCATGCTGTAGCTGACTCAGGATCAAGGCCTGGCTCAGACAGTTGTAGGCTTTCTCCAAGTTGCCTGCCTGTGAATGACTCATACCTGCAGAGTACAGGGTGTTGAAGGTGGAGTCGCCCTGCTGCAACAACTGGTCGTACCAGATGCCCGCTGCCGTGAAATCCCGTTTCAGGAAGAAGGCATCGGCCACCGCACGATTCACCAGAATGTTGGTCCGATCCTTCAGACTATAGTTCAGACCTAAGGTTAGGCCCTTCTCTGGCTGATTCAGCTGGGCATAACCCAAGATCAAACCTGCCACCATCTCACCATCCATCGGATAATGCTTTACCAGCTGGCTCGTCCAATAGACATAGGAATCGGTATCACCCAGTCGCTTATAGCTATTGGCGAGTTCGCGAAAAGCCTCATGCGAGAGCGAGTCCTCGGGAATCAATTTCAACAGGTCGGAAGCCTGGCGATAGTTAGCACGCTTGTAATAGCAGTCGGCGAGTTTCATCTGAATCGGACAGGAGACGACAGCACTCTGCTCTGCATCACGCTTCAATCGCTCGATGATCTCGTCTTGCCTCTCCTGAGGCAGTCCCTCAAGTTTGTCGAGAGGAAGCTCAAGTTGTTCTACAGCCTGTTGCTGACTTCTGGTTTTGGCAATGTCGTAAGCACGCTGGTAATGATTCAGCGCCTCGAAGGTATTGAACTGCTGCATGCAGCTATCGCCAGCCTGCAACAGTATCTGTAGGGAGTCAATAGCCTCGCCCCTGGCGGGTTGCACCGTCAGCAGGGCGAGGATGACAAAAAGACTTGGTAGTTTCTTCATGTCTATAATGAGAGAGATTTATTGATTCTTCTTGGTGAAGATGAGCACAGCCCCATGCTTGGCCTTCTCGCCATACAGCTTGGTGGCAGATTCGCCTTTCAGCACGTCCATGTGGTCAATGGTCTTAGGATCAATCTGCTTGACCTCCTCGGCAGTGGCGGGTTTATCGTCAATAACGAAAAAAGTCTCTCCTCCGGACAGCGCATCACTCCCAGCGTTGCTAATCTGTGCCACCTCCTTGTTATCATTGCCATTTAAGCGGAACGTCAAAGGAACCGTGTACTTCACGTTGACAGGTTTTCCACCCTGCTTGCCAGGCGTCCAGTTCGGCATCGCATTGATTACACGGAGTGCTTCAGCATCGAGTGAAGGAGCCACGGATTTTACGACTTTTGCATCCGCAATGCTGCCGTCTTTCTTGACAACGAATGTCACAATAACGCGCCCCTGAAGCTTGGCTTTCTCAGCATCCTTCGGATACTGGATATTCTTAGAGAGGAACTCGAAGAGTGCTGACGGTCCTCCAGGGAACTGCGGCATTTCCTCCACGACATCAAAGGTCTTACCAGTATTGACGTGACGTAATGGAACAATATATTTGCTACCATTATCAGAAAACGCCTTACTAACACCCAAAGCAAACGGCTCATAACCAGCGTATGATACCACGACCTGATCCCCAGCGGTTGCTTCTATGCTGAAACGACCCTCCTTATCGGTCACCACACTCTTTTGGGTTCTTACATTCTTGACGACAGCCCCAATAACAGGTGTTGGTTTCTCCTCGTCATTATCATACACAGTGCCTTCAGCCATGAATGTCTCACCTTCGCTGATAATCGTCTGATCGGTATCACCAAAACCAATGGTAATAGTTCTATTGGCAGCGTTGGCTAACAAATCATTTGTCACTTTCACTTCCTTGGTTTTGTCAATGACAGTAAAGCGCACAACTGAGCCAGTCGGAGCATTGAGAGATATGTTGCCACCTTCAGTGGTTTCTAACCTCTGAGTAACCTTACCATTTACAACCACTTCTACGGGAACACCTTCTACCGGAGCACCTTCTGGCATAAAGACAACACGGAAAGAGAGAACATTAGATTCTGGAGTTGCAGATGCCGTCTTTGCATTTCCGATGGCCTCAGCAGTTACTACAGAGGAGTGGTTGTTAGTATAGACCACATCGGTAACCTTTTCAGCATTCACGGCGAGGGCTACAGCCACGATAGGCAGGAGAGCCAACAACTTCAGATAACGTTGGCGCGGGGATTTAGTATGTAACATCATATTGATTCGGTTTTTGAGGGTACTATGGGAGATACCGTTGGCAAGGGAGTACCCGCCGATGCCTGCGGCCTTGGTAATCAACAGGTATTGGTATTGACGCGCGTTGATACCTTGAGAGAGAACCGCTGCGTCAGCCTCATACTCATGGATGGCACGCAGATCTGCGCGCAGCATCCACATAGCAGGGTTGAACCATTGCAAAGCGGTGAGCGTGTCAACGAGGATCAGGTCCCACGAATGGTGTAGGCGGATGTGTCCCCGTTCATGAGCAAAAATAGCGGAATCATGGGTCTCATAGTCCTCACGGTTCATGACGATATAGTGCATCCAACTGAAGGGTGACAGCGCTGCGTTACCGGTCACGCAGACAGTCACGCCATCAGGCTGCGGATGTTGCTCGCTCTTACGTATCAGCAGAATGATTCTGATCATCGACAGCAAGGTGTGTCCCAGCGTCGCGCACATACCTATTATAAATAGGATGGGCAGGAGAGTCTGCCATAGCGGCACGGAGGGCGTCTCGACTTCAGCCATCAAAGGCCCCATCTCCACATGCATCTCGGGCATGGGCATCGTCACCGTTTCGTGCATCGTGATGACACAGAAAGGCAGGATAAACGAGGCCACAGCCGTCAGCAACAGCACGATACGGTTCACGCGATGGAACGTCTCGCGACTGAGCAACAGGCGATAGAACATGTAGAACACGGCGATAAGCACCGCCACCTTCGCATCGTATATCAGAAAGTCAATCATTCTCTATTTGTTTGATCAGTTCCTTGAGTTCTTCAACGGAAATCTTCTCCTCCTTCACAAACGAGGAGACGGCTGAGAGGTACGAGTTGTTGAAATAGTTCTGGATCACACCGGCAATCGAACTCTTCCCATACTCCTTCTCTGATACAACGGGGAAGTACTGATAAGTGTTGCCAAACTGCTTATGATCCAAAAAGCCATTCTTCTCCAAGATACGCACCATCGTGGAGAGTGTATTGAAGTGAGGCTTCGGCTCGTCGTAGTAGTCTAAGAGCTCCTTGACGAACATCGGGCCGTGCTGCCAATACAGGTCCATGATTTCCTTCTCTTTATTTGTCAGTCTTTTCATTGTCGTTTTGCTTTAAGTTTCGTAATCAATCTTGCGTCAATCTATCAATACCGAATGCAAAGTAACTAAAACTTTTCGTTATATACAACTAAAAGTCATAGTTATTAAACTAAATTAATTAGTTTTGCTTGGATTTAACAAAAATTCAGAGAGCCTCTACATAATCGTAGAGTTTCTTGTAGAAGGGATGGCGGGTCATCGTAGAAGCATCACCCAAGATGATGAGTTTCATGCGGGCACGGGTGATGGCGACATTCATACGGCGAAGGTCGCGGAGGAATCCAATCTGTCCTTCATCGTTGGCTCGCACCAGAGAGATGAGGATGATATCACGCTCCTGTCCCTGGAAACCATCAACGGTATTCACGCTAATCAAGTGGCGATAAGGCTTGAAGAACTCCCGTTTTTTGAACAGTCGTCGCAGATACTGCACCTGTGCCCGATAAGGAGAAATGACACCCACATCGAGTCGCTCGTCGAGGACACGCTCCTTCCCTATCTTCTTGAAATAGTTCTCCAGAGCCAACAGCGTCAGTTCGGCCTCAGCCTTGTTGATACGGCCGAAACTCTCGCCCACGAACTGCTCCTTAAACGACACCTCACTATCTTCGGGCAGTTCAAAGGCCGACGTGTCAATCCACGTCATGGGGATATCAAGATCGAGGATACCACGATACTTCACCTCTGGCGCTGCCTCCACCTGACCGTCATAGAACCAGTCTGAGGAGAAGCGCATGATCTCCTCGTTCATGCGATATTGCATCTTCAGCAGCGTCACCACCTCCGGTTTGTTTTCCACGATACGTTCCATAAGCGTCTTGCCGAGTCCAGCCTTCAAGGCCGCAAAACTCTTTACCGTCGGTGGCAACTGACAATGGTCGCCAGCCAGAATCACCCTCGACACCTTACGGATAGGTATCCAGCAGGCTGCCTCTAAGGCCTGTGCTGCCTCATCTATAAATAAGGTGCCGAACTTCTGACCATCCAACAGACGATTGGCGGAACTGACGAGTGTGCAGGCAATCACGCGCGCCTCACCGAAGAGTGCAGCATTGATACGCACCTCGAGTTCCGTAGCGCGTTCTTTCAGCCGCTCCAGTTTCTGATGATATTTCTCATCGCCCCGTTTCCGATGACTGCGCAGGTCGCGAATGGCCTTGCGGATGCTCCAGAGCTGTTCGTAGTCAGGATGATCCTCGAAACGACGCTCATAGGTGAAGGAAAGCATCTTGTCATTGACGCGAGTTGGATTGCCAATACGGAGCACATTGATACCACGATCCACCAGCTTCTCGGAAATCCAATCGACAGCCATATTACTCTGTGCACAGACAAGTACCTGGTTTTCTCGTCGCAATGTCTCATAAATAGCCTCCACGAGTGTCGTGGTCTTACCCGTTCCTGGAGGTCCATGCACAACAGCCACATCCTTCGCCCAAAGCACTTTATTGACAGCCTCCTCCTGCGTGCGGTTCAGATAGGGGAAATGCATGGGCGAGAATGTATAGGTCTCAGCTTTCTGATGCGAATAGAAGAGGTCGCGCAGATAGCCAAGCCTACCCTTTCCCCTAATGACACGATCGAGCGCATCGAACATCATTTTATAGCTCGTCTCATCGAAGAACAGCTGCACGCCTACATGCTCTGCCGACTGTACGTCGATGAGCTGTCCATTGTCAGGCACCGCCACCACCATCCTGTCACCAGCCACATAGCTGACGGTTCCCGTAAAGTTGAAGTACTTGATCTTGTCCTTGCCATCCACACGGAAGAAAGCCACAGGTCTGCCGAACTCGAAATTATGTTCAATCTCCTCGTCGCCCTGCCTGAACACCTCCACCACGAGCTGGTTCAACGAGTTATAATAGCTCTTGCCCATCTTCAGCGGATACCAGGCATCACCACGCTTCACCTTCCGCTGCAGGCCCATCTCCTCGGTCTGTTTGCGGAAAGACTCTTTCTCAGCGGCATACTCCATCTGGAGCAGCAGCCGCTGCTGTTGAAGCGCTAATATCGGCGAAACTTGCTGATTTCCCATAATCGCTTGCAAAGATACGACAATTTCATGAAAACCCAACGCACTTCCACGAAAAAAGCCAGATTTCAGTTTTTTAGTCCCAGTGTGGGAACATTTCAGTCCCAGTGTGGGAATGTTTTATTCCCAGTGTGGGAATATCTGCTGGGATTAAGCAGGACTTATCATCAGATAAGGAACAAGTATTCAGCAATAAGCGTGCCTTATTGGAGAATAAGTGCCCATTATAGCAAGACCTAACATGTATTTCTGAAAAACTCCCTGTATATAGGCCTTTCGAGCGATTTCGATGCCCTCAAGAGGTAACATGATACCTAACAAAAACCTAACATGATACCTAACATCAGAGATAACACATTATCTGACATGCTGCTGTTTTCTTATTACCTATGATGTTAGGTCTTTGTTACCTATATGTTAGGTATTATGTTAGGTATAAAAGTATCGTTTTTGAATGTAAATTACTGAATATCAATAAGCTAGACTCTTCTCATGTTAGGTATCGCGATAATCACAAGGTACAGTGAGATATTTCTTTCCATTTGCGTTATGGTGGTTCGGCAGATAATTCGAAAAGCTAGATTACGAACTTGGTGATGACAAAGAATAAGTCGAACTAATAGAGTGTTTCTTTTGAGACACACTACGAGCATTCCACAAGCCTTGTGAAACTTATTTTTCATCTGTAGATATACGAGTTCTTCTTTTTTTTCGTATATTTGCAGCAAAAAGTGCAAAGCATGTATAAGTATCAAAAAATAATTGACGCGATATCTTTAGCTGAAATAGAATCTGCTATTAAGAAAATGGCAGATAATTATGACTTAACTGGTTTATATTTAGATAAGGCAGACAATGCTTGCGATCATTTGTATGGAGAAAAAGTTTTCAAGAAATATTTCGGTATTAATTCTGATGTATCAAATCTTATAGATTTTTTTGTCCAAAAGGATTTTGAAGAAGAAAAGCATAGGTTGGGAGGAGATGATGTCTCATTGGAAGATGTTGATTTCATTCTTCTTGATTCTTCAACACCTGAGCAGGATTTGAAAAATGAGGTGAAAGAAAAGATATATCGCTCTCTCCTTGATTATCTTGTTAATAAAGCAACACAAATTACTGAGAATAGGGAGAATTTAAGAATACCTGTTGGAAATATAGTTGATTTCAATGACTGCATGATCTCAAACAAATATCTTGGTAAAATTGAATTTTATAAGGACGGAGGCTGGGGCATAGCAGAGGAAGATGGCGCTGTTTTAGTAGAAAACCATCTAATGGAACAACCTTCAAAAGCTTATTCTTTGCATAATGGTTTTAGTTATGTAGATTCTCCTTACAGAATTATACAAGACATAGGAACCATGCAGTATGGCATTTTGTCCATAGAATCATTTTGCGAAACTATTTCTTGCATCTATGATGAAATTAGAGCTCTGGAGTTCTTCGATGAGTCTGGCAATCACTTCTTTATTAAAATAAAGAAAGAAGGAAAGTGGGGCTGCTATGATGAGAAATGTATCTTGAAGATTAATTGCAACTATGACATTATATGTTTAAAAAACTATCCGGAAAGCGTATATCTTGAAGGTGTCAGAGATGCTGGATATATGGAGTATGAATCCTTTGATGCTAATAAAGATAAGAATGTAGTAATTGGGAAAAAGGATTTGTATAACGATAAAGGAGAACTTTTATTAGGAGGATATGACGAACTTATTATAGGTTATGATTATCTGCAATTCTACTTTGGCACATTTTATGAATATTATACTAAAGAAGAGACAGATATTCAAGGTTATCCTTGTCAGTTATCTAAGTTAAGGCTTAATTATGAAAATTCAAAATGCTTAGTTCTTGACAAATGCCTGAGAACTATTGTTAGGGATGAGTTTGGTTATTTTAGAATACCTAAAGGATTCGTTTTTAATTCTTTTCAAGAAGTTGAGAGATATGTGCCTTCGCATTTCCTTTTTAATTATCGAGTAGATTTGTCTAATCTTGATAAGGGTTTTATCTATTTGCATAACTTCTATGGGGAACAATATATTCTGCCAGAATATATAGACAGAGGCTTTGATACACCTGAGGAGATGAAGGAATATGATGATAGACAGAAACCGTCTATGATTGACATGCAAAAACGTATCATAGAATTGCAAAGATTGTTAGAGGCAGAGCAAGACAAAATCTCTGATAATTATAGAGATATAGATACTGAGACAATTATTAGACCTAATTCTGTGAATTATAAGGAGCGTTTTGTAGATGATGAAATTGTGTCAATTGTCAAATTGAATAAGGATATGACGATTGATTGGATTAATAACGTGAATGAAGTAGGCATAGCAAACTATACAACTTTTTATTATAGACTAAAAGACAAAATTGGCATTTTCAATGAAAAAGGATTGCATCCAGCGAACTATGATGCTATCACATGGGATTCTGCTGATAGAATTACATATGTAGCATGCTATGAGTCTTGTCATCAAGGTTGGTTCTTACGTTATTATAAAATCACTGATGACGGAACTCTCATTCAAATGGCTGATGACTTGAATATTTTTAATCCTAAAAGACACAAGTGGTTTCCATACTATTTTAATGATAAATATTATGACGTAGGCTTTTATTCAAACGATCATTCAGACAATCGTTATAAATACACAGACGAAGATGCATGGGATGCCATGACAGATGGAATGTATGGAGATTATCCTGGACCAGGATGGGATCCTGAAATGTTTGGATATTAATCAACATGACTCTCTTTAATCCTATAGGCGACGAAATGATTCTAATCTAAAATGAATATTGGGCTGATTATACTTGTGATATGTGGAGTGGTTACACTCTTTTCATTTTTTATCTGCATAATTGTGGCTATACAAATGTGGAAAGATGGGGGCGGCTTTTCTTGGTGGTTGCCAATATTGGGATTACTAATAATTCCTATTGGCTTATTATATATCTTATTAAAGGTATTCCTTTTTTTGTTGGAAAATTATCGTGATGGTGGAGTAATCCTTCACCATCTGAGGGAGAAAAGAAGAAAAAAGGAAGAAAAACAACGAAAAGCAGATAAAGAACGCATAAAGAAAGCCTACATAAATGGAGAAATAACGAGAGGTGATTTGCCTAGAATGGCTGATGGCTTTAATACATTTGAGTTTGACGAAGCTATGGGGCTATACAATAACTATTGGGAATATGTTCGCGACATTGTTTATGTTGAAAATAATTATTGTGAATCACTAAATAGTTTCTTTTCTAGGAATAAAGATTTGCCTCATTATAACAGATATCGTTTGCTATATTTACCAGTTCTTTGCAGGGATGTATCCTTGGATGAACTCTCTCATTACCAATATCCAGATTTATCCCAAGAAAACATAGAAAAGGCAATAGACTCAACTTATCCTATTGGATATCTATGGCGCCCTGAACATGCTGAAAATATCAAGCACGGATTGATGTTCTTCTATGGATTGGAAGATAATCATGGAGCTAAATATATTAAGGGGCATTATTACCCTCTGGAAGAAGGGGATGATGAGTTTGTGTTGAAGCAGTTGGATGATATAGTTCATAAAATACATGAAGAGCACAACAACGCTTTCCTTCCGATGGTTGAAAAGAAACCAGATACTGTCGAAGGTTCAACTGATGAATATGCAGATGAACTGTTTCAATGGGTTGTTAAGGATAACGAGGTCGCTATATTAGTCCAAGAAATACGAGACAAAGTAGCTGCGCTAAGGGAGATGGGAATTGCAGAGCAAGTTCTGATGAAACTCATTCAAGAAAAACCAAGGCTAAGTCAACTAGTCGTTACCAAAGATATGCGTATTATCTTGTCAGATTACCAAATGATGGAGATAAAAATGGAGCCTATAAATAAAGCAGTCTATCTCCTTTTCCTAAGACATCCGGAAGGAATCATCTTCAAGCATCTGCCTGACTATAGGAGGGAACTTGCAGAGATATATCAGATGATAAAACCTTTCGGATTAACGGATCGTGCAATCAGAAGCATAGAAGATGTTACGAATCCTTGCCTGAATTCTATTAATGAGAAGTGCGCTCGTATCCGAGGTGCATTTATATCTCAGTTTGACGAAAAACTAGCTCAACATTATTATATCTATGGAGAACGTGGAGAGGCAAAAAAAATATCTTTACCTCGTGAATTAGTTACCTGGGAATAATTTATATATTTCCACAAGCCTTGTGGGGCAATAGCACTTGGTCGCATAGAAAAAAACAACTATCTTTGCAACCAGAATTAATATTCAAATAAATGTATAAAGATGTATTTGCACCAAATGGAATTAAAGTTGACATTCCAACAAGGGTTATTAGTGTTTTAAAAAAATTGAAGGATGGTTTAACCGTTAACAATAAGCGTCTCACAGGAAAGGAAATGAATATTGTGGGATTATGTTACTGGTATGGACATATTGTTCCCTTGGATTATGTGGAAGCTGTCAAATGGTATATGACCGCAGCTGGAAAAAGATGTAATAGAGCAGAACATAATCTATTCACCTGCTATTCACAAGGTACGGGTGTATCCCCCAATATAGAGGATGCACTGTATTGGCTGAAAAGATCAGCAAAGCATAATGACGCTGCAGCACAAGAAATTTTAGGAGAATATTATTATGATGGGGAATATATAAAGAGAAATCGTCGTTATGCTAAGATTTGGTTTGAAAAAAGTCTCAAAAATGCCTTCAACAATGAAGATCCTGTAATCTTAAACGACTTAGGCGCAAAGTATTATCAGGGGGAATATGGTTTCCTAGAAGATAGATCAATGGCTATTAAATGCTGGGAAAAAGCAGCTGAAAAAGGTCTTTACTTACCTATAGCATGGCTAATAAACAATTATATAGATGAATCCAATATAGTGAAAGTAGAATACTGGATGAAGAAATACAATAATTGCGTTCAAAAAGAACCTCAGATAACTAAGGTGTTAATGAGGAAATACGAAATAATGATATCGTTGTATGAAAACGAATGAGTTAATATCGTGCTATGTGAAGATTATGCCGACAGGGGAGCCTATAGTTTCTAAAGAATTAGAGGATGAGGTAGAGTACTGTCTCTACAAAGAAATCAGAATTACTCGCAGAGTAAAAGAACTTGTTGAAAAACAACGTGATGGACACCGTATATCCAGCAAATCTCTTTCTGCGGAAGAAAAGCATCAAATAGGATTGTGCTATTGGTATGGTTGTATTGTCCCTCTAAACTTCAAAAAGGCAGTAAAATACTATAGAGCCAGTGCAGAAGAAAGGTGTGTTCAGGCAGAATGGTGTCTTTATGTGTGCTATCGGGATGGCAACGGTGTTCATGCGAATAAAGATGTAGCGAAAGAATGGCTTATGAAATCAGCAAAACATGGTAGTTCAAGAGCTCAGTTGACAATTGCGAAGTGTTATTATGATGGTCAGTTATTTAATCGCAATCGTAAATCAGCAAAGAAGTGGTTTGAACGAGCGTCTGAAAATGCTTTTACAGAGGGAGATGCTGAAGTCCTCTTCTGTCTTGGAATATTGTTTTATAATGGAAACTATGGAATGACTATTGATATAGAAAAGGCAATAAAACATTTTACGGTTGCAGCAGAACGAAAGGATGCCCTTTCTATACGAATGCTAATAGAGGTGTATTGGAGCCTATCCAATATGGAAGAAGTTAATCACTGGAAAGAGGAACTGAAAAAATGTCCGTATCCTGTGCCTAATTTTCTACAATATAAATGAAATGGTCGTAATTTATATTTATCCCCACAGAAATTTATCACAAGATTATACATCGGATGGAAAAAATTATAATAAAGTATTTCTAATGAAAGAATTGAATAGATTATGTCAGATTACGAATACATTATAAAGCAGGCAAGAAAGTTCCATTACACGAAATGGAACGATGCGGAGTTACGGGAGTGTATAGAAATGTTGTTCGGAATGACTCGACAAGAATTAATCTCCCTTTATAGTAGTCGATGGATTGCGGGAGAGAAACTCCTGAAAGAAGAAATCTTCAAGATTTTATATGCTGATAAAATTGGTAAGCGTGAAGTGAGAATAAAAGAGATGGATATTGATGAGTTGATAGAAGAGTTCAACGATAAGAAGAGTGGCAATGTGTCTCTTGTTCGTCAGGAACTAAAATCTCGGTACAAAGAGAATATAAATGAGGATAGGATAAAGATCGCCAACGCATTTAATAACTCTAATAAAGGAGATCAACAATGGATAGAGTTACAAATGCGGAAAGAATTATATGGGAAAACAAAAATAAAAACATCAAAAAGATGACATGTACGAAACATGATAAATGTGGCAAATGGTTATGCCATCTTGAGGACTACATATTGTGATGCAGAGTTGTGGTTTAGATTTGGCGTACATGGCGCGTCTTAAAACAAGTAGCAGAGAGCCCTTTTCGTGATGGAAGGATACTGAATCTGGAATACAATCAGATGCGCTACCGTTGCTTGAACACCATCCTAAAACAAATCGCCAAGAACTCCAAGGATATTTATGCTATCAATGATTTCTGTTTCTTGGCAACATACAACAACATAACCCGCTATAGTGAATTTATGTTTGGCAACTCTGCCCCACTGGAACACATGATGCTGTTCCCAGAGATACTGGAGGATAGGGATGAGAACAGTGAAAAGAATTGATTTCTGCAAAAAACTTGCGGAAAATGTGGTATCTTTCCGAAATAATGCTTACCTTTGCCGGCATTAAAAAATGTGATACACAAATTATAAACAGTTGCGTAGATAAGAAATGAAGCAGATACTACTGGTAAACGATGTCGTGGGCTACAGTAAGGTAGGTATGGTAGCGATGCTGCCCATCCTGTCTTACCTTGGTATTCCCACCTATAGCTTGCCGACAGCACTCGTGTCGAACACGCTCGACTATGGGAAATTCAACATCCAGGACACGACGGACTATATCCGCGGCACGCTGCCAGTATGGAAGGAGCTTGGCTTTTCATTTGACGCAATCTGCACTGGACTGATGTTCAGCGACGAGCAGGCAAAGCTGGTAGCAGGCTACTGCGAGGAACAAGGCGCTCAGGGAACAACGATATTTGTGGATCCCATCCTCGGCGATGGTGGACGGCTCTATAACGGTATGACAGAACGGCAGGTAGAACTGATGCGCGACATGGTAAGAGTCGCCGATCTGACCTTCCCTAACTATACCGAAGCCTGTTATCTGACAGGCACACCCATCAAGATGGAGGGTATCACCTGGGATGAGACACGCGAACTCCTGGACAAACTGCGCGGCATCGGCTGCAAATCTGTGCTCATCACCAGCTGTAAGATTGACGGACAGAACGCAGTTGCGGGCTACAACCACATGGACAGCCAGTACTTCCATTTGGAGTATCACGAGATTCCAGGTCTTTTTCATGGTACTGGCGATATCTTCTCAGCTGTGCTCATCGGCCACCTGTTGAATGGGGAATCATTACGTACCAGCACACGCACGGCTATGGACACCGTGTTCCGCATGATTGACCGCTACCGCGACACAGACGACAAAAACAGAGGCATTCCTGTGGAGAAATGCCTCGATCTGCTATAGTCAGAATAAGATTTTGTTGCCTGATGTTCCGATATACATCAGTATCATCTCCACAATCTCATCTTCAGTATGACCATCAACATTGATCACAAGTTGGTAGTTGCGTGTATCATAACGCGAGGATCCCGTATACTTCTTCACATAATTCTCACGCCCCTCATCCACTTCATCAATTATCTTCCGCGCCTCTTCAGCACTAATACTTTGCTTTTTCATCAGACGACTGACACGATAGTCCATCGATGCCTGAATCAGAATGCTGAGATGGTTAGGATGGTCACGGAAGATGTGGAAACCACTACGCCCAGCAATTACGCAGGAGCCATCATCAGCGATACCCTTCAGAATCTCTGTCTCTGTCTGGAAGATATCATCCGTTATAAGGAAATCAGGCATGGCCGTCTTTCCCGAGATATACTGAGGAGCAGCATAGCTGGGCATCAACTTCAGACTACGCTTGAAGTCAGCCCACCAGTTGTGCTGCTGACCTTTCAGGCGCTCTATCTCCTCTGTCGATAAACCATATTTCTCCTTGAGCTGTTGAATAAGCGCCTTGTCATAGAATGGCACACATAGCCTTTTAGCCAGTTTCTCACCGATACTTCTGCCGCCAGAACCAAGTTCGCGGTTGATGGTTATCACAAACTTCTCATCCTGTTTCATTATCGTCTCTTTTGATATGTTTTCGGCAAAGGTACATAAATATCCTGATACAACAAAGTATTTTTAGAAGAAAAAAAGCGATTCTTTTGCTCATTCGTGAAAAAATTAGTACTTTTGCGATATCATGACAATAGTTCACCGACTATATACCAACATCGCAGCACCAGAACGGTTTACCAACCCTTTCTGCTACGAGCCTCATCCGCTATGTCAATTGGCAGCAGAGGAGGTGAAACGTGAACTGGAGGGGATGCAACTCACAGAGGGGAAGATGTTTGGTGTATTAGTGGTGGCATCTGCAGAGGGAATCGGGTTTCTCGCAGCCTATTCTGGCTTGCTTGAAGGTCGCAACGACTGGCCTTATTTCGTGCCCCCTGTATTTGATGCACAACAGCCCGATGGCTATTTCAAACAGACGGAACGCAAGATTTCCGCTCTGAACCACCAAATGGCCGAGCGTCAGACGGAAACAGAAGAGGACCAAGCATCAAACCCTCTCTCCCTACAGCGCAAAATGATGTCGGAAAGGCTGCAGACCTGGCTTTTCCATCAGTATCAGTTCCTCAATGCCAAAGGCGAGACCAAAGACTTGGTTGATGTCTGGCAAGACTATCATAGTTCTGCCCGTATCCGCAGGAAATACCCGTTACCACCAGGCGGCACCGGCGACTGCTGTGCACCAAAGCTACTGCAATATGCCTACGGTCAGCAACTGAAGCCTTTGTGCATGGCTGAGTTCTGGTGGGGGCCATCTCCTAAAAGCGAGATCAGGCATCACGGTGAGTTCTATCCTGCCTGTCGTGGGAAATGCAAGCCGGTATTGACGTGGATGTTGCAAGGACTTGACGTGGCCCCTGATGCAGAAACAGTTGGAGACTCGCAGCTTGAGCCTGAGGTCGTCTGGGAAGACGAGGCCTTAGCCGTTCTGAACAAGCCCTCAGGAATGCTAAGCGCACCAGGAAAGATCAGTCATTATTCAGTAGCGACTTGGGCAGATGAACGATGGCCAGGATCCATGATTGCCCACAGACTCGACATGGGGACATCGGGCATCATACTCGTTGCCAAGACCATGGAGGCATACCTCCTCCTACAGGAACAATTTGCGAATCACCAAGTGAAAAAGAAATATCTCGCCATCGTGGAGGGCGTGCCCGAGAAGGAGCATGGTGTCATCGACCTGCCGCTGTTCAGCGATCCAATGAACCGCCCACGCCAGACAGTAGACTACGAACATGGTAAGCGCGCCATCACAGAATTTCGGGTGCTTCAATCTTCACAGGAAAAAAGAAGCCTGCTAGCACTATGGCCACATACAGGCCGCACCCACCAACTACGGATGCATTGTGCCCATAAGGACGGACTCGGCTGTCCGATAGTAGGCGACGAACTCTATGGCAGGAAGTCAGACCGCCTGTATCTTCAGGCTCAGGCCATCACCTTCGTCCATCCGACAACAGAGAAGCGCATGCACTTCGATCTACCCTATCCATTTGAACATATGATTCCCTTTCAATATTAACTCTCAAAACATTCAAATTATGGTTAAGCACATTATCCTCTGGACATTGAATCCAGAACTCTCTGAAGAAGAGAAGAAACAAGTGAAGGCTGGTATCAAGGCAGGTTTGGAAGGACTTCTTGGTAAGGTTCCCGGACTCATCGACGTGAAAGTACACATTGACGGCCGATTGGCCTCATCGAATGCAGACGTCATGCTCGACAGCACCTTAGAGAGCGAAGAGGCCTTGAAGGGCTATGCTGTTCATCCAGAGCACGTCGCCGTTGCCAATGGCAAGGTCCGTCCGTACACCGTGCAGCGCAGCTGTCTTGACTTCGAGATCTAAAATAAAAAATCCCCGCTGACTGGCGGGGACTTTTTTATAATATCTCAAAGAAGATTACTTCTTATTAATAGCGAGGTCGATAGCAACGGCTACAGAAACGGTAGCACCTACCATTGGGTTGTTACCCATACCCAGGAAGCCCATCATCTCTACGTGAGCAGGAACAGAAGAAGAACCTGCAAACTGAGCGTCAGAGTGCATACGTCCCAGGGTATCAGTCATACCATAAGAAGCAGGACCAGCAGCCATGTTATCTGGGTGCAGAGTACGACCAGTACCACCACCAGAAGCTACAGAGAAGTAAGGCTTGCCAGCGAGCACGCGCTCCTTCTTGTAAGTACCTGCTACGGGGTGCTGGAAACGGGTTGGGTTGGTAGAGTTACCAGTGATGGAGACGTCAACGTTCTCCTTCCACAGAATAGCTACGCCCTCACGTACATCATCAGCACCATAGCACTTCACCTTCAGACGGTTGGGGTTGTTGCCATAAGGAACCTCCTTAACAACGTTCAGCTCGCCAGTGAAATAGTCGAACTTGGTCTGTACGTATGTGAAACCGTTGATACGGCTGATGATCTGAGCAGCGTCCTTACCAAGACCGTTAAGGATGACGCGGAGAGGCTTCTTACGAACCTTGTTAGCCATCTCGGCAATCTTAATAGCACCCTCAGCAGCAGCGAAACTCTCGTGACCAGCCAGGAAAGCGAAGCACTCTGTCTCCTCACGGAGCAGACGAGCGGCGAGGTTACCGTGACCGATACCTACCTTACGATCGTCAGCTACTGATCCAGGGATACAGAAGCTCTGCAGACCGATACCGATGGCTTCAGCAGCCTCAGCAGCTGTCTTCACGCCTTTCTTGATGGCGATAGCAGCACCACAAACGTATGCCCACTT
>JAEEGJ010016867.1_pt1 | contig 16655 bp, 9 predicted proteins | sample 8958761 | NCBI WGS metagenome assembly JAEEGJ01 (sample SAMN16246546, study PRJNA631951) | gut metagenome | biome: gut microbiome; feature: rumen; material: RS-attached | host: Bos | place: Iran: Karaj | collected 2018-10 | reverse complement strand
GATGACACCCACCTTCGAAATGCGGAAGGTCTCCCTCACCTCCAGGTTGGCAACCACCTGCTCCTTAACCTCAGGAGCCTTCATTCCGGCGATAGCAGCCTTCAGGTCGTCGATTGCGGAATAGATGACGGAATAGACGCGGATGTCCACCTGCTCCTGCTCCGCCACCCGCTTGGCACCTGAAGAGGGCCGCACCTGGAAGGCGATGATGATTGCATTCGAAGCCGAAGCCAGCAGCACATCCGATTCGGTCACCTGACCCACCGACTTGTGGATCACATTCACCTGAACATCGGCGGTGGAGAGCTTCAGGATTTCGTCGGACAACGCCTCGATTGAACCGTCCACATCGCCCTTTACAATGACGTTCAGCTCCTGGAAGTCGCCCACGGCTATACGGCGGCCAAGCTCGTCCAGCGTGATGTGCTTCTGCGTGCGCAGCCCCTGCTCGCGCAGCAGCTGGGAACGCTTGTTGACAATGGCTCTCGCCTCCTTGTCGGTCTTATATGTGCGGAAGGTGTCGCCTGCCTGCGGTGCGCTGTTCAGTCCGAGCAGCAACACCGGCACGGAGGGTCCGGCCTCCTTCACAATCTGGTTCTTTTCGTTGTACATCGCCCTGATTTTACCGTAGCTGGTGCCGGCGGCGATGATGTCGCCCGTCCGCAGGGTGCCGTTCTGCACCAGAATCTTGGTCACATATCCGCGCCCCTTGTCCAATGAAGACTCGATGACAGTGCCTGTCGGCTCGGCCTTCGGATTGGCCTTCAGGTCGAGCATCTCGGCTTCAATCAGAACCTTTTCAAGCAGCAGGTCCACATTGGTGCCCTTCTTGGCGGAGATGTCCTGGCTCTGGACCTTGCCTCCCCATTCCTCCACAAGGATGTTCATGTTGGCCAGCGCGGCACGGATCTTCTCCGGATCGGCGCCCGGCTTGTCTATCTTGTTTATTGCAAAAATCATGGGGACACCGGCGGCCTGCGCATGGTTGATGGCCTCGATGGTCTGCGGCATGATCTGGTCGTCAGCGGCAATCACGATGATGACAATGTCGGTGATGCTGGCTCCGCGGGCACGCATTGCGGTGAACGCCTCATGACCCGGCGTGTCGAGGAATGTGATGGACTTGTCGCCCACCTTCACCTCATAGGCGCCGATATGCTGTGTTATACCACCCGCCTCGCCCTGAATCACGTTGGTGTTGCGGATATAGTCCAACAGGGAGGTCTTTCCGTGGTCCACATGACCCATCACTGTGATGATGGGCGCACGCGGCACCAGATCCTCCTCGCGGTCCTGCGGCTTCTCCTCCTCCTCCTCCAGTCCGACAAACTGGACGGTGAAGCCGTAGTTCTCGGCCAGCAGGGATATCGTCTCCGCCGAAAGCCGCTGGTTGATGGCCACCGCCAGCCCCAAGCTCATGCAGACCGAAATGATGTCCGTGACAGGTTTGTTCATCATTATAGCCAGTTCGTTGGCGGTGATGAACTCCGTCACCTTCAGCACGCTCTTCTCCTGTTCGTTGCGCTCCATCTCCTCCATCATCTCGTGCTGGATGTGTTCGCGTTTCTCCTTGCGGTGCTTCGAGGCCTGGCTCTTCTTCACAGGCGCCATGCCGGAATAGGTCTTGCGGATCTGTTCGGTAATCTCCTCGTCAGTGAAATCGACCTTGTATTTGCCCTTCTTGTCCTTGGACTTGGATCTTGAGGAACGCTCCTTCTCACCGAACGAAGCGGTGGATTTCTCATTGCCGGAATAGGCGGAGGCTTTGATGCGCTTGCGTTTTTTCTTGCCGCCCTCCGAATCGGAAGCCGATGAGCCGTCCGACTTGTCCCGTTTTGACTTGGTGGCATCCAAATCTATATGGGAAATCACCTTGGTGCCGGCCAACCGGGTGTACTCCGTCTTGAGGAAGTTGTCAGCCTTGGGAGCCTCTGGAGTCTCCGGCTTGTTCTCTATCTTTTTCTGCTCCTTCTGAGTTTTTTGCGCCTTCTGCTCCTTTTCCTTCTGTTTCCGTTTCTTCTGATCGCGCTCCCTTCTGCGCTCCTCCTGGCTCTTCCGTTTTGGCTTGGTGCTCTGGTTCAACTCATCCAGATTGATATGGCCGATGGTCTTCAACGCCGGACGTGCCACATTCTTGGCCAATGAGAAGACCTCCACCTTGGGGGTTTCCGGTTCTTCCGGTTCCGGTTCGGAATGGGTTGCCGGCTCTTCCGTCTGTTCAGGTTCAGGTTCAGGCTCATGCTCAGACTCAGACTCAGGTTCCGATACAACTGTCTGCTCAGGCTCGTCCGGTTGTACCGCAACCGGCTCCGGCTTCACAGGCGCGTCAGGTGTCTTCTCAACCACCGGCTCCGACGTTTCAACCGTTGCGGACAGCACCTCTGCCGGCTGTTCAGGCTTCACCTGCTCCTCAGGTTTCACATCCTCCGGCTTCACCGTTTCCGCCGCAGGCGCTACAGCCGATGACTTCTTTACCGCCGACTTGCGCCGTTTCGGTTTCTCATCGCCCAGATCAATCTTGGTGACCACCTTGGGCTTTTTTGTTTCAATCGGAATGAAACCGGCACCGGAGTCCTTCGACACCGGACGACCCAATCCGGTATCCTTGATGAAAATTTCACCGCTGGCGATAGGCTCCAGCTCCCGTTCCTTCTTCTTGATGACCGCAGGGGGTTCCTCCCCGGAAGCATCAGCTTTGCGGGAGCCGAAATCTATTTCTGACGATTTCTCCTTGATGGCCTTCTCCTTTTGATATTCAGCCACCAGCAGGTTATAATGCTCCTCTGTCAGTTTGGTGTTGGGCTCATCCTTGATCTCAAAACCCTTTTTTTGTAAAAAACTGACAATCGTGGCGGTGGAGACATTGAACTCCGATGCCGCCTTTCCCAATCTCGGTATCTTGATTTTTTCTGCCATGCTTCCTTTCTATTTCTTTAATACCTAACTATGAATAAACCTTGCCGTTACCGCACCTCAGTTCTCAAACTCGGCCCGCAGGATCCGCAACACCTCGTCAATGGTCTCCTCTTCAAGTTCAGTACTGTGCAGCAGCACATCCTTGCTCATTTCCAACACATTCTTGGCGGTGTTGCAGCCCACTTTCTTCAGTTCGTTAAGAATCCATTCGTCAATCTCGTCCTTGAACTCGCTCAGCTCAACATCCTCTTCATTCTCATTCTCCGAACCTTCACGAATAATTTCAATATCATATCCTGTCAGCTTGTTGGCCAGTTTGATGTTGCAGCCGCCCCGTCCGATGGCGAAAGAGACCTGATCCTTCGACAGAAATGCGGTGGCGGTCTTTTCCGCCTCATCCACCTCAATGCTGCTGATCTTGGCCGGACTCAACGCCCGCTGGATATACAATGCCGGATTGCTGGTGTAGGTGATCACATCCAGGTTCTCATTGCGCAATTCCCGGACAATGCCATGGATGCGGGACCCCTTCATGCCGATGCAGGAACCGACCGGATCAATCCGGTCATCGTAGGTCTCCACCGCAATTTTGGCCCGTTCGCCCGGCACGCGGACAATGTTCTTGATGGTAATCAGCCCGTCATAGATTTCCGGAATCTCCTCCTCCATCAGCCGTTCCAGGAACATGGGGGAGGTGCGGGAAGCGGTTATGATTGTGGAATTTGCACCCATCTCCACCTTCAGCACCACGGCACGGATGCTGTCACCCTTCTTGTAGAAATCGCCGGGAATCTGCTCCGACTTCGGCAGCACCAGCTCGATGCCGTCCTCGTCCTGCAGCAGGATCTCCTTTTTCCAGGCCTGATGTACGGTGCCGGATACGATTTCTCCGATCCGTTTGCTGTATTTCTGGTAAATCACCTCCTTTTCATATTCCATGATCTTGCCGGCCAGATTCTGCCGGAGTGAAAGGATGTCCCTACGTCCGAAATCATCCAAACTGATTTTCTCACACAAATCCTCACCCACCTCAAAGTCCGGCTCGATTTTCACCGCATCGGACAGGGCGATCTGCGTGCTGGGATCCTCAACTTCGCCATCTTCGACAATCTCCAGCCAGCGCTGGAACTCCACATCCCCCTTGTCCACATTCACAATTACGCTCACATTGGCGTTTGGGCCGTATTTCCGGAGCAGCATGTGCTTGAAAATCTCCTCAAGAATGTGCATCAGGGTTTCCCGTTCAATGTTCTTGAACTTCTTGAATTCTGAAAAGGTCTCTATTAAATTGATGTCCTCTTTCATAAGTATATTAGATATTAATATTCTGTTAAAAAGTCACTTCCACCTTGGCCTCCCGGATATCGGACATGGCAATGGTCCGCACCGTGGCCGGTTGTTTCCTAACCGCCGGCAGCTCCAAGGTCAGCTGCCGCTCGTCCACGGCAGTCAGTTTTCCCCTGACCTTGGTATCATCCGTCATTTTTACAGAAAGTGTTTTGCCGACCGCATTGCGGTACTGGCGCAACAGCTGTAACGGCCGCCCGATGCCGAAGGAGGAGACATTCAGCTCAAAATCGCACTTGTCCCTGTCCAACCGCTTCTCCACATACTTGCTCACGCGGATGCAGTCATCCACGTTCACCCCATTATCCCCATCCATGAAAACATAGATGGTCTGATCCGGTTTCACCTTAACCTCTGTCACGAACAGGTCGTCACGGCCCTCCAGAGCCTCCTGCACCAGTCCTGCAACCACTTCCTTGTTAATTGTCATTTCTGTCGTCTATAATAAAAAGAAGGAGCAAATGTGTCATTTCTCCTTCTCTGTTAAACCTTAACCCATAAACAATGGTTGCTCAAGCAGGATTCGAACCTACACAGACGGCACCAAAAACCGTAGTGCTACCATTACACCATTGAGCAAGTTCATTTGCAGGTGCAAAAGTAGAAAAAATCCGAATAACCATCAGCATTTCCTGAAAAAATATTTGACAAGGCAATAGTATTAATTTTTAATCACTTGCGAATAAAAACCATAACACTGCGCTCTTCTGCACCTGCAAAGATGATGGAATCTTCGCAGCAAATCCGGATTTTTTCACACTTTTTTTACGAAAAAAAACGAAAGATTCATCCATTTATAGTACATTTGCATTTTATTTACAATAATACAAGTTTTCTCTTATGGAACAAATTATCCGTCAGTTTGCATTGGCCAACGAGGTAGGCGGGCCGGAACCTGTCCGGACAGGCTTCATCAACGACAGCTACATCCTTCCCGCCCTGTCTCAGGGCGGTGTCTCCTATTTCCTGCAGCGCATCAACCACCATATCTTTGAAAATGTGGAGGGGTTGCAGCAGAACATCCTTAAAGTGACCGGACACATCCGGCAGAAACTCGTTGCAGCCGGCGAAACCGATGTGGAGCGCAAGGTGCTGCGCTTGATCCCCACCTGCGACGGAAAGCTGTTCTACCGCACCCCCGAAGGTGACTGCTGGCGCGTGTACCGGTTGATTGAAAACGCCATCTCCATGGACAAGGTGACCCCCGAATCGGCCGGACTGGCGGGGGAGGCCTTCGGCCGTTTCCAGTGCCAGCTGGCTGACCTCCCTTTTTCCGAGCTTTGCGAGACCATCCCGAATTTCCATAACATGGAATTCAGGCTTGAACAGTTCCATGAAGCACTCCGGGATAACAGGGCGAACCGTGCCGCCACGGCGGACTGTCCGGAAATCATACGGGAAATCACCTGCCGCGAGGAGGAGATGTGCATGGCCGAAAGGCTTTTCAGGGAGGGTAAGCTGCCCAAACGGATAAACCACTGCGACACTAAGGTCAACAACATGCTGTTCGACAGTGACGGCAAGCCGCTCTGCATAGTCGACCTTGATACTGTCATGCCCGGCTATGTGCTGAGCGATTTCGGCGACTTCATGCGCACCGCCGCAAACACCGGTGCCGAGGACGACCCTGACCTGGACCGCATCGGTGTGGACATGGAGGTCTTCACCGCCTACAGCCGCGGCTACCTGCGCGAAGCCGGTTTCCTCACCCCCATCGAGAAGGGGCTGCTCCCCTTCGGCTGCCGCCTGCTGAGCTATATGCAGGCCGTCCGCTTCTTCACCGACTACCTGAACGGTGACACCTATTATAAAATACAATATCCGGAACACAACATTGTCCGCACACGGGCGCAGCTGCGGCTGCTCTTTGAGCAGGAGAAGATGCGCGAAGCCATGGAGACGGTCATCCGGAGCCTTTAACACACCATTTTAACAAAAAAAACAGAGCCATGCCAAATGCGCATTCATTCAATCGCGACGTACAGGGCAAGCCTGTGCGCCTTTACACAATCACCGGTGGCGGACTGCTGATGCAGGTCACCAACTACGGTGCCAAGATAGTCAGCCTGATGGTTCCCGACACCAACGGAAAAATGGCCGATATTGTGCTCGGCTTCTCCACCTTGGACGAATGGCTGTCACAGGAGACCTATTTCAACGGCATAAACGGACGATGCACAGGGCGTGTCAGCGGCGGGCGCTTTTCCATTGACGGCACCGATTACGAACTGGTGCGTAACAGCGGGGGGAACGCGCTGCACGGCGGCCTGCACGGATTCAATGAGAAGGTGTGGGATGTGCAGGAGAGCAGTGCCCGGCATATAACCCTGCACTACCGCTCCGAGGCGGGCGAGGAGGGCTACCCGGGCAATCTGGACGTGTGGGTCACCTACCGGCTGACCGGCGCCCCCGCATTAAACATCAGCTACAAGGCCGTCACCGACGTGCCGACCATCCTGAACCTGACCAACCACGCCTACTTCAATCTGAAAGGTGAGGGCGAGGGTGACATCCGTGACCACAGGCTGCAGGTTTTTGCCGACGAGTACATCCCCTACGATGAGACCGTCGCCCCGACCGGCGAGGTGCTGCCTGTGGAGGGGACACCCATGGATTTCCGCGATCCGGTCACAATCGCCGACCGAATTGACACCCCGTTTTTTGCCATGGGGCGCGGCATCGACAACGGTTGGGCCCTGCCCGGCTGGAGGGAATACAGAATGGATTCCAAGAGGCTGCAAAGGGCCGCAGTCCTTTCGGGCGGCGGACGCACGATGGAGGTGTGGACCACATTCCCCTGCATGCAGGTGTACAGCGGCAACTATGTGGAGCGGCATGTCGGCAAATCCGGCCGGATGTATGATGTGCAGCATGCCGTCTGCCTGGAGGCGCAGGGCTTTCCGGATTCTATTAACCATCCGCTGTTCCCCAGTCCCGTGCTGCGACCTGGAGAGACCTTTTCTGGCGTCTGCGAATACAGGTTCTCCGATACGGTGGTGTAAAAAAAAAGAAAGCATCTGGACATCAGACGCTTTCGGAGTGGTGCTGACTGGAATTGAACCAGTGACCTACGGATTTTCAGTCCGGCGCTCTACCTACTGAGCTACAGCACCGCGCTTTTTTGAGTTTGCAAAGGTAGACAATTTTCAAATACGAACCGATAGTTTTGCAATAATTTTTTCTAACCCTTAAAATCAGTTGGTTATATTAAAAAATAACAAAAACAACTGCCTAATAAGCCGGATTCTGTAACCGGATTTCTCCGGTTTCTGTCATTTATCTGGGACATTTGTCGCCAAATGCCTCTATCGACCTACCCTCCGGGATCGGACGAGCAGCCCTCAAACCCCGGTTTACATGGTCTTTCAACCCATAAGGTTTACCGCACCGGACAGTCACCTGCCGGTGTGTGAGCCCTTACCTCACATTTTCACCCTTACCCTTGCGGGCGGTATATTTTCTGTGGCACTTGCTGTACTTGTCGCCAAGCCCTTCCCGTTAGGAAGTATGGTGCTCTGTGTTGTCCGGACTTTCCTCTCCGCACCGGGCGGAGCGACAGAATGGGCAGTTGTTTTTGTAGCGTTACAGGAAATCCACCGCGCCTTTCCCTTCCCGTGTCACCTCAATCTCCCCGTCCAGGCAGCGGATGACTGTTGAGGGCTCGTGGCCGCCGAATCCGCCGTCAATCACGATGTCCACCAGGTCGCGGTAGCGTTCGTAGATGAGTTCGGGGTCGGTCTCGTACTCCACAATCGGATCCTTCTCCTTGACGGAGGCGTTCAGGATGGGGTTGCCCAACATCGCCACAATTGAGCGGGTGATGTTGTTGTCAGGAACACGGATGCCGACGGTCTTTTTTTTCTGGATCATCTTGGGAACCCTGCTGTTTGCCTCCAGCACAAAGGTGTAGGGGCCCGGCAGCAGCTGCCGCATCAGCTTGAACACACGGTTGTCCAAAGGGCGGCAGTAGTCCGAAAGATGGCTCAAATCGGAGCAGATGAAGGAAAAGTTGGATTTTTCCCGTTTTTTGTGTGTCAAAGAGCAGAGGCGGTCCAGTGCCTTCGGCTGAAAGAGGTCGCACCCGATGCCATAGACGGTGTCGGTGGGGTAGATGATGATGCCCCCGTCCTGCAGGCATTCCACCACCTGCTTGATCTGCTTTTCGTTGGGGTTCTCCTCGTACAGTTTCAAAATCATTTTCGCGCCTTTTTACAAAAAAAGGGTAAGCTACTCATATCGCATCGCTCAACCATTTTACCCTTGCTGCCTTCCGACCCTGGGGGAGTTCAACAGGAGCAGATCGTATAAGACTTACCCGAATGCAAAAGTAGACAATTTCCGGATATCTTTTGTTACTTCCGCCGAAATTTTTTTGCATGCGTATAATTGTTTTGTATATAAAAAAGCAGTACCTTTGCAAAAAAAATGGAAGTGGATGAAAATAAATACAAAGGAAAATACCGTTTAGAATCGACGCGGTTGCAAAATTGGAATTACGGATGGAACGCCGTCTATTTCGTCACCATATGTACGAAAGACAGAATCCATTATTTTGGTGAAATTGCAGATGGGAAAATGAATTTTTCACCCATAGGCGCCATTGCCGATGTGATGTGGCACGAATTGAAATACCATTTCAACAATATTGAATTGGATGCGTTTGTGGTTATGCCCAATCATATACATGGTATTATTGTGATCAAAAATGTAAACGCCGACGACAACGGGGTGACATCGCATACGCGGGATGATTTGCCGCATATTTGGGGTGATTTATCGCATACCGTAGAGACAACGCATGCGTTGTCTCTACAATCGCATTTGCAACCGCACCAATCATTTGGACAACAACGGTTCCAACATCAGGGATCAAAAACATTATCATCCATTGTCGGTTCATATAAATCTGCTGTTTCGCGTCATGTACACCGATTGGGATACGATTTTGTATGGCAATCCCGTTTTTATGACGTTATTATCCGCAATGACATTGCATTGAACAGAATACAAAAATATATAAACAACAATCCTGTCAATTGGAAAAAGGATAAATTTCATCTGTTTTGACAGAATCGGGAATTATCCCGAAGATTTGGAATATGGCCTGCATTCACCACACGTTGAAGCAACCGCAGATAATCGGAAAATAATCTGTAGAGTTTTTTTAATGCCATATGTTCATGTGTTCTTTTTTTTTGTATTTTTGCAGTTCGAAAATATTCCAAAACAAAATTAATATAATCACATGGGAAAAAGAACATTGGCTATTGTCCCCGTCCTTGCTTTGTTGGTAGCGGCCTGTGGCGGGAACCAAAAGGAAAAGGAACAGAATATTAATCAAGAAAACGAGACTACAATGAACACACAAGATGTCCCCAACCGCACCAATATGGGTGCCAAACTGTATGTTACCCCGCAGCCTGCGCTGATGATTGCCACCTATGACGCCGATGGTACTCCCGACGTTATGATGGCAGCTTGGGGCGGACAATATGAGAGCAACCAGGTCTGCTTCAGTCTAGGCAAACACATGACCACTGACAATCTGCGCCGCAACAAGGCCTTCACCCTCAGCTATGCCGATGCCCGCACGGTGGTGCAGAGCGACTATTTCGGCATGGTGAGCGGCAATGACGTGAAAGACAAGGTGGCAAAGGCCGGCTTTACTGTGACAAAGAGCCCCAATGTCAATGCCCCCATCATCAACGAATATCCGCTGACCATGGAGTGCAGGGTTGTGGAGATGCGCGACGATCCGGATGGCGGAGCCTGGGTGGTCGGCGAGATTGTGAATGCCAGCGCTGACCCCAGCGTACTGACGGACGGCAAGATCGATATCAAGAAACTTAATCCCTTGGTGTGGGACGGCTCCTCTTTCAACTATTACACACTCGGAGACTCTGTCGGCAAAGCCTGGAACAGCGGCAAGGAGATTAAATAGAGTTGTTACAAACTTGAACTGTAAAAAAAAGCACGCTTTGTACAGCGTGCTTTTTTTGCGGGAAATAATTCTGGTTTAGTAGCCGAAAACAGTCTTCTGTTTCAGGACCTTCACCTTTCCGTATTTCTTCAGGGCCTTCATGTCCATATCCTTCACCGTGCCGATGAGGGCGATGGTCCTCGGCTGGCCGCTCACATATTCCTTCTGGAACTGTTTGATGTCCTTCAGGGTCATGCGCTGCACCCCTTCGTAGGTGGCCTTGCGCGGATCCTCGTTCAGGCCGAGCTCCTTCCATCCGAGGTAGGCGCTCACCATGCCCTTTTCGCTGATGCGGGCGGTGCGGTAGCTGTTGATGACCGATTCCTTTGCCACCTGGAATGCGGCCTCGTTCTCAGGCATGTTGTTGAGCAGCTCGTCAAACGCCTCAATGGATTGGATAAGCTTGTCCTTTCCGCAGGCGATGTAGGAGACGTTCTGGCTGATGCCGTCCAGGTCGCCGGGCTGTGAATACTGTCCCATGGCGGTGTAGGCCAGGGCGCGGGCCTCACGCAGCTCCTGGAAGACGATGGAGTTCATGCTGCCGCCGAAATATTCGTTGTAAAGCCGCACTTTCGGGCTCAGGTTGCGGTCATACTTTCCGCCGAAGGAGAGGGCGTAGTAGATGGTTTGAGGTGATTCGTAGTCAATCACAAAGATACGGTCCTTGGTGGGGACGACAGGGTGGAACACCACCTTGGCGGGCACATCCTTCAGGTTGTCGAGCTTATGGGTTTCAGATACAGCCTTGACCAGCTGTTCGTAGCTGTCAGGTCCGTAATAGATGATGTACTGTTTGTAGGTGAGCCAGTCCTGAAGCTTTTTGATCAGCAGTTCTGGAGTGACGGCCTTAAGTTCGGCTTCGGAGAGGAAGGTGGCGAATGCGGGGGAGTTCTTCTCATACACCGCGTAGGTGACCAGGTTGCGCACATTGGCGTTCTGGTTGTTCTTCGCATTTTCGCGCGATTTCAGGATGTCGCTGATGAGGTTGTCCAGCGCCTCCTGGTTCGGTTTGGCGTTTTTCACAACCTCTTCAAACAGCTGCATGGTCTGCTTCATGTTCTTTGAGAGTCCGCTGAAGCTGATGGAGCTGCGGTTCCCGCCTGCTCCCATGGAGTATTCGCATCCGAGCTTGTAGAACTCCTCCTTCAGCTGTTCCGGAGGGTACTTGTCGGTGCCGAGGTATTCCAGGTAGCTGGCGGCGAGGTTGAGGTATTTGTCGTGGTAGCTGCCCATGTCAAGCACGTAGCCAAGGGTGAAGAGCTCGTTGTCCTTGTTCTTGGTGTAGTACACTTTTGTGTTGCTCGGCTGGATAAAACGCTCCTTGATGTCGTTGACATTCACGAACACGGGCTCAATCGGGGTGACACCCTTCGCCTTCTCCTCCATCATCTGGACAAATTTGCTTTTGTCGCTGCGGTTGATCTTGATGGGGGTGTTCTTCGGCTTCTTAACCTTGTCGATGTCGGTCGGTTTGCCCTTGCGCTTGTAGACAATCACGTAGTTGTCCTTGCGGAGGTGCTTGCGGGCGAAGTCAATTATCTGCTGTTTGGTTATCTTCTCCAGATTGTCGTTGAAGTTCACCTGACCCTCCCACGGCAGTTCCAGATAGAAGGCCTCCTCCATCTTGCTCACGCGGCCCGCGTTGCCTTCGTTTTCGCGGATTTCGCGCAGCTTGAGGTCGTTGATGCAGGCTTGGAGCAGCCAGTCGGGGAAACGGCCCTGCTGCAGGCTGTCGATCTGCTCCAGCAGAATGTCGCGGACCTCCTCCAGTGACTGTCCCGCTTTGGGGCTGCCGTACATCATCATATAGGTGTAGTCATGCAGCATGGCGGGGGAGGAACCGGCACCCAGAGTGCGCTGTTTCTGGTTGATGTTCAGGTCGACCAGACCGGCGTTGCCGTTGGTCAGCAACATTTCGGTCAGCACCATCACGGGAATCTCCGCGGAATTGGGGTCGCCGAAACGCCAGGCAATCCGCACATTCTCCGCATCCTTTCCTACCACCTCCTTCACCACCGGCTCGGTGATTTTCGGCTCCAGAGTAAAGGAGAAGGGAGGGATGGGTTTTGAGGGAATGTTGCCGAAATATTTGTCAATTAAGGCAATTGCCTCTTCGGGGTTGAAGTCGCCGGCCATGATGATGGCCATGTTGTTGGGCACATAGTAGGTGTCGAAGAATTTCTTGACGTTGGTGATTGAGGGGTTGCGCAGGTCCTTCTGCGTGCCGATGGTGGTCTGCGTGCCGTAGGGATGGTGCGGGAAAAGCCCTTCCATCAGTGCGGTGGAGGCGCGGCGGCTGTCCTGGGTGAGGGTCATGTTCTTTTCCTCATAGATGGTCTCCAGCTCGGTATGGAAGAGCCGCAGCACAGGGTGCTGGAAACGGTCGGATTGGATAATCAGGAAGTTCTCCAGCTGGTTGGAGGGGATGTTCTCGTAGTAGTTGGTGAAGTCGACCCAGGTTGCGGCGTTGGTCCCGCTCGAACCTATCAGCGACATCAGCTTGTCGTACTCGTTGGGGATGGCAAGCGCGGCGGCCAGCTGCGAAATGCTGTCGATCTGTTTGTAGACGGCCTTGCGCTCGGCGGTCTTCGACTCGTCGATTTTCCGGTACTGCTCGAACAGCTGTTCAATCTGGTCAAGCAGCGGCTTCTCCTTCTCCCAGTCCTTGGTGCCGAAGTTTTCGGTACCCTTGAACATGAGGTGCTCGAAGTAGTGGGCCAGTCCGGTGGTTTCGGATGGGTCGAGCTTGCTGCCCGCCCTGGTGGCGATTGTCACCTTGATTTTCGGTGTCTCCCGGTTGACGGACATGTACACCTTCAGACCGTTGTCCAAAGTGTAGATGCGCGCGTGAATCGGGTCGTTCGCGACGGATTCGTAGGTGTAGGTTTTCTGCGCAAGCAGGCTTACGGAGAAAAACACACATACCATGCTTAAAATCAGTCCTCTTTTCATCTGTAATCGTGTTTAATTATTAATTATGTTAATTTTGTTTTTTTTACCTTTCTGAAATAAGAATAATACGTCATATAACGTTATGTTGTTCGTAAATATTACATCAAGTTTAAAAAAAAAATGACGAAACCGGTTAAGAGAATCATTTTTGCAGTGTTGGCTGTCCCTATAGTGCTGCTGCTGCTGTCGTTTGCCTTGGCCGTCGGCTTTGAGGACAAGGTGGCGGATGCGGTGCTGACCCGCGTATACCGTATGGTTGAGACAGAGGTGCGCCATGAGAGGGTGTCGTTGAACCTGTGGCGCAAGTTCCCGAATGCCGCCTTGGAGGTGCATGGCCTTAAGGTGGCGGACCCCTTCGGGGAGGGTGCGCTGGCCCGGATAGAGAGGGCCTGTTTCCAGCTGAACCTTTGGGATCTGCTGCGTGGGCAGTATAATGTCGGGAAAGTGGATGTGCAGCAGGTGTCGCTGCAGTTGCGCACCGATGCGCAAGGACGGCACAACTGGGATGTTATCCGGACGGAGGAGGATACGGCATCATCGGAGTTCTCGCTTCAGCTCTCCGCTGTGCAGCTGTCGGATGTCTCCGTGCATTATATGGATGAAAGTTCGGACTTTAAAACTGATTTTCTGCTGCAGAAGCTGACCGCCAAAGGGGACTTCACGCAGGAGAAGTTTACGGTGAAATGTGCCATGCAGCTGCTGCTGCAATCCATGCAGGTGGACACCACCTTCCAATGGGGGGATGTGTCGCTGCAGGCGAAAGGGGAGGTGGCGGTCAACCTGAAGGAAAACCAATACCGGTTCAAGCAGTTGCGTTTAGGTATCAATCGCGAAAAGTTCCAGTTGGACGGCAGCATGCAGTCCGTCCAGGACAGCTTGTGGCGCTATGTCGCCCGGATAGAGGGCGTTTCGGTGTCGCTCGGCCGGCTGCTGGAGGCGGCACCGGCCGGTTGGGATTCCCTGCTGGCAGGCTATCGGGTGGACGGCCTGATGGATGTGACGCTGCAGGCCTCCGGTGTGACAGGCCGGCCGGAGGGGACCTTGATGAAGGCCGGTTTCTCCGTCCGGAAAGGGGAGTTCTGGCGTGTCGGGCAGCGTGCCGGCCTGAAGGATGCTGCATTCAGCGGCACCTTGGAGGCGGGCGGCCCCGATTTCTCCACCAGCTTAAAACTTCGTGTCAGGCCTCTGACGGCAAAACTCTCTTCAGGCAGCCTTCAGGGTTGGATGAGTCTGGATAACTTGGCTGCTCCGCACGTGAGGATGCAGCTGAAGACCGATTTGCTTCTACAGGATCTCAAAACCTTTTTCCCGGCCTTGGCCGCACTCCGCATGGAGGGACGGACGGAGGCGGATCTGCAGATTGAGCATACGCTCCCACCATTTTCCGATGTCCGGATGGAGCATTTCCGGAATGCACGGGTCAGCGGACGGCTCCAACTGTCAGACGGCTTGTTCCAAGCCGATTCGGCTGCGTTGCTGTTTGAGGATTTCTCCGCCAGCATGGCGGTCTCCGACCAGGTGCTGAACATCGCCCGTTTTTCAGGGAAGATTCAGGGGAACAAATGTGAGATGTCCGGGATTGTACGTAACTGGTTGGATTATTTGTGTACTGAAACAGCGTTTTTGCAGGCAAGCCTGAAATTGTCCTCGCCATATATGGATGTGGATGCCTTTTTGCCATCAGGCAACGAAAAGGGCGCTTCGGCAGCGACGGAGCCTGCAACGGGCGTGCATCTGCCGGATCGTGTGCAGGCGGAGGTGCAGGTTTCAGCCAAGCGGCTGAAGTGCGACCGGTTCGAGGCTGCCCAAATCAATGGAATCCTAAGGCTCCTTTCCCGCAAACTTTCCATACAGGGATTTTCGATGGAGGCATTGGGCGGCAGGGCGGAACTGAACGGTGAGGCGGCTGCTCTGGCGGGCGGCGGTTTCCAGCTGAAGGCCATGGCGAAAACCGACAAGGTGGACATCCAGCGGCTCTTTTACGCCATGCATGACTTCGGCATGGAGCAGGATGTGAACGGGCTGACCCACCAGCATATCCGGGGCAGTGCCCACACCGACATCCTCTTTTCGGCGGTGCTGGATTCCACGCTGGAGCTGCTGCCCCACACCATCCATTGCGATGCGGACGTGCGTGTGAGCAACGGAAAACTTTTGAACTACAAACCTTTGGAATCTTTGTCCCGCTTTGTCAGCATTGAGGATCTGAAGGAGATCCGCTTTGAAACCCTGAAAAACCGTGTGGGTGTGCACCATTCTGTGGTCTCAATTCCGGAGATGGAGATAAAAAATTCCGCACTGAACCTCTTTTTGTCCGGCAGCCAGACCTTCATGGGCGATTTGCACTATAACCTGAAACTGCATGTCGCGGAGCTGCTGGCCAGGAAGCGGCGGGTGAAATCGCAGGAGTTCGGCGAGGTGGAGGATGACGGCTCCAAGGGGCTGTACCTCTATCTGCTGGTGGCTGGCACCACCGATAATCCGGAGTTCAAGTGGAACAGGGAGAAGGCACGTGCGGATTTCAAGGATAACCTGCAGCAGCAGAAGCAGGAGTTGAAATCACTGTTCGGCGGCGACAAAAAGGATAATGGCGCGGGTGCACCGGTCTCACCAGCCAAGGAGGAGAAAAAGAAACTGAACGATTCCAAGCAGAAGCCTGTTGAGCTGGAACTGGATGACGACTGGTAACCGCTATTGGAAAAATGCAATTACACCACGGGATTCAACAACAGCCACAATGTCTGGCTACTCTTCATCAAAACCTTGTGTATGGAATCCTATGCTTTTTATATTCGTGTCATCCACAAGTTTGTTTATAAAAGAAGCGAATGAATATTCCTTCGGACACCATATGGACAGGTGGGTGTTCCCAAACTGGCTCCTTACAGAATAGTATGGAATCAAATTGTTATGGTATGGTTGCGCCAGATCAACAAAAACAAACGATGTGTCAAGGATTCTCCAATAATCACCTAAAAAACGGATAAAATATTCTTTTTTATCATTAACACAGAGGTCTCCAATGTCATATTTGTTGTATTTCATTGCCTTTTGGCATACAATGGTATAATGGTCAGTAGGATGTCCCAATTCTTTTCCATAATGGGAACTGAAAGATGGCTCATGGTATTCTATTAATACAAATTTGATTTCTTTTATGGTTGAACATTTTTCCAAAGAATCCAAAAAGGACAGATATTCTTTTTTGTATGTACAGTTTACACTACGATAAACGCGTTCCTTTTGAGAAATAAGGACATGTTGTGTGTCAACAAACTGAGAAGACTTGTTGGTGTCATTTGTATAAATGTTCCCTTTCCGCCACAGGTCACCCTCCGTTTTGGCGGTCTTCGGGTAAACCAGCTGCCAGTGAGCAGTGTCCGATTGCACAGTGGCGGTGGCTGTTGCTGCCGCCTGTCCGGTTGCTGTTGCTGTTTCTGTTTCCATTACTTCCTTGTTG
>JAEEGJ010016866.1_pt1 | contig 16656 bp, 15 predicted proteins | sample 8958761 | NCBI WGS metagenome assembly JAEEGJ01 (sample SAMN16246546, study PRJNA631951) | gut metagenome | biome: gut microbiome; feature: rumen; material: RS-attached | host: Bos | place: Iran: Karaj | collected 2018-10 | reverse complement strand
AAAGATCGGGTTCCCGATATCGCTTCAGCTTATCGTTGTATCGTTCGGTCTTACATTCATACAGCGCGCGGTCAACGGATTCGGGCAGGTCATGACTGCATCGTTTACGGTAGGCCAGAGGATAGAAATGTATATAAACCTTCCCCTGAACGCCCTCCAGACAACGCTTGCGACATACACGGGGCAGAACGTCGGAGCCGGAAAGATCGACCGCGTCAAAAAAGGAACAAGACAGACGGTTGTCATCTCACTGCTTATGACCATCGTGATATCGGCACTTGTCTGGATTTTCGCGCCGGGAATAATCTCTCTTTTCGGACTGAGTGATCAGGCCGCCGAGTATTGTCTGGCACATCTGAGAGCCGTAGCTCTCATAAACGTTGTCCTTGCCGTATATGTTCCGATCTTCGGAGTTTTCCAGGGGAGCGGACACAGCATCTTCCCGATGATAGTTGCATGCGGTGCGCTGGGAATGCGTGTACTTGTAACTTATCTGTTCCGATACAGCACGTTTCTCGGTCACACGGTTATATGGTGGAACGGGATATTCGGATTCTCGCTCGGCTTCCTTATCACGTGGACTTTCTACCTGAGCGGCAGATGGATCCGGGGGAACGAGAGGGAGTAGGGTTATTGTTTACAGTTGATTTGAATTTAAAAGAATTAGTATGATAGGGTTCTATATGGCTGTAAATGAACTGTATTGTGGTTGCAATAATGTATATATAAAGGACGGAAAGCACGGATGGCCGACGGAGGAACTTAACAGTTTCAGTGTGAATAAGCTGATACTTGAGTTCTTTGAGAACTGGAGATGATCGGAAAACCTGATATAGGACCTACCTGCCACGGTAGGTCCTTTTGTTTAGCTTGTGGTTCTATATATTTTTACTTCATAAAGTCTTTTCAGTCATAAACATTAGATTTCCGAAGCTCCAGTAACCACATTTTTCGTTCGATTTATGTTAATTTTGACCAAAAAAAGTCGAGTTTGCGCAAATCTCTTGCTTTTTTTGTTATAAATGGAATATGGTATATTAATTAAGAACAAATGAATAGTGAGATTGATAGAAAGATTTTGTAAAAAATAGTTAGGTCAGGGAATCAAACATGAGAAAAAACGGAATAGTATTGGGAATAGTATGTCTCTTCGTTATCAGCATGGTAGTACTATTTTTCACTACAAGAACGAAAAAATATGGTCCGGAGCATTTGATAGAAAGAATTAGTGAATTTGGATCAATCAAGGAATTACGGCGAGTTGATGGCAATGAAAGAAATGTCCTTTCTGATGCTGCGATGATAGAAAAGGTGTTTTCTATTATCGAGAATAATACAGAGGAAGTGTATTATTATGATGATTATTTAAGTGCTCCGCCTCCCGGAGGAAGTGAGATTATTTTTGAAGATGGGACAGGAAAGCATACCATTTATCTGATATACGATCCCGAGTATCTACCGTGTGATCTGGCGTTCAGGATTGTCGGGAAAACAGATCATATAGAAGAGGTGCTGTGCTGTGATTTAAAAAATAGTATCAAATCACAAATAGAGAGTGTTTTCTTAATCGGAAAGAAGAATGCCTAAGCAGTTCTTCGGCATCTTCGATCAATTCGTAAGCACGCTCGATTCTAACTTTGGCAAGAGACTTTATGTCCTCATCATGCATAGGCACCTCCACTTCGTAGATCATAAAGAATTTTGCCTTCGTGTGCGATGTTCATAAAGAATGGATACCAGCTTTTCTTCTGCTCAAATTCTTTGAGAGGGAGGCAGATATAGTTCACAATCATCATAGTCTTGATCCCGATGTCAGATGAGATTTCATCAATACCGGGATTAAATTTCCGAACCGCCATTCGATCACTTTTGGTCAGAATTGCGATATCGACATCTGAATTCAGAGTATAGTCTCCACGCGCAAATGAGCCGTACAAAATGATCTTTTCACAGTCGTCCTTCATCAAGGCAGGAACCTCTCGCACAGTAGTTTCTTCAACTACTGACAGAGCATCCAGCAGAGCGGACAGGTTTTTCTTATCCTCGATAATCTTGGCCTCAATTGCCTTTTTGATGTAGGTTGCAACAGGCAGTCCGGAGCGCTTTATCACGGGAAGAATCTCAATTTCGAAATCCTCCTTAATATATGACAAGGCAATCTGTTTCTGCTTTTGACTTTTATATTTTTTGGAAGATGAGTTAGCGGCTTCGTTATAGCTCATGGGATCCTCCTTTCGTCATGAGTGATATAAGTGTATTGTACCATTTGTTGATAAAAATGTCTATGCATATGCATAATAATATACCCAAACCGGAACTATCTGCCTATATGTTTCCTGAAAAACACGTTAGCGCTTCCGCTTTTCCCGGAAACATACGGCGCGGTGGGTCCATATCATATGGGGGTTCCTCTTTTTATAATAAATTAAAAGTGGTGTTTGCAAGATTATCATGCAAAGTTGCAATTCTCTCGAAAGACGGGTAAAATTTATGGAAGTATGCGTTAGGAGGGTTTCTATGAAGAGGATTGTTTCCCGACTGATCGTAGTGCTTACGATCGTTGCGCTGGTCTTCGGAGTGCTTCCCGCTGATAGGGCGGAAGCTGCAAAGAAGAAGTCCAAGACCAGCATCACTGTGTCTACACAGGAAGAACTTGTCAAAGCTCTCAAGAGTGGCAAGTATAAGAAGATCACTATTAAGACGGATGCCAAGGTATCATTTACATTGGCAGCTAAGTACAGCAGTTCGGATCTTAAGATCGTTATTAATGCGAAGAACGCTACCTTCAACAGCAAGGGTACCGTCGGAAGCATCGTTGTCAACGAAGCAAAGACCGTTAAGGAGTATGCTTCCGGCAACTACATCACGGTCAACGATGAAATGCTCACTTTTAAGGCGATGGGAGGTGCTTCTGTTGAGAAGCTCAAGATCGCTTCGGAGACAGGTGAAGTCAGGGTCGTTAATAACGGCGATATCAGCCGTGTTGACGTAACCGGCAAGAGCAAGGTTGATGTTGAGCAGAACGGTAATGTCGGAAGACTCTATGTAGCTGCTGCAGCAGAGATCGGCGTAACAGGTACTTCCGAGGAAAAGCTCGCAGTTACGGTTAAGCCCGAAGCTGCAGGCGCTGCAGTGAAGTCAGAGCTCCCTGTTAAGGTTAATGCCTATGCTGACGTTGATCTTCAGCTCGAAAAAGGGGCAGAGAATTCGGCTGTAACGCTTAAGAACGAAGATGCAGGCGTTAAGCTCGAAAACAACACCGACAAGAAGGTCACTGTCACTGACAGCGACGGTGTGGAGCAGACAGTCAAGAAGGGCGAAGACCTCACTTCCGATAACTATGTCGGCAAGCCCGAAGAAACCGATGACGGCACAGAGGGCGAAATCTCCGGAACTCCTTCGGATGAAACTCGGGGTGACAAGAAGGAGGACGAAACAGCCACACCCGATCCCGGTCCGGTAAACGAAGGAACGACCACTCCGGATCCCGGTCAGGTAAATGAAGGAACGACCACTCCGGATCCCGGTCCCATAAACGAAGGAACGACCACTCCGGACACGGAGACCAAGCCGGTAGTGGATGAGCCCAAAGAAACAACCGCGGGTCTGAAAGAAAAGCTGAGCAAAGCAGGTCAAAAAGCTAAAGAGCAGAGCGCCGGTGGGAACGCAGGACCGGAGCTTGTAAAGCTGACTTCTGACCTCGACCTCGAGGACAGTATCACCATCCCGACAGGCGTGACGCTACTGATCGGAGACAGTAACAAAAAAGTTGAGCTTGATGCGCGCTCTTTTTTGATCAATCTTTCAGAGAATTCGCAGATCATTGTTTCGGACGGAAGTAAGCTTAGAGTTGCTGCCAAGAATGTTAAGTTTCCATACGAAAAAAGTGATAAGCACGTGGAAGCTATGATCGGCATCAAGGCCGGTGCAAAGTTTGAGTACGGGAATTACGTGTTCACTGCAAAAGCGGACCGGGGTTATAACGATCCCGATGAGCCTCTGTGCTCCTTCATATGGTGGTGCGACAAGGATAAGCGATGGGATGAATTTAAAAAAAAGGACATTAAATTCTTTATAAAAGCTGTTTCGGTTCAGAATAACGGCGGTACCGTAACTGTTTCGAGTCAGGGATTAGGGTTTGATGAGATTCTCGGAGTCTTTGATGTGGGAAAGCGCTTCTCTGATATCAGGGGAATCGACCGATATTCCTATGAATTTGATCGTAATGCTTACGCGGAGGGTGTTGTTTTTTCCTTTGTCGATTTTACGCACAGAGATAACATCATCTGCGAAAAGTTCGTGACCGATTTTGAAAAAGACGGGGCTTCCACGCTCATTTCATTTTATCAGAACTCAGAAGTCGACTGGCTTAATGCGTACCTTGATCCCAAAAGAGCAGGTGAGATAACGGCTGCAATAAAAGCCGGCAGGAAGTCAAAGGTGAAAATTGATGAATCAAAGTACGCAAGTGATGGAACCGTAGAAATCCTTAATGCCGATAATAGGGAGTCTATACAGATAAAAGGAGAACTGTGTATTCCTGCAGGCTCGATGCTGGTAACTAATCTTCCTTTGGACATGAGTGAGTACGGATCACTAAAGATCATGGGTACGTTTGAATCGAAATATTGGGATACTCCCAATAGTGGGCTTGGCGTAAGTCTATCATACAATCAATCTGAAGGTGCCTCACATCAGATTGTAGAAATGTGCGGACCCGATGCAAGGCTTATCATGGGTAATAATAATAAGGATGAGTATTATTTCAAATTCTTCTCTGACGGTGAGCTTAATGAGGAAAGTATCAGGGAAAAGATCGACCCCGAGCAACAGATGCTTGTGATCGAGAGAACGACCGAAACAATTGATGGATCTCACTATTATCCTGTAATCTGGAAGTATTGTTATACCGGTAAGAATACAGAAGAGGGGACAACCCGGCTGAAGGTTTACAGGAAAACAAAGGAACAGAACGATTCGGATGGAGTTGAGGTTGTAGAGCATCCTTTTAATGATGGGCTTATCTCGCTTGAAGATCTAAAGACAGGAAATGTGGGAAAGATCACTACGAAACACCAGCTTGTAAGGTTCCTTGATTGGTCAAACAGTGATGCTATTGACGGGGTATGCATAAGATTTGAGACAGATACCGATAAGAATCTCTCTTTGCCCGGAAGGCAGTCGCAGGATGGGGAAATAATCCCCTGGGAATTGGGAGGAGTAACACTCGAAGTTAATGATTACACCGCAAGCGACTGGGACTCACTGACCATCAGGAATGATGCGATCCTCAAGGTGAACAAGGGAGGAATGCTCGCTGTGGAGTCTGTAGAATCTATCGGAAGCGAAGCTACTGCGGGATACGAAAAAGCACTTGCACTTGAATATGCTCAACCCAGTGGCAACGGTGGCCGTGTAGATGTATGCTCGGGCGGAGCGCTCATGATCAGAGATATCAGGATCTCAGCCCCCGGAGATCCGGGAGAAGGCTCCGGGGACGATAAGGTCGTTATATCGCTTACTGCTGAGAAAACCAATCAAGGCCTCGATAGGTTAAAACTACAGGTTCCCTCAAATGCCGTGTATGTTCGTGTGGAAAATGGAAATGAAACGTCGCTTACGATTGGGCAAGTTCGCCAATCGTTTAATGATTTTGCAATAGACATTGTAGAAAAAGGACCCACGAGCGCTTCTTCGGGCGGCTGAGATCAGTGAAATAGTGACAGGATTCAAAGAAAGTGTTGTATTCTTCAAGATCTGAACAGAATAACAGACAGAGAAGGAACTCCGAAAGGGGTTCCTTCTCTTGTATAAATGAGCCCTTTGGAGAGATCGGTAATGGGTATTTGCAAAATGCAATGTTTTCGAATTGCAATTTTTTCAAATTCTTCTTTATTTAGCAAAGAATAAGTGCTATAATAGCAAACATCGGATACAATGTTGTGTTTTTGAAAAGTGAAAGAGGGTCGAATCATGAACAACACAACTACTATTGCAAAATCGCGAAGGTTTGCTAAGCTCATAGCGGTATACCTCGTCTGTATTCTTATAAACATTCTGTTCAGCAGGGTCTGCGGGTGGCTCGGAATACCGTTGTTCCTTGACTGTATCGGAACGCTTCTTGCTGCGATATGCGGAGGCTTCCTGCCCGGTATCATCGTCGGGTACGTGACTAATCTCATAAATTCCGTATTCAGTCCCGACACTGCATATTATGCCGTGATTAGCGTTCTTATCGCGCTGACGGCATCAGCACTTGCCTATAAAGGTTTCTATAAGAAGTTCTTAAAGTCGCTTGTTTCAATCCCTGTATTTGCTTTTATCGGCGGGCTTTTGGGGTCGCTTCTTACATACCTTCTTTACGGATTCGGTATGGGAGAGGGGATCTCGGCTCCTTTCGCAGTGAAGCTTCTTGAGAGCGGAACCCTGAGTGTCTTTTGGGCACAGCTCATCTCGGACGTTTCGATAGACCTGATCGACAAGACGGTTACAGTTCTTATCGTATTCGGACTTTTGAAGATCATACCCGGGAAGTTCTCCGGGTCGCTTAAGCTCACCTCATGGCAGCAGAGACCTCTCGGTAAGGACGAGATCAGGGCTTCCCACAACATGGATGTTGCGCGCAGGAAGCTCAGCAACAGGATCATCATGATCGTAGGTTCCGTTATGGCTTTTGTGGCAGTGACGACCTGCATCATAAGCTACGTGATCTACCGGCAGTTTGCGGAGAGTCATTTCGCTGTCATGGGCACTGTGGCTGATGTGTCGGCCGAGGCGGCTCCTCTCGACGGAGTGATGTTCATTACAAGGCTTGCTTCGCTGTTTATCGGCTTCTTTATAGTGATACTCGTGTTCTGCCTGTGGCACATGAAGTATCACATGACTTATCCGATCAATTCTATGACATACGCAGCAAGGCATTTCGCGTATAACAGCGAACAGGACCTTGAGGCGGATCTGGCGAAGCTTGCGGATCTTCGGATCTCGACGGGCGACGAGCTCGAGACTCTCTACGACGCGATCCTCAAAACCATGGGAGATACCGTCGGCTACATAGAGGATGTTCAGAAGAAGGGAGAGCAGATCTCGAAGATGCAGAACGGCCTGATCTACATCCTGGCAGATCTGGTTGAGAGCCGCGACAAGTGCACCGGAGATCATGTTAAAAAGACAGCCGCTTATGTGAGACTTATCCTTGAACTGCTGCGTGACAGCGGTGAGTATAACGGTGTGGTCACGGACAAGTATATTGAGGATGTCTGCAACTGTGCACCTCTTCATGATATAGGAAAGATCAAGGTTTCCGACCTCATCCTCAACAAGCCGGCAAGACTTTCGGATGAAGAATATGTCGAGATGAAGAAGCACACCACGGCAGGCAAGGCGATCATCGAGAGTGCCATGGAGCTCACGGGCGGTTCTTCCGGGTACCTTAAGGAGGCACTTAACCTTGCCACATATCACCACGAGAAGTGGGACGGCTCGGGTTATCCCGAGGGTCTGAAGGGCGAGGACATCCCCCTCTCAGCCAGGATCATGGCGGTCTCTGACGTTTATGATGCACTCCTTTCAGACCGAAGCTACAAGAAGGCTTTCTCGCATGAGGAAGCGATGAAGATCCTCATGGAAGGCTCGGGCAAGCACTTTGATCCCACCATCATCAGGCTTTTCTACGAGAATGAAGACAAGGTGAAGAAGGTTGAGGAAGAAAACAGGAAGATCATAGGCGGTGAGCAGGGAAACAAGGACTATATGAAGGCTGTATGAGCCGTGAAATAAGGACTATATGAAGGTAAAAATCTATGGATTCAAACAGGTTCCCACCGGAGCCTGTTTTGTGTTATAATTCCCCAAAAGTGATATAACAGACAATGCTTAACACTACATGTGAAGAGGAAAACAATATGACTTATAAAGAACTTGCGGATAAACTTGCTGCGGACAGGAACCTCACGGATGAGGAGTTCCTTGAGGTGTTACAGGCTCCCTTCGGTGAGCTTGATGAGCTGTTAGCTGAGCGCGCGCGTGAAGTCAGGGAGAAGTATTACGGCAAGGACGTGTACTTAAGAGGACTTGTTGAATTTACGAACATCTGCAGGAACAACTGCTACTACTGCGGGATCCGCCGCGATAACAAGAACTTTGACCGCTACAGGCTCACCAAGGAGCAGATCCTTTCATGCGCCGACACGGGCTACGAGCTCGGCTTCAGGACGATCGTCCTGCAGGGTGGTGAGGACAGGCACTTTACGGCGGAGATGATGGCCGATATCATAAGCGCTATCAAGGAAAGACACAGCGACTGCGCGGTGACCCTTTCTATCGGAGAGATGGAGAGGGATGAGTACGAGACCATGTTCAGGGCAGGTGCGGACAGGTACCTCCTGCGCCATGAGACAGCCGACAAGGAGCACTACGAGAAGCTGCATCCCGCCGGGATGTCGTTTGAACACAGGATGAACTGCCTCAAGGTTCTCAAGGAGATCGGTTATCAGGTCGGCTGCGGGATGATGGTCGGGTCTCCATATCAGGAGCCGCGCCACCTCGTGAAAGACCTTAGGTTCCTAAAGGAGTTTCAGCCCGAGATGGTCGGGATAGGACCGTTCATACCTCACCACGACACACAGTTCGCGTCCTTCGAGGCGGGAAGCGTACCCCTGACCCTCAGGCTCCTTTCTGTGATCAGGCTCATCCTTCCGGACGTGCTCCTGCCGGCAACGACAGCGCTCGGAACGGTAGACCCCAAGGGACGCGAGAAGGGCTTACTTGCCGGAGCCAACGTCATCATGCCGAACCTTTCGCCCACGGATGTGCGCGACAAGTACCTCCTCTACGACAACAAGATCTGCACGGGCGAAGAAGCTGCCGAGTGCATCAGATGCATGGAGCGCCGCGTCGAAAGCGTGGGATACAAGGTAGCGATGACACGTGGAGATCATGTCAGCTCTTGCTTGTATTATTAGATCTTTTCTTCTTGAGCTGCCTGAGCTTGAGATTAGTATTATAAAAGTCCTTAGTCGAGCATCCGGCACGTCCTCCGCCGGCGCAGGCACATGCACAGGCGCACGCACAGGAGTGAGCGCAGGCACATGAGCTGTGGGCGCATGAACTGTGAGCACAGGAGCTCCTCGGAGGAGGAGGGGCAGGGATGTGAGTCACATGTACTCTGATAAATGTGTTCGGACTCGAACCGTAGCGGTAAGTTCCTTCGTTTGAGTAGTTCTCGGGATTGGTGATCTCTTTCTCCTCAACGACTTCTTCACTCTCGATAAAGCTTCGGCCGCAGTACGCACACTTTTCGGCGTTTTCGGGCCTTGGAGCCGCACAGCCCGGGCATTCCGGATAGTACTTGATGAGCGTACGGGTGATCTTCTTTGTGGTCTTGGGCTGCGAGCTGAAGCCGGTTCCTTTAAAGTAGCTTTTTATCTTGGAGACGATCACGCTGATACCTATCCAGAAAAGGAACAGAGGTATCAATTCTATGAAAGCCACGCCCACGGAGAAATCGTCGTAATCATAGTAATCATCGAAGTCGTAGCTGTTATCATAGTTATTGTTATAATTCTTGTTGAAATCCTCTAGCGCTTGGTTCAGGTCAAATCCATTGCTGTTCTGGTAGCCGTTGCCGTTTGGATCATAGGCGTTGACCGTCTTCGAAGTATCGAACGCGAAGGCATCGCTCGGATAAGTCACGCTCACCTCGTTAAACTTTGCGCCGGCAGAGAGGCTGCCCTTCCATGTCAGACGCCCGTCCTCGGCAGTTGCACCGTGACTCCATGACGTCGCTTTGTCGGCGTTCCAGTTGATCTCGATATTGTCCACCGCGATGTCCTTGAACCAGCCGGGAGTGAAGTAGAAGACCGTCTCGCCCTCCTTGAGGACATTCATCTCATACATGTAGTCCTGAACAACCATAAAATCGAAGTTGACGATATCGTCCTCGGAGTAGCTGTTCTTAAAGTAGATCTGCGCGAGCACTTCCGAACCGGAGCTTTTGACCTGGGTATTCTTGATGTTGTCACTAACCGCAGTGCAGGATCTGTAGTTCGCATTCGGGATGCCGATCTGAACCCAGTCAAGATCCCCGATGCTGTCGTCGAGGACCTTCCACTCGATGTGATAGAGCATGTTGAGGGTCGCGTCGTCGTTTACATCCACTGTGATCGTGTAGTTAAGGATCTCGTCTGTGGGCTTCGCCTTAACGCCAATGCCGGGAAGTGCGACTGCCGCAACAAGGACGAGGGAAGCTAAGACAGAAAGTATTTTTTTCATCTTGAGCCTCCTTCCTTTTCGGAAAGGTCATCAACGGATCGTGAAGACGAATCGGAGGGTGAGTTTTTACGCAGAGGGCACCTGCCAAGCATAAGCGCCGAGTACTCTCTGCGCTTTTTGCAGGTTTCACTGTTCCAGATGTCTTCCCAGTTGTCCGTGAGGAAGTTGCCGAGGGGTTCTCCCGAGAGCCAGCTCTGGCAGGGAACAACGTTTCCGCCCGGAGTGATCGCCATGTTGGATAGGCAAGCACCGCAGTTCGGGGTTGAAAGAGCGTGCTCGGCGAAAAATTCGTCGTCTATCCAGCCCGGGGAGGTGAAGCTGATCTCCATACCGTTCGCATAGGCGTAATCGGCCGCAGCCGCGAGTATATCGCTGATCTCCTTGGGAGAGAGCTGCAGTGACTCCGAGGCGTTCTTTAGAGCGTTGCCTGTTGTGATGAGACCCGAGCAGGTCACGTACGAGACGCCCTTCTCCTTAAGGAAGCGGAGAGTCTCGACGTAGTCCTTGTTGAGAGTACACAGGGGCGTATTGACGCTCAGCGACAGGCCTGCCGCAAGGGCGTTCTCGATGCCGGCGACAGTTTCGTCGTAGTGGTTCGCTCCGACAAGCCGGTTGTGGATGTCCCTGTCACTCGAGTAGAAGGTGATCTGGACACTGTCGATCTCGTTCTCGCAAAGCTTGGCGCAGTACTCGGGAGTGAGCTTGATGCCGTTCGTGTTGAGACGCGATACGAACCACCTCGAGTATCCGATCAGCTCGAAAAGGTCGTCGCGCATGGTGGGCTCGCCGCCTGTAAAGGTGACCTGTGAAACGCCTATCTCGCGGAGTTTGTCGAGTACCTGCTTCCACTGTTCGGTGGTAAGCTCGGTCTCTGAGGAATCGGGCTGGCCTGCGGCATAACAATGAACGCAGCACTGGTTGCAGTTCCAGTGACCATGCTTCTCCATGGCGCTCACCATGATGTCCATACGGTGGGGCGCTGTCATGTAATCGGCATAATCACCGATGTTCACATAACCGATATCGGCAGTTACTTCCTCACCGTAAGCGACCTGCTTGAAAGTGTCCATGATGGTCCGCAGGTCCTCTCTGAGACGCTTTTTTGAGGTAAAGGGGAAGACTTTCTTTACAGCCTTAAAGGTGTTTGAAAGGATAGACTCAACGTCCTCGTCGCTCACCTCGCGTCCGTGGTACTTGTTTACTTCTTTGATGAATTCGTTCAGCAATATACTCCAAGCGTACCTGACGGGGATTATATCCTGACCGTTTATGATGGCGATGCTTGACGCAAGCTTGCCTTCCTGCTTGGGCGGGATAAGATGGATGCGCACTACGCCCGGTCCCTCGGGGTTGACGGTGGTGTGAGCGACCTCTTTAAAATTCTCCCGCATGTATTTCCTGGGGGTCATGTCGTTTCCTCCTATTTATGTCTTTACGACGTTGATTTCTTATAAAAACTTTAACGTACAGGACTTAAATGAAATGACGTCCGTTTTTTATTGTACCAAATGTTTAGGACAAAAAAAACAGATCTTAATAAGAAATAACGATCGCATAACTTGTTGTGATATCAACTTTAATGTGGTAAAATTGTTCACATGTATTCTATATGAGAGGGCAAGTTTTTATGGTTCACGCAGTACTTACGATAGACGATGTTTCGTCGGCCAATACGCCTGCGATCGTTGATTACCTCACGGAAAAAGGCATCACGGCTGTGATGTTTGCGGTAGGTAAGAATGTAGAGAAATTTTACGATAACGCGATTTATGCTTTACAGAAAGGCATGATCATCGGCAACCACAGTTACTCGCACCCGAACTTCTCCGAGATAACGGTAGAAGAGGGCATCGAGGAGATCGAACACAACGAGCGTGTCCTTGACAAGCTTTACAAGGATGCCGGTGTTGAGAGAAAGTACAGGCCTTTCAGATTCCCCTACGGCAACAAGGGCGACAAGAACAAGCCCGCACTTCAGAAGTACCTTCGCGATCACGGTTTCAGCAAGCTTAAGGACACACAGATACCTTTCGCTTTCTGGAAGGAGTTCGGTCTCGACAGGGAGATCGATACTCTTTGGACGTTTGATTTCTGTGAGTATCTTATCCGTCCTCAGTTCAAGTTCACCAAAGAGAGCGTTTTTAAGCGCATGGACGATATGCATCCCGAGTCTCTTAACCCGCTGTTTGAGGAGGGCGGCAGCCACATCCTCCTCATCCACGCTCACGACGAGACAGAGGAGTACGTACCCGGTTACTTCAGGCTGTTTATCGATCACCTTCTTGAAAAGGGCGTAGTAGTAGATAAGCCGGAGTTTATTTAAGAAAAGTATGAGTAAATACATTATGTCTTTTGATGCCGGTACGACATCTGAAAGAGCGATAATCTTCGACCATGAAGGTGCGATCGTTTCGGTTGCGCAGAAAGAGATCACGCAGTACTACCCGCAGGCCGGATGGGTGGAGCATGATCCGCTCGAGTTGTGGTCGGCCCAGCTTTCGGTGGCTGTTGAGGCGATGAGCAGGGCGGGGATCGAAGCGTCCGATATCGAGGCGATCGGGATCACGAACCAGCGTGAGACTACCATCGTGTGGGACAAGTCGACCGGAAAGCCTGTCTATAACGCCATCGTATGGCAGTGCAGACGCACGGCTGAAAAGTGCAGAGAGATCTCGGCCTACGCGGGAATGATCAGAGAGAAGACGGGACTCGTGCTCGATCCCTACTTCTCGGCGACAAAGCTTGCATGGATCCTTGACAATGTTGAAGGAGTGAGAGAGCGCGCCGAGCGCGGAGAACTGCTCTTCGGAACCGTTGAGACATGGCTCATTTGGAAGCTCACGAAGGGCAGGCGGCACATAACCGACTACAGCAACGCATCACGTACGATGCTTTTTAATATCCATACACTCATGTGGGATGAGCAGATATGTAAGCTGCTTGGCATCCCCATGAACATGCTCCCCGAGGCAGTCAGCAACAGCGAGATCTACGGAGAAGCATCACCCGACCTGCTCGGAGGTCCCATCAGGATCGCGGGAGCGGCGGGAGACCAGCAGGCTGCGCTTTTCGGGCAGCGGGCTTTTGGTGTCGGAGACATCAAGAACACATACGGAACAGGATGCTTCCTGCTTATGAACACAGGCCGGGCTTCCGTTATGTCCGAACACGGACTTGTGACTACGATCGCGTGGGGTATCGACGGGACTGTCACATATGCATTGGAGGGATCGGTGTTTATCGGAGGCGCTGTTGTGCAGTGGCTGCGCGATGAACTGGGACTCATTTCGAATGCGGCCGAGACCGAGGAGCTTGCCCGCAAGGTGCCCGACACGAACGGATGCTACGTGGTGCCTGCCTTCACGGGACTGGGCGCACCGTACTGGAAGCCCGAAGCCAAAGGGCTGATCACGGGACTCACGCGTGGCGTCGGGAAGTGCCATATCATACGTGCAGCGCTCGATTCGATCGTATACCAGGTCAATGATATCGTGTCCGCGATGAGGGCAGATATTGAGAAGGATATAAAAACAGTCCGGGACGGACAATCGGCTTCGGAATGTGGTATGAACGCGAGAAGTACCCTCCGTGTGGACGGAGGAGCATCGGTCAACAATTACCTTGTACAGACACAGGCCGACATCAGCAACATTCGCGTCGTGAGACCCGCATGTGTCGAGACAACGGCGCTCGGTGCCGCGTACCTGGCCGGCCTCGCAACAGGTTTCTGGTCGCGCAGCGAGCTTGAGTCCGAAAACTCCGGTGAGACCGTGTTTGAGCCCGCAATGAGCGCCGAAGAACGTGAAAACCGGATAAAGGGCTGGAACGAAGCAGTAAAGATACTTCTGTAACTCCGGCAAGACCGTAAACCGAGTGATAATTTGGATCCAATATAATAAAATGAGGAAGTGTCCCGGAGGCACTTCCTCGTTTTTATCATGTGCGGCCAGAGGTGCACGTTTTGTATGAGGACAGACAGAATGTCCGCTTCTCATGAGATCATTTGTCGGATCTATTTGATATCGAAGTATACAGCCTTGCTCTCTGCTCCGTAAACCTTCTCGCCGTTTACGGTCTTGTAAGGCACTACCGTAGCGTAGTAGGAGCCTGACTTTAACTTCTTGACGCTCAGAGTTCTCTTGGCCGAACCCGATTTCTTGATAGTCTTCTCGGTGAGAGGATTGCTGTCGTCGTACTTTCTGATGATCTTGATCTCATAACCCTCAGCACCCTTGGTCTTCTTGACCGTGAACTTGGCTGTTGTGCCGGAAACCTTGACCGAAACCTTTGGTGCGGCAATGGCTGCCTTAACCGAAGGGCTTACTTCAAACTGTCCGTTTAAACCGTAGTAATAGTTTGTGAGACCGGAATCTTTAACACGATATCCTGCCTTCATAACATCGTTGAAGGACAGTTCGTCCGCGATAACATTTCCTTCTTCATCTGCGATCGTGTAGATCGTCTTGTCATCCGGTGCTTTAAGAACATAGACTCTGTAAAGCGCACCATCCTTTTCAAATATCTGGTAAATGTTATAGTCGTCGTCGTATTCGGCGTAAATGGTAGCCTGTGATTTTTCGGAATAGAGTGTGTTAAGCTTCTTGGCAACATTTATACCACTCTTGCCCGTGGAAGCTGTGATCGCAACCGGAGCCAAACCGGCGTTCGTAACTTTGACAGTAACCGATTCGGTGAAGTAGAAAGCGCTGTCGCTGAATTCGGCAGAGATAAAAAGGGGCGTGCCATCTCCTGTGAGAGTAAGACTTCCTTTACCTGTGAAGGTAACGTTTCCGCCGTAGTAATAACCCCATGACCTGAAGCTGTTAAGCGTGTTGTCGCCGACGAGCTTAACCTTGAAGTCGTCACCCATTACATTTACGTCGATGTGATAAAGGTTAGCGTCTTTAAGAGTCAGGGTGTTGGTCTTAAGATCATACTTTGCTCCGTCGACCGTGCCTTCGGTTGCTCCCATTGACTGCATGAACTCGCCTGCATACAGGAATACCTGTTCATTGGCAGAGGGATAAACCATGACATATGCATTATCCTCATACACTGTACTCGGGCCGTTCGCGGCCGAAGTCTTGTTTGAAGGTGCCAACACAAATGCCGCAAGGGCAAAGAGTGCCAGAATTACTGAATATCTGATCGCTTTTCTCATGTGATCCTCCTTTTCGGGCGGTCCGATGGGCCGCGTATGAATCGTTGCTTGTGTGTCTTTAACGCTTATGTATGATTATATCGCATTTTCCTTCAAGAAGGAATGCAAACAACGAAAAAAACACTTGCCAAATGAGTGAATCGTGATATTATATATGTAAGGTTAACCTTACATAAAAATGAGAAAAGAGATGGTCTCTTGAAAAACAAAGTACGCGAATTGCGGGAAAAGATGGGGCTTACACAGGGCGAACTTGGGCAGGCGGTACATGTATCACGACAGGCGATAATTGCAGTCGAACAAGGGAAATATGATCCGTCTATTTGGTTGGCATATGATCTGTCTGTGTTTTTTGGTATAGAGATTACCGAACTTTTTGACTTTGAAGGGAGTGAAAGGAAATGAACAGAAAGCTTGCAATTTATAATACTCTTTTCTTCTCGCTGTATTCGGTGTGTATGGCTGTCGTTCTTTTGCTCATGTGGAAAGACTATTCTGATATATCATGGGTGGTCTTTAAGGGATGCAGCGCATTATTTGTTGTAGTATCATGCGTTGCAGTAGCTGTTTCCGGACTGCTCGGATTCTGTTATGTAAAAGGGCGGAGTTTCCTTGATGACTATCAGTACGAAAAGGTGTGCTTTTACCGAAGGCTCTTCAGAGCGGTTGTGATAATCCTCTTTGTTGCCACATTTGCGGTGGCTGTTCTTTCAAGGAATTTCTATGATACAACTACGGTGGGCTTACTTGCAGGCTGGATCTGCCTTCTTGTTGAAACAATAATGGAATTGGTCTTAACGAAGAAGAAGTAGTGTTTGTATTGCAAATATTATAAGAACAGGAGATGATCTGATGACTTTTAAAGGTAGAACAGGTGTGATCATTTGGATTGTTGGGCTTATTTTGCTGGCATGTGAATTGTTTTTTATCTTCTTTAAGGACGATTTTGAGAATCAAGTTATCTTTTGGATATTGGTAATCGTTTTTGGTTTGATCTTGATCATTACGCTCATGTTCGAATTCAGGAACAAGATTGTCGTGACGAAGGACCTTGTTAAAATATGCTTTGGTATTACAACAACCAATATAAGCGTTAGCACGATCAGATCGCTTAAGAAGACGATCAGTGCAATAGCTTCCGATTCGGCATCCCTTAGAAGGATAGAGATAGGATATGTTAACGGCATAGGAATATGTAAGGTTTATTGCTCGCCTCGAAAAGA
>JAEEGJ010016865.1_pt1 | contig 16656 bp, 15 predicted proteins | sample 8958761 | NCBI WGS metagenome assembly JAEEGJ01 (sample SAMN16246546, study PRJNA631951) | gut metagenome | biome: gut microbiome; feature: rumen; material: RS-attached | host: Bos | place: Iran: Karaj | collected 2018-10 | reverse complement strand
GGGGTGCATCGTCGCGGTGCAGTTGACGCCGTGCTCCTCATCCTCCATGACCGCCGAGCCGACCGGCTCGCGCAGGTGCATGTGGCGCTCGAACACCCAGTAGTCGCTCGTCGGGTGGTGGGCGTCGAACATCTCCGGGAAGCGGGCGATGCCGTCCTCGAACGTGACCCCGCCGCACACGTCGCCGGACTTCAGCATATACTCGCCGAAGATACGGCGGCTGTCGCGGCTGCCGGGCAGCGAGCCCATGCCGACGAGGCGCAGCTTTTCAAAGCCGGGGACGTGGTTTTTCAGGAAGGCGTGGAACTGGCGCATCAGCTGGTGCTGCTCCAGGATCTGGCGGGTGACGTCCTCCGGGTCCGTGTTGTGGCAGTAGTAGCTGTGGAACGAGAAGGTCACGAACGAGGCGTCCTCCTCGGGCGTGTTTGGGATCCGCACGCGGAAGAAATCGCCGTGGCGGTTGCAGACGTGGCGCGTCATCTCCCCGCGCGCGATCGCCTCCTCCTCGAGGACGTAGACCATCGGCAGCGGGTTCTCCTCCCCCTGCGCGATCCGCTCCTGCTTCCAGCGCTCGGCCGCGGCGCGGTAGGCGACGAGGTTCGCCCCGGCCCAGCGGGAGCCCTGCGTCGTGGACTGGTTCAGCCCGGCGAACTCCTGGCCGCCGACCTCGAAGGGCACGCCCGCGAGCGCTGCGACGTCGCCGTCCCCGGTCCCGTCGATATAGATCTGCGCCTTGCAGCGCAGCAGACCGGCCTTCGTGTAGAAATAGACGCAGTTGATCCGCCGCGGGTCGTCCGTCTCCATCCGCACGTTGATGCAGGTGCAGTCGTAGACGATGCGGCTGCCCGCCTGGTAGAGCATGTCCTCGAGGACGATCTTGCCGTACTCCGGCTCAAAGGAGGGGTTGCGGTAGTAGTCCTTGCTCGGGTCGATCTTGCGGAGCTGGCCGATCCGGTCCAGATTCTGCGCGAACTCGAGACAGATGCCCTCGATGCCGCCCGCGATCTGCGGGACGTAACCGTTCGTGGCGAGTCCGCCGAGGCTCGTCCCCTTCTCGAAGAGGATCGTGTGCATCCCCTTCCGCGCCGCCTCGATGGCGGCCGCGCAGCCGCCGACGCCGCCGCCGATCACCGCGACGTCGCAGTACAGTGTCTTGTAAATCTCCTGCATGCTCTCAGTTCCTCTCTTCCTTTGTTTGTCTCAGGGGGCCGAACGTCTCCGCCCAGCTGCCGACCGGGCAGTAGATCTGGCAGACGTTGCAGTAGCACTTCGGATAGTGGTCCAGGTTGCAGTTGGAGATCTCGTAGTTCCGGATGCCCTCCGCGATCTCCGCGTCCGTCGGGTCCATGCCCTTCACGAGATCGCCGCGGTCCCGGATGCCGGCGAACTCGCTGCGCATCCCGAGCGCAGCGACGGTGCAGGCGTTCACGTTGTGCTTTGCGACGGCGTACTCCCGCCCCGCGATGCGCCAGACGGTCTCCTCGCCGCTCTCCTTCGGCGGCAGCGCGCGCATCGGGCAGCGGTCGGAGCAGACGCGGCACTTCTCCGGGTCGCACAGGCGCTCGCCGTCGTCCGGCGCGTCGTAGACGAGCTCCAGGTCCGTCAGCAGACAGCCGAACTGCACGCGCGGGCCGTACTCCCGCGTGATCGGGAAGTTGTTCCAGCCGGGCTGCGCGATCCCGGCGGCGATCGCCGCGTGGGCGATGTTCATCACGAGGCCGTCCTTGTTCGGCCCGGCGAACATCGGCAGCGGCGTGTTCTTCGGCAGCGTGCCCATCTCCGGGCCGCAGCCGAGCGGCTGCGTGGCGGCGCCGAAGGTATTTTCAAGGTAATCCGCGAGATAGAACGTCGTCGCGGCCATGGTCCAGTTCGGGACGAGCTCGAGCCCGTAGGTCGAGTAGATGGACTCGGCGGACTTCACCCCGTCCTCAAGGCGGCGAAACTGCGCCTGCACGGCGCCGTTGAGCAGTCTCCGGCCGAACACCACGACCGAGCGGACGCAGGTCAGCAGGTCCGTCGGGCGGCGGCCCTCAGGCTCGTCCTCGAGAGCGGAGGGCGGGCATATCCCGACAAGATCCATGCCCTGCTCGAAGAGCCAGTTTTTAACGTTTTTCGTCAGCTGATGCTTATCCATGACATCACCTCAGATCACGATTCCGGCGCGGCGGTCGCTGTGGATGATGACGAAGCCCAGCTCGCGGGTCTCCGTCACGTTCCCCTCGTCGTCGCAGGTGCGCGCCTCGGCAAGGGCCCAGCACTCGGCGTTTGTCCAGTCGGTCACGTACTTGCCGTCGCCGAGGTTCTTTATCCATACCTCGTGCTCGAGCAGATAGTATTTATGGATGCGGCAGTCGAGAGGATTGGCCGAGCTCACGGGCTTGACCTTCTCAAGTCTGCCGTCTATCCCGCCGGAGCCCTCGAGCTCCATCTCGAGCCATTCCGGCTGCGGAAAGTCCGGCCCGAGGCCGTGCGCGCCCTCGCGGAAGGCCTTGACCTTGTATATGTACTGCCCCGTATAGGGGATGGCGCCCTCGGGAAGAAATCCCGCCGCCAGAACTATCTTTTTCTTCATTTTCGCCGCCTCACTCTCTCGTCAGGCCCGTGCCGCGGTACTTTCTCTCGAAGTCCCCGACGGGGCAATAGATCATGCAGCGGTCGCAATGGAACATGGGAAGGTGGTCCAGCGTCTGAAAGCCCGGCGCGGCGAACTGCTTTTTCAGCGCCCCGGCAAGCTCTTCGTCGGTCGGAGCGAAGCTTTCGACGCGCACTGAGCCCATGGGATTTGTCTCGCGCAGAAAGCCGAAGCACGCGGCGGAGCAGCCGTTTAAGTTCAGCTTTCCGACTTTGCATCGGGTCTCGCCCGCCGTCCATTCGACGCCCTCGGACGCGCTGAGCGCGCCGACGGGGCATTTTTTCGCGCACACGCCGCACTTTTCCGGGTCGCAGAGGCGTTCGCCGGAATACGGCTCGTCGTACTCCTCGAATTCGAGGCTCGTGACTATGGCGCAGAGATAGACGCGCGGGCCGCAGTCGGGAGTTATGACGCGGTGGTTCCAGCCCATCTCGCCTATCCCGGCGGCGACGGCGGCCTTATAGATATCCATGGGCAGTCCGGCCTTATAAGGATCGGCGAAAAAGGGCGCGTAATTGCCCTCCGGCTGGACGGCCTGCAGGACGTTGTTCGTCAGCGGCATGGCAAAGCAGCCGAAGGTGTTTTCCAGATACTGCGCTATCTCGTAGGTCTCCTTCGCGCAGAGCTGATTTATCGAGAGGACGAAGGAATGAGCCGAATACGAGCCCGTGACATTCGCGGTCCTGTCCTCTATCTGGCGGAACTTGGCCTGCACGGAGCCGGAGATGAGCCTGCGCCCGAAAACGACGATGCTCTTCGCGTTCGGCAGGAGGTCGGAGGGTCTGTGACCGCGCGGCTCGGCTTCGAGCACGGAGGATCGGCATATGCCGACGTAGTCCATGTCAGAGCCCGCGCATACGCGGCGCTTGACGGCTTCGGTCAGGGTCATTTCTTCTCCCCCTCTCCGTAGTATCCGTTATAGACGTCCATATCAACGTCGGGGCAGTCGTCTATGTACTCGTTGACGTTGACGCTCGAAATGCCCGTATCGTGGAAGCGTTCCTTCCACGCGCCGACCGGGCAGTACTGCAGGCAGTTGCCGCATTTCCACGAGGTCTGGTGCTGGATGAAGTTATGGTAGACGTTCTCTGCCTTCGTGCGGAAGCGCTGCGTCGGCGCGAACTCCTCGTCGATGGGGTTTTCCATGATGGGGTCCATCTCGTTGTAGTCGCCGCTGTAATTGAAATCCTTGTAGCTGCCCTCGCAGGCGAGCTTGCACTTTGTCCAGTTGATGCCGCTGTACTTCTCGATATGCCCTTCGCCGAAGTCGACGACGCGCTCCTGCCCCGGCTTATATGGCGGTATGGCGCCCGTCGGGCAGACCTTCTCGCAGACGTGGCACCTTTCATAGTCGCACAGACGTTCTCCGTCCATCATCGGGTCGGGCTTGAGCTCGAGCGTCGTCAGCAGGCCGCCGAACCTGTTGCGCGGGCCGAACTCCGGCGTCAGGACTATGCTGCACCAGCCGAACTGCCCCAGGCCGGCCGCCACGGCGCAGTGGCGCATGCTGAGCATGGGCGCCCCGTGGGTCGGACCTATCGTCATAGGCATGCAAACGGCGTCGGTCATCTTCTCGATGAAGCGGGAGGCCTTGTAGGAGGCCCAGAGCAGGTTATAGTTCGGGATGCCGACGTAGCCGAACATGCCGTACTGCCCGTGCACGTCGAAGTTGCGGTCCTCGTACGTCCGCAGGGCGGCGTTCACGGCGCCGTCGGGCAGGCGCGTGCAGAACATTATGACCGATCTGCAGCCGGGGAGGAAATCCGTCGGGTGCATGCCCTTCGGCGCGGAATTGAAGCGCTCGATGCTGGCTATGCCGACCTTCTCCTGATGACATTCGGTCAGGATATAATCCTTTATCTGTTTTTCAAGCGTGGGCATTCCCATGCTCTTCACCTCTCAGTCGGGTATGCGGAGTGTGTTTTATTGATTATACAGCACATTCCTGATAATAGCAATTGAGAGATGACGGCAAAAAGAGAAACGGGCGGGCCAGACCTGAAGTGAACCCCAAAAGTTAGACAAAGTATTTAATTAAGCGACCTGAAGGGTCTGGTATCTGTATTGAACAGGTGTCAGGCCCTTTAGTTTTAACTTGATCCTGCGGTTATTGTAATAGTCGAGGTAGTCGATGAGCTCCTTTTTGAAGTGCGCAATGGAATCAAAGTCCTGTAAGTAAAGCAGCTCTGTTTTGAGAAGACCGAAGAAATTCTCCATGACAGCATTGTCCAGGCAGTTGCCCTTTCGACTCATGCTCTGGCGTATACCTTTTGCTTCCAGCAATCTTTGGTATTGTTTGTGCTGGTACTGCCATCCTTGATCGGAATGGAGGATCAGCTCTGTGCCATCCGGAATCGTCTCAAAGGCTTTCTCCAGCATTGTAGTGACCATGCCAAGCACCGGGCGATCAGAAATCGTATAGCTGACCAAGTCCTCGCTGCACAGGTCAAGAATGGGAGACAAGTACAGTTTCTCGCCAAACAAGGAGAACTCGGTTACGTCGGTAACCCACTTCTGGTTTGGCTTCTCGGCATGGAAGTCTCTCTCCAAAAGATTCGGTGCAATCTTCCCAACCTCACCTTTGTAAGAACGGTACTTTTTCATGCGGACCTTACTGCTCAGACCCATCTGCTTCATCAACTTCATAACCAGCTTATGGTTGTAATGAAAGCCTCGGTTTCGAAGCTCCTGCGTTACCCTGCGGTAGCCGTATCTACCCTTGTTTTCAGCCACTATAGCGCAGATCTCTTCTCTTAGTTCTGCGTATTTGTCCGGCTTCTTCTGCTTCTTCGTGTAGTAATAATATGTGCTGCGAGGGAGGCCGGCAACATCCAGCAACAGCGACAACTTGTGTTTATGCCTTAGTTCCCATATTACTTTCGCTTTCTCTCTTGCCGTACCCTCTCGGCAACCAAGGCATTCAATTTTTTTAGGTAGTCGTTTTCTGCTCTCAGCCGCTGCACTTCTGCCAAAAGATCTTCTTCCACCTCTGGCTTTAGCTTCTTCGGCGGCCGTCCCTTACTTCCTCGGCCTCGACGCTCTACGTACAGGCCTTGTGGGCCTTCCTCGAGATAGATTCTTTCCCATGACGCGACCCGATTGTGATTGCTCACCTCGAACTGCCGGGCTGCTTCTGTGTAGCTCAGCTTTTCACGCATCATGGTTTCTACTACTTTTTGCTTGAATTCGCCTGTGTATCTCTTGTTCGGTATCCCTTTTGGCATAAAACAACACCCCACTTGTTTCCAGTATACCATACTGTCTAACAAATGGGGTGCTGTTCAGCTCCCGTGCCTTTTCTTTTTGCGTTTATTGCCTGACGATATAGGCGTCGAGTATCTCGCCGACGTATTCGACGTGGGAATCGGGATCCTCGCCGGGATAGAGCTTCTCCTTCATCTCCGGCGGGAGAAGACCGACGTCCTGCTCGCGGCGATAGAGCACCCTGCATTCCAGCGTCATCGGCAGCTCCGCTATGGCTGGGACGGAGACCTTGCTCCCCTCGACGAGGGTGAGGCCCGCCTCGGCCGTCTTGTCGACGTCGCGGCCGCTCTTCATGCCGCAAACTTCAAATATCTTCCTGTCATAGTCGCCGACGGGCATGTTGACCGTGAATTCAGGGTTTTTGTCCAGCAGCTCGCGGGTATAGCGGCTCTTGCGGACGTAGCAGATGAAGACCTGCCTGCCCCAGAGTATGCCGACGGTGCCCCAGCCGATGGCCATGGTGTTCTCGCGTCCGTCCGCCTTTGCGGTCAGGAAAGAGCAGCGCTGCAGCGCGGCTATCATCTCGCCGCCGTGGGTCGTGACGGAAATGGGTTGCTTTGTCATGTCGCGCCTCCTATTTCAGTCGAGCTTTCTTTTGGTATCTTCAAATTCGGCCAGCCTCGCCGCGTAAGCCTGCTCCGCCGCCTCGAGATAGGCGGGCTCGGCCTGCGATCCCATGGCGCGCAGCAGGACGCGCGTCCAGTCGGGATTGAGCGCGAGGATGGGACCGAGGATATACGTTCCGATGAAGTTGTTCTTCCTTACGCCTTCGAAGCTCGCGTCGGGATTGATGCCTATGCCGCGCTCGAGCTCGGCGAAACCCGCGAGCCCCTCGCCGGGAAAGGCGCAGGAGAAGCGGCTCGTGAAGCCCGTTATGCGCACGCCGTCGGCGCGGGCGAGGATGAGGGAGTTTTTTCTGTGCGCCAGATCTGTCTTCGCGCGCAGCGGCAGAATGCCGAGGCCCTCGAGCGGCTCCGCGCCGCCCTCTATCGCCTCGCCGAGCAGCTCGAAGGAGTTGCCCGTCATGAGGAAGCGGCCGCCCTCCTCTATCCTCTCGGCAAGCGCCTCGCGCCAGGGGCGCAGCTCGGCCAGCGCGCGGACCTGCCCGCGCTCCGTCATCGAGCCGCAGTAGGTCAGGTCGGCACCGTCTGCGAATGCCGGCCTTTCGCCGAGCTTCGTCATTACTATCTCCGCCTCCGGCAGGCAGGCGCGCAGGTATTTTATATTTGCGGAATCCCCGAAGAGGTTTCCGAGCTCCGGATAAAGATACTCTATTTTCATTTCGCGCCCTCCCTATCCAGCTTTTCCGCGAGCATGGCATAGAGCCGCCTCGCGTCGGCCTCTCTGTAAAGCTCGTAGAGCAGGAACACGCGGCCGCATTCGCCGGGTTCGACGGCCGCTGCGGCCTCGCCGAGCCCTTCGGCGGGCCTGATCTTCTCATCGTCGACCCCGGCCAGCAGCAGGCGCAGGCGGCTGTCGAATCGGCGCACGCCGACGGGGATGACCCGCGCGACGTTATCCCCCGCCAGAAGCTCGAAATCCGCGTCGTAGAGCCAGGCGATGTTCTCCGAGCTCTCCTTCTGGTCGAACACGTCGTCAAGCATGAGGACGACGGTGTTCTTCCCGTCGGCCTTGCTGACGAAGTCGAAAGAGCGCGAGCAGGCGACGGCGTTGAGGCCCTTGGCCATGATCATGGTGAGCTCTTTTCCCCCGTGCGTCTCGTTCGTGTAGCGCGAGCTGACTATCGTCACCTTCTCGAGCGCCGCCGCGGCGTCCTCGGGCGCGACGCCCAGCTTTACGAGGGCGGCCATGGCGGTCAGCGAGTTATACATATTATATGCGGCGGTGCCGTGCAGGCGGATGCCGTATTCTTTCCCGCCGAACTCGACGGCGCCGCGCAGCGTCTCCGGATCGGCGGAGACGAGCCTGAACTCCGCCTCTGGCGAAGCGAAGCCGCACTTCGGGCAGTGCGCGCGGCCGATGTGGTTATACCTGCGGAAATCCCATTCCAGCGCCGCGCCGCACTCCGGGCAGAGGCGCACGTCCATGACGATATTGTCCCACGGGGCGCGGTCGAAGGGCTGCGGGGCGAAGGAGAAATACGTCCGCGGGCACTTCGGCGCGACGGAGCAGGATATGAGATCGTCGGCGTTTATGAGAAGCTCCGTCCCCTCCGGGATGCCGGAGGTCAGGAAATCGGCGATATACTCCGGGTGCGCGTTGCGGCGCATGGAGTCGCGGAAGATATTCGTTATGAGGATGAGGTCCGGCTTGAGGCCGGGGAAGATGAGCCTCGCGCTGCGCTCGTCGCACTCCAGGACGGCGACGTCGTACTTCGGCCTGCCGAGCAGCGTCGAGCCCTCGATGAGCGCGGAGGCGACGCCGGCGGCTATGTTCGAGCCGTAGCGGTTGGAGAGGACCTTGACCCCCGTCGAATCGAGAGCGTCGCTTATAAGGTTCGTGACGGTCGTCTTCCCGTTCGTTCCCGTCACCGCGAGGACCTTCGCTGGCTTTTTTACCCGCGCGATGAAGTCCGGGCAGAGCTTGAGCGCTATCTTGCCGGAGAGGTATGTCCCCTTGCGCCCGAGAAGGCGCAGAAGGAACGTCACGGTCTTGCCGATGAAAAGACAGATAAATCTCATGTCGCTTTTTTTCCTTTCCTGCGGCTTAGGGCGAGAAGCGCCCTGTCCATGAGTTTATAGAGCCAGTCTATGAGCGGAGCGGTCAGCAGCGAAAACGTCGCGAGGATGAGCAGCGAGCTCAGCTGCGGCGCGTCGAGCCGGAACCACCAGCGCATGAAGAAGCAGCTGAAGACTATCGCGGCGCAGAGCAGCCAGAACATCAGCTTGCGTATCTTCGTCCACGGCCTGCACAGCCGGAATACGACGACCATGCCCGCGACGGTCAGCAGCATCGCGCATATCGTCGAGACCTGCGTCTTCTCTATATGGAAGACCTCGCCGAAGGCGATGACACCGAGGAGCAGAATGACGTAGGCCACGCCCGCCGGAGCGGCGCGCAGCAGGACGTTTCGCAGGAATCTGCCGCGGACCGGGCCCGTGCTCGGCTCGAGCGCGAGCACGAAGCTCGGCACGCCTATCGCGAACGTGCTGAACAGCGAAAGCTGCGTCGCCTCGACGGGGTACATGAAGCCCGCCGCGAGCGAGAGCAGCGCCATTATCATCGAGAAGATGTTTTTCTGCAGGAAGAGCGCCGCGCTGCGCTCGATGTTGTTGATGACGCGCCGCCCCTCGGCGACGACGCTCGGCATCGCGGCGAAATCCGAATCCATCAGAACTATGTGCGAGACCTGGCAGGCGACGTCGCTTCCCGAGGCCATGGCGACGCTGCAGTCGGCCTCCTTGAGGGCGAGCACGTCGTTGACGCCGTCGCCCGTCATGGCGACGGTATTGCCGGCGGCCTTGAGCGCGCGGACGAGCCTGCGCTTCTGCTCGGGCGTCACGCGCCCGAAGACCGTGTATCTGACGGCGGCGTCGCGGAGCTTTTCGTCTGTGTCGAGCTCGCGCGCGTCTATATAGTGCTCCGCGCCCTCGACTCCGGCCTTTATCGCTATGCCGGAGACCGTGCGCGCGTTGTCGCCGGAGATGACCTTTATCCGGACGCCCTGACGGCGGAAGAATTCGAAGGTCTCCTTCGCGTTGTCACGTATCCTGTTGGTCAGGCAGATGATCGCGATCGGCAGGACCTTGTTCCCATCCGGGATCTCCGTCTCGAGCGGCCCGTCGTACATGACGAGCATGAGCAGGCGGCAGCCCGTCTCGTAATAGGGCTCGAGCTCGTCCTCCCAGTCGGCGAAGCGCTCCCCGAGCAGTATCTCCGGCGCGCCGATGAGATAGGTCTCGCCGTCCTCGAATACCGTCCCGGCGTACTTGGTCTTGGAGGTGAAGGGGATTATGCCCGTCGCGCGGCGCATGGGCGCGTCGTTAAAATACGCCGCCAGCGCCTTTTCCGTCTCGTTGTCGCGCGCGTGGGCGGCGGTATGGTCCGCCATGAGCATGCGCACGTCGCTCATTATGAATCTGTCCGGACTCAGGAGCGCGACGTTTTCCACGAGCATCTCCGGCTCGGTTATCGTCCCGGTCTTGTCCACGCAGAGGACGTTGACGCGCGCGAGCGTCTCGATGCAGGCGAGATCGTGCGTTAGCGTGCGCCGCTGAGCCAGCCTTATGACGGATACGGCCAGGGCTATGCTGGTCAGAAGATACAGCCCCTCCGGGATCATTCCGACGAGCGCGCCGACCGTCTTGAGGACGGAGTCGTTCCACGTCATGTGAAGCCGCAGATACTGGTTGAGAAACAGCACTATCCCGACGGGGATTATTATGAGGCCTATGACCTTGACGAGCTTGGTCAGGCTGCTCATCATCTCCGACTGGGTCGCCTTCTGGTGGCGCTTGGCCTCCAGCGTGAGGCGGGAGGCGAAGGAATCCGGCCCGACGTTCGTGAGCCTCGCGCGGCACTGCCCGGATATGACGAAGCTGCCGGAGAGCAGACTGCTGCCCGGCGTCTTGGGGATCTCGTCGGCCTCGCCGGTTATCAGCGCCTCGTTGACCTGCAGATCGCCCGTCAGCACGACGGCGTCGGCATATATCTGGTCGCCCGCGGAGAAGACGACGACGTCGTCCCTCACGAGCTCGGCCGCAGGAACGCCGACCTCGACGCCGTCGCGCACGGCCGTCGCCTTCGGGGCGGCGACGAGCGAGAGCGAATCGAGAGTCTTCTTCGAGCGCAGCTCCTGAACGATGCCGATGAGCGTGTTTATGATGACCGCGACGACGAAGAGCAGATCGCGCACGCCTCCCGCTATCAGCACGAGGACGGCGAGAACGGCGAATACGAGGTTGAAGTACGTCAGCACGTTGTCGCGTATGATGCGCCCGACAGACCTCGTCGGGGACTTGACGGGCGTATTCGCCCAGCCCCCCTCAAGTCTCTCCTCGACCTGAGCGCGGCTGAGCCCCGTTTCCGGCGGCGTTTCGAGCACCGGTATGGCCCTGCGGCGGAGAGCTTTCGTCTCCGGCGCGGCTTTTTTCTTCGGCCTATTTTTCATCTATTATATAATACCACAAAAAACCCGTTTTTCAATATTCCGAGCCTCTTCGCGCGGCAAAATCGGCGCGTCCTTCCCCTTGTCCCCCGCCGGTACTTGACAAATGCCCGCCGAGCCTTTATTATAACCCATGATGCCCCCGTAGCTCAGCAGGATAGAGCGTTCGCCTCCTAAGCGAAAGGCCATGCGTTCGAATCGCGTCGGGGGTGCCATAAGACAGAGGACTTGCTCCGGCAAGTCCTCTTTTTTCGTCCTGCCTGTTGACAAATACCCCCTGAGGGTATATTATCGTCTTAGCAAGAATACCCCTGCCGGGTATTTAAGGAGGCATAAGACATGCAGACATGTTCAGATAACTGCTGCGGGCGAAAAAAGGTCCGCGGCGAAAAAGAGCACCGCGAGCTGATGAACCGCCTGAAGAGGATAGAGGGGCAGGTCCGCGGGCTGCAGCGTATGCTGGACGAGGACGCCTACTGCCCGGACATACTGACTCAGGCTTCCGCGGTCAATTCGGCGCTCAACGGCTTTTGCAGCACGCTCCTTGCAAGCCACCTGCGCACCTGCGTCACGGAGGACATCCGCGCAGGGCGCGAGGACACGGTGGACGAGCTGATGGGCACGCTCCGCAAGCTTATGAAATAAGCCGGAGGGACAAATATGCAGCAATATCTCGTGACGGGCATGAGCTGCGCCGCCTGCTCAGCCCGCGTGGAAAAAGCGGTGTCGGGCGTGCCCGGCGTCAGCTCCTGCTCAGTCAGCCTTCTGACCAACTCCATGGGCGTCGAAGGGACGGCCGCCCCCGCGGAAATCATCCGCGCCGTGGAGGCCGCCGGCTACGGCGCGTCTCTCAAGGGCGCGGAGAGGAAGGCCGCCTCCGGAAGCTCGCCCTCCTGGGCCGACGCGGAGGCCCTGAGGGACAGGGAGACGCCGAAGCTCAGAAAGCGGCTGCTCTTCTCCGTCCCCATCCTCATCATCCTGATGTATTTCTCCATGGGCCACGCCATGTGGGGCTGGCCCGCGCCCGCGGTGTTCGACAACCACGTGTTCCTCGGCCTTTTCGAGCTGCTGCTGGCCGTCATCGTGATGATAATCAACGGGAAGTTCTTCACCTCCGGGTTTTCCTCGCTCGTCCGCGGCGCGCCGAACATGGATACGCTCGTCGCGCTCGGCTCGGGCGCTTCCCTGCTCTACTCGCTGGCGGAGCTGTTTCTGATGATACTCGCCCAGGGCAGAGGGCAGCACGACGTCGTCATGAAGTTCGGCATGAACCTCTATTTCGAATCGGCGGCGATGATACCGACGCTCATAACCGTCGGCAAGATGCTCGAAGCCATGTCCAAGGGGCGGACGACCGACGCGCTCAAGGGCCTCATGAAGCTCGCGCCGAAGACGGCCGTGCTGCTCATAGACGGCGCCGAGACGGAGGTCGGCATCGAGGAGGTCCGCGCGGGGGACGTTTTCGTCGTCCGTCCGGGCGAGCAGATCCCCGTGGACGGCGTCATAGTCCGCGGCATGACCTCCGTCAACGAATCCGCGCTGACGGGCGAGAGCATCCCCGCGGACAAGGCGGAGGGCGATCAGGTCTCCGCGGGAACGATGAACCAGCAGGGCTATATCGAATGCCGCGCGACGCGCGTCGGCGAGGATACGACCCTTGCGCAGATAATCCGCACCGTCTCCGACGCGGCGGCGACGAAGGCCCCCCTCGCCCGCATCGCGGACAAGGTCTCCGGCATATTCGTCCCGGCGGTCATCGGTATCGCGCTGCTGACGCTCGCAGGCTGGCTCATAGCCGGGCGCAGCTTTCCCTTCGCCGTCGCGCGCGGCATATCCGTCCTCGTCATAAGCTGCCCCTGTGCGCTCGGGCTGGCGACTCCCGTCGCGATCATGGTCGGCAGCGGGGTCGGAGCGAAAAACGGCGTGCTCTACAAGACCGCGGCGGCTCTGGAGGGCGCCGGGAGGACGCAGATCGTCGCGCTGGACAAGACGGGCACAGTGACGGAGGGGCAGCCCCGCGTCACGGACGTCGTCCCGTTCGGCACGGACAGGGACGGGCTGCTCCGCCTCGCCGGGTCGCTGGAAAAAAACAGCGAGCACCCGCTTGCCAGGGCCGTGACGGCCGCGGCGGAGGGTCTGGCGCTCTCCGAGGTCAGCGATTTCGAGGCTCTTCCCGGACACGGGCTGCGCGCCCGCCTGGACGGGAAGGAGCTGCTCGGCGGGAGCCTCGCCTTTCTCAGCGAAGAGGTCGGCGTGAGCGGAGCCGTCGCGGCGCAGGCCGACGCGCTCGCCGAGAGCGGGAAGACCCCGCTCCTCTTCGCCCTTGACGGGGAACTGAGAGGCCTCATAGCGGTCGCCGACCCGATAAAGCAGGATTCCGCCCGGGCCATACGCGAGCTCTCAGGCATGGGCATATATACCGTCATGCTGACGGGCGACAACGAGCGCACGGCGAAGGCCATAAGCCGCGAGGCCGGCGTGGACCGCGTCATCGCGGGCGTGCTGCCGGAGGGCAAGGCCGACGTCATACGCAGCCTGAAGGCGCTCGGTAGGGTCACGATGGACGGCGACGGGATAAACGACGCCCCGGCCCTGACCGTCGCGGATAACGGCGTTGCCATCGGGGCGGGCACGGACGTCGCCATCGACGCGGCGGACATCGTCGTCATGAAGAGCCGCCTGACCGACGTCACGGCCGCGATACGCCTCAGCCGCGCGACGATACGCAACATCCACCAAAACCTTTTCTGGGCGTTTTTCTACAACGCCGTCTGCATCCCGCTCGCCATGGGCCTTTACGGCGTCGAGATGAAGCCGATGTACGGCGCGGCGGCCATGGCGCTCTCGAGCTTTTTCGTCTGCATGAACGCGCTGCGGCTCAATCTCGTAATTCCCCATGACGCGCGGCGCGACCGAAAAGGAAAACCCATACCGGAGGAGGCGTTCGCCGCGATCGCCTCCGCGGATACGATAAAGGAGGAAAAAACGATGAAAAAGACCCTTAAAGTCGAAGGAATGATGTGCGAGCACTGCGAGGCGAGAGTTAAGAAGGCTCTCGAGGCCGTCCCCGGCGTGGAAAGCGCCGTCGCCGACCACGCCGCCGGCACCGCCGTCGTGACGCTGAGCGCCCCCGTCGGGGACGAGATGCTCCGCGCCGCCGTCGAAGCGCAGGACTACAAGGTCCTCGGCGTCGAGTGAGGCTTTCAGAGAGAGAAAAGCTCCTGGAGCGGCAGCGCTCCGGGAGTTCTCTTTCTGTCCGTATTTCGGGACAGATACGCCGTTATTATAGCCTCGAGGTCAAGTGAAAGGAGAATGGCGCATGTCCGAAACATATCTGAAAAGCTTCCGGCTCGTCCCGGCGGGCGAAGAGGATACCTTCATCATTCTCCAGAAACGGACCTGCTACAGCGGCGTTTATCCCTTCAAGATATTCCCCGCCAAGGGCCTGACCGAGCTCGAATTTGGGCCTGTGACGATCCTTTACGGCGGCAACGGCTCCGGGAAGTCGACGCTGCTCAACGTCATGGCGGAAAAGCTCGGCGTCATGCGCCATTCGGCCTTTTCCGGCGGCGCTTTTTTCGGCGAGTACGTCTCGAGATGCGAGGCCGTGACCGGAGTGATCCCCGGCGGGAGCCAGATACTGACCAGCGACGACGTCTTCGACTATATGCTCAATATCCGCTACCTGAACGACGGCATCGACGTCCGCCGCAGCGAGCTGCTCGACGAGTGGCTCAGCCGGAAGTACGCCCCCCGCCGCTTCACGGGCATGGACGACTACGAGGACTGGAAGGAGAGCTATGACGCGAAATCCAAGTCCCAGTCGCAGTACGTCCGCGAGCGCCTTATGCGCAACGTCGACATGCACTCCAACGGCGAGAGCGCGATGAAATACTTCGTCGACCACATAAGGGAAGACGCCCTCTACCTCCTCGACGAGCCGGAAAACAGCCTTGCCGTCGGCCTGCAGGAGGAGCTGGGGCAGTATATATCCGATTCCGCGCGCCATTTTGGCTGCCAGTTCGTGCTGGCGACGCACTCCCCCGTCCTCCTCTCCATGCCCGGCGCCGTCATCTACGACCTCGACGAGGTCCCCGTCCGCACGAAGAAATGGACGGAGCTCGAAAACGTCCGGCTCTGGTTCGGCTTTTTCGAAAGGCACAGAAGCGAGCTTCTCGGCCAATGACCATCCGATAACGCGGCGGCCGCCCATCCCGCCTGCGATACCGTGTCTCTCCTTTACCTCCGTTTTACCCCCTTTCCCGGAAACGTCCGCGGCCCGCGCCGCGGGCGTTTTCGGTCTCAGGGCAGGGAGGCTGCGCTATTGTATTGCGGCATAATATATGGTATAATAGGTAAAATGGTATTTGGATTCTCTGATATGTCAAAATATGGGAGGAAAGAATATGGCTCAACGTTCCGGCAAAGGCGCCAAAGCATTTCTGATCGTCTCCGTGATCATCCTTGCGGCGGCGGTCCTCTTCACGGCGGCATACGCCGTCTTTCTCTCTCCGGTCACGAAGCTCGTAGGCGGCAGGCCCGAGCCCGCCGGGACCGACAAGCCCGACGCACCCTCGATCTCCGATCCTGAGGAGGAAACGGACGTGATGGGGCTCGAGCACGATCTCGACGCGCTCATAGAGGCCAGTCCGACGGCCGCGCCCCAGGCAGATCCGGAGCCTACGGACGAGCCCGGACCGGAGCCCACGGCTCAGCCGACGCCTGAGCCCACGCCCGAGCCCACTCCGGAACCGACTCCTGAGCCTACGCCCGAACCTACTCCAGAGCCTACTCCCGAACCGACTCCGACGCCTGAACCCGTCGTCTCTCCGGACGATCCGGAATTCTTCGACAACGCCGTCTTCATCGGCGATTCCGTGACTGATACCATTGAATACTGGGGACTTAAGAGCGATGACCTGGGCGGATCGATCTTTGTCAATATGCCGAACTATTCGGTCAGGGCTGCGGTAGGCGAGGTTCCGGATCTGTTTCTCCAGTTCCGGGGCAGAGCATGTATGCCTGAAGACGTGTGTGAGCTCGCCGGCGCCGAGAAGCTCTTTATAATGCTGGGTCTCAACGATGTCGCGCTCATCGGAACCGATGAGACCATAGCGCGCTGGAGTACCCTGATAGACACTCTCCACGGGCGCTGCCCCGATATGCTCATTGTCATCCAGTCCTGCACTCCGATAACTTACGGCAGGCAGTACGCCAAATACAACAACCGGATCATAGATGACTACAATGAACGTCTCAAGGCCCTGGCTGTTGAAAAAGGCTGCTCGTATGTGGATGTATCCTCTGCCTTAAAGGACGATAACGGGAATCTTAAATACAACTACAGTTCGGATGCTTACGTCCATCTCATGCCGAAAGTCGGTGAGATCTGGGCCGATTCTCTGCGCGATCCTTCAAACTACTACAACTATCCCCCGCAAGATCCGGGATCTGAAAAAGAGGAGCTCTGAAGAGCTCCTCTTTTCTTTTGTAAAGCTGTCCTATTGCCCGGTGCCTGTCATTGAAACGAATACATCGGACATCTGTTTCGGATCTTTCGATATGAAGAGCCCGACAAATCTTCCGTTTCTGAGCGCCGTTCCTCTGACAGCGATCTCATACTCCTCGGGCAGATAGACCTTATATGTTTCCGCTTTTATGCCTATCCGCTCACGGGCTTTGGAGAGGAGAC
>JAEEGJ010016862.1_pt1 | contig 16657 bp, 14 predicted proteins | sample 8958761 | NCBI WGS metagenome assembly JAEEGJ01 (sample SAMN16246546, study PRJNA631951) | gut metagenome | biome: gut microbiome; feature: rumen; material: RS-attached | host: Bos | place: Iran: Karaj | collected 2018-10 | reverse complement strand
GCACTCGTTATTTGGTCGCCCCCTCTTCTCGGGTCCTCGCCAACTTCTGTGTATAAAACAAAAGAGCCTAGCTGATGCTAGGCTTTTTGTTTTAGAGCGGGAAAAGGGACTCGGACCCTCGACCCCGACCTTGGCAAGGTCGTGCTCTACCAACTGAGCTATTCCCGCGGGGTGACCCAATTATAGAAATAAAAATTTCAATTGTAAAGGGTATAGGATAAAAAAAGTGAATTTTTTTTGAGATACGAAAAAGCCCCGCCGCAGCGGGGCATAAACCTTGATTCAAATCAATAAATTACAGTTTCATATCGCTCAGGCGAGTGCTTTCCACGCGGTCAAATTCCAGCTGGATTTCGGCAGAGGGTTCCTTGGTCAAAAGGCTCACGACGACGATCGTCACGAAGGAGAGGATAAAGCCCGGCACGAGTTCGTAAATCTGGAAGATTTCAGCAGAGAAGCCGGAGAGGTAGAACTTCCAGATAAACGTCGTAAGGCCACCCACGAGCATACCCGCAACAGCAGCCGGGAGTGTCGTACGCTTCCAGAAGAGAGCGAGCAGCATAATCGGGCCAAACGTTGCACCGAAACCGCCCCAAGCAAAGCTCACAAGGCTCATCACCACGTCGAGGAAGCTCTTGCCGTGCTTCACGCCGTCGGCACTCGGAGCGCCCTGCATTGCGACAATCACAGCGATAAGCGTAATCACCACGACCACGCCACGGCTCACCCACATCACTTCCTTGTTGCTTGCGTTCTTACGGAACAAGTGCTTGTAAAGGTCGTTACTGAAAGCGGAAGCAGAAACCAGAAGCTGGGAGTCAGCAGTACTCATAATCGCAGCGAGAATGGCGGCCATAAGGATGGCAGCAATCGCCGGGTGGCAAAGAGCCTGGCAGAGAATCATGAAAATGCGTTCCGGGTCATCAACGGTGATGCCGTTAGCCGTCACGTAATAGCGGCCGAGGAGAGCAATCATCACAACTGCAGCAAGGCAGATAATCACCCAAGTCATAGCGATGCGGCGAGAATCCTTGATTTCTTCGGCGTTCTTGATGGACATAAAGCGCACGAGGATGTGCGGCATGCCAAAGTAGCCAAGGCCCCAAGAGAGGCTAGAAATCAGTGCGATAAGTCCAATGGACTTGCCCGTCGTTGCGTTTGTGAAAAGGCTCATCAAGTACGGATTCTGCGCATTCACAGCATCCATCGTCGAGGCAAAGCCGCCAGAACCGCTCATGATCATCAGAGGAATCACGAGGACGGCAATCAGCATCATAGAAGCCTGGATAAAGTCAGTCCAGCACACGGCAAAGAAGCCGCCCATGAACGTGTAGCTCACCACCACGACTGCACCAAGGATAAGGCCCGTAGTGTAATCCAAACCAAAAATCGTACCAAAAAGTTTTGCGCTAGCGACAAAGCCAGAAACCGTGTAGAACAAGAAGAACGCGAGAATGAAAATCGAGGCTATCACGCGGATGATGCCCTTATTGTCGCGGAAACGGTTCGAGAAAAAGTCCGGGAGTGTAATCGAGTCGCCGCAGAAATGGCTGTACTTGCGGAGCCTGCGACCGACGATTTTCCAGTTGAAGTACGTACCGATTACAAGGCCGATACCGATCCAAGCTTCGGAAAAACCGCTCACGAACACGGCGCCCGGGAGGCCCATCAGCATCCAGCCGCTCATGTCAGACGCCTGGGCGGACATGGCGACCACCCACTTGTTCATACCGCGGTTACCGAGGTAATAGGCGTTCAGGCTGTTCGCCTTGCGAGAGAAATACGCTCCGATGCCAAGCATCATCAGCAAATAAAGGATAAAGACGACAATCGTCATAAGACCTCCGAAATGTTTTTACCAAATTTAAAAAATTGTCGGTTATAAATAATGCGCTTGCCTTTTACACCATCGGTTGCGCAAACGTGGTCAACAGGAGGCTTGAGCATGTTCGCTACAAGATGCGCGGCCACAGTCTCTGCAGGCACCGGACGGAAATGCGCCGGAATCCATTCCGGGTGCAACCCGAAAAGCTTTTGCATCAGCTCTTCGCCAAAGCGCTTGTCCTTGTGCTTCCCGAGGAGGAGCGACGGACGCACGAGCGTGAGCGATTCAAAACCCATCATCGTGAGGCCCTCTTCAAGTTGCCCCTTCAGGCGGTTATAGAAGAACGGCGAATGAGAATTTGCACCCATGGCACTCACGCACAAAAAATGCTTGACGCCTTGGCGCTTCGCAAGGGCTGCAAGCGTAAGCGGCAAACGCAAATCGACCTTTTCTTGAGCGGGCTTACTCCCCGCCTGCTTGAGCGTCGTCCCTAGGCAGCAAATCACCGCATCGCAGCCGGTAAAGTTCTTGCAAACGCTAGACGCCCATTGCTCTTCGGGCCTTGCACTCAAAAGTGCGTTAAAATCCACCGCCTCAAAATTAAACTTCGATACGCCATTAAAAATGCCCAGCGCATTCAAGTCTGGGACCGAACGCACCGGGCAAAAAACAGATTCCACGTCATCTAAACGGGAAAGCAACTGAGCGACGCTCTTCCCGATAAGTCCTGTGGAACCAAGAAGAGCGACTTTCATTAGACACCTTCGTCGACTTCGTCTCTAGGAATCATCCAGCCGACTTCATCGCCACGAACCGGGAGGGCTGTTACGGCGCCGGTTTCGTCAACAATCACGGCAATACCCGAGAGGTAATTGACCCAGCGGAACGGAGATTCATAGACCTTCAAGTTGATTGTTCTGTTCGAGACAAAAGCAACAAGCGGTTCGACTAGCATGTCATGGCTCACAAGCACGCTCACACGCTTCCAGCTCGGCATGTTTGCCACAATGACTTCGTTCACGAACTGGTTTCCACGTTCGTACAAGTCATAGAAATAAGTCGAAATCACAACGCCAACGGTATTGGCATAAGAGTAAGGTGCACCGTAGGAATATTGGGCGATATACTTCGGGTTACCACCCTTGTTCGAGACGAGAGCGTCCAAAGTGTCGCTCGGCACCGTCAAGAAGTAGCTGCCGTTAATATCATTCCACGTCACGACTTCAGCGGTTTCGCCACGGCCTGCGGCAATGTTTTCGCAAGTCGCCCTTGTGCGCAAGAAGTTTGTCGAAGCGTAATAGAACGATTCTTCGCTCACCAGCTTTTCGCCAAGAGTCTTTGCCATCTGGATGCCAATCGGGGTCAGCGTTGATTCCGTCCCCAAATTATTCTTTTGACGCTTGGAGTGGCGGATCACAAAAGCAATCTTGCTGGTCTTGGGCACTGCCTTATAGACATCGCCGATATCATAGAAACCATCGGCATCCGGAGCCAAGGCTAGTGCACCCGGAGTCGTCGCAAAAGTAAACGGACCATTCACAAGGGCCGTACCTGCGCTAGAACTGGACAAACCGATTACGTCAGACGAACTTGCCGGAATGCCAGAATCAACAACCGAGGAACTCGAAGCCGGATTAGAAGCGACATTTTCGCTAGAAGAAGATTCAGCAGGCTCACTTTGCGGCTGAGCAGCACTAGACGAAGAGACTACGTTCGTCGGAGCCACCGGAAACACATTGGCAGCGTCCTCGCCACAACCGGCAAAAACACAAAGCCCAGCCAAAAGGGCACCTACAAGATACTTGGCGGAAAGATTTTTCATATTCCAAAATTCCTCATATACTAACACTGAAATTTAGATTTTTCCAAAAAATTTCCTCGTAAAAATTTCCTAAACACGGCAAAACTATGTATATTTAGGGCATCACTTTTATCAGAGGCTGGATGTTATCTAGTAAATATTGGTTCATTGTTTAGAGCCTTGGAAGACGAATGTTTTCAAGGCGGTCTTCCAAGGTGATTGTGCCCATTCACACAAAAATTTTGGAGATAAACAATGAAAAAATACAATATCCGCACGGAACAACCGCGCGACTTTAATATCGTCGAAAATCTCACCCGAGAAGCTTTCTGGAACGTTTACCGTCCCGGCTGCGTGGAGCATTTTGTCCTCCACCATTACAGGAATGACCCAAGCTTTATCCCGGAACTCTCGCTCGTCATGGAAGTTGACGGACAAATTATCGGACACGTGATGTACGCGTGGTCGAAAATCGATGCCGACGACGGACGCAAAATCCGCATGATGACCTTCGGGCCTATCAGCATCCATCCGAACTACAAGCGACAGGGATACGGCAAGGCACTCCTCGACTATTCCATGGAACTTGCGCGCCAAATGGGCGCAGGTTGCCTGCTCATCGTTGGTAACATCGGATTCTACGGCAAGAGCGGATTCGTCCCCGCTTACACCAAGGGCATCCGCTACGCCGACGACCCGAACAGCGACGCGCCATACTTTTTGTGCAAGGAACTCGACGAGGGATTCTTGGACGGAGTGACAGGCTCGTACAAAGACCCCGAGGGCTATTTCGTGACCGAACGAATGCCCGAAGAATTCGAGAAGTACGAAGCAAACTTCCCGCCTAAGGAAAAGCTAGTACTCCCCGGACAACTGTAATCGAGCGTTTTTCCCGCAATAACGAGATGCGCGACGACGAGATGTGCGGCAACACAATTGGAATGCGTCGCAATGTTCCCGGGAATGTGCGGAAAATAGCAAAGGCAGCTCGCAAGAGGCGGGCTGTTTTTTTTTAACAAACCCAACAAAAAAAGCAATTTGCAAATTTTGCAAATTCCTAAAAATCTGCCTATAATTCTGTCTATAAACCTGCCTATAAATAGTACAGAATGGGCAGGCACTTTTTCGAAGTTTTCACTTTTCTCAAATTACGACATTATTTGTCGCAGTAAAAGTCTATTTTTGGAGATATAACAAAATGAGAGTAAAACATGAAAAAAGATTATTTCAAGAACATTTTCAAGGCGTTGCTAAAAAGAACCGAAAACAGACAAATCGGCCTTGATTTCGTTACACTCAAGAGTTACGAATACTGGATTCGCACACTCCGATGCACAAAGAAACATCCAGACGCATCTGACAGCATCTCCATTCTCCCAAATGAAAGTGCCTCTCATATTTTAGAGAAGCTCACAAAACATTTTGAGCAATTAAACCAAAAAGAAGATGAACTTTTAAAGAAAAAATCAAAAAAGACTTTTTCGTCAACTAATAAACTTGAGAATAGCCTACGCGAATATGCAAGCGATGACGAATCTGAATCTTACCAATATCGCCAGAGAGCAATAATAAAAATTCGAAAAGCCATTAAAAGTAACAGTTCCACAGACTTCTATCGAGTCACCCGAAACTACCTCGACAGCGAAGAAATATTCAACGATTCCGCTCAAAAGATTTTCTTCGATGGGATTTCAAAGGAAATGTTAAATATTCTCAAAACAACGAACCCTTTTAACGATCCCTATCAAAAACGTCTTGACATCATACAAAAAGCGTTCAATCTCAATTCTACAGAAATGGAAATTCTCATATTTGCATGGATTTTTCGCAACAAAGATACTTGCAGCGCCCTCCGTAATATAGCCGAATCCAATAGACACTATGAATCAAATTACGCAAACACATTTACTACGCTATATCCTGAACTTCAAACAGAAAATGCAATTTCGAACAAATCAACACTCAAGCGGATGGGGATTCTCAACAACGACCTTGACACATCCGAACGAATAGCGCTCTTTCTAGATGGGACATCAGGCAGCGATTTAGATTCTCTCTATTTCAAAGTCTACGAAGGTGATTCAGTCCCCTATAAAAAACTGTGCAACAAAAACCCAAAAATAGAAATGGCATACGACATGCTCAAGCATGTAGATATCGGCCAAGGGCTCAATATTTTCTTATATGGAGTCGAAGGAACCGGCAAAACGGAACTCGCCAAAGCGATAGCCAAAGAACTTAAGCGACCGTTAGTCCTTACCAACACAAGCATCGATGGCGTAAACAGAGAATCAAAAGAAAGCACATCCATCCAAGAACGCATGGGAAGCATCTTGTATGCAGCAACCAAATACCAAAATAAGCGTGCGATTCTTTTGGTAGATGAAGCCGATATCATCCTGAATTTTTGTGAAAAAGGAGCGCTAAACTTTTTCTTGGAGCAAATCAAAGTACCTGTCATTTGGATTTCAAATAATATCAGATATATCGAAAATAGCACGCGTCGCAGATTCGATTATTCCATAGAATTTGAAAGGCTTGATTTCGAAAAACGAATGGAAATCTGGGAATCTGTCATTAGCGAGCAAGATGCAAAAAACATGTTGACACACAAATTCGTTCAACAACTAGCATCCGAACTTTCTATTACCGCAGGCGGTATCACGCAGGCCATTGCAGGCGCAAAACATCTGCAAGAGAAAGGTAGCAAGACTCCTCCCGAAAAAGCAGTACGCATTATAGCAGAAGCTCAATCCAATTTGCTATCACTCTCGCGAGAATATGTTCATCGAGATAGAGACTCACACGCACCCAATTACATTTTAGACGCACTGAACATAGATTGCGACATGAGTAAAGTCACGAAAGTTATCAATTCTTTTAATGACAAATGGAAAAATTTCAATGATTATGACTGTCCCGAGTCCTTAAACATCCTATTCTACGGAGCTCCCGGCACTGGCAAAACAGAACTTGCAAAGCACATTGCAAGGACTCTTGACCGCAAACTCATTGTAAAAAGAGCTAGTGAAATTTTAGATTGTTTCGTTGGCGGAACCGAGCAAAACATTCAAGAAATGTTCCGTGAAGCCGAAGAAAAGAAAGCCATCCTTTTCTTAGATGAAGCAGACAGCTTTTTACAGGAACGCGGCGGAGCCAAGAACAACTGGGAAGTGACTCAAGTAAACGAGCTCTTGACGCAAATGGAAAACTTCAAAGGAATCTTCATCGCAGCAACAAACTTCAACGAAAATTTAGACACTGCATCACGCAGACGATTCGCATTGAAAATAAAATTCAAATACTTGCAACCAGACGGAATCAAAAAAGTATGGCAAGCGTTTTTCCCAAAAGTTGAATGTCCAGCAGCCGCTTGCGAACTGAAGGCCATTGCACCGGGTGATTTCAACGCCATTTACGGAACATTCCGTTACTACGACAAAAACGACATAACCGCAGAGAATATTCTGCAAGCACTGCGTCACGAGATGGAATGCAAGGACACTCGCGAAGGCCGCAGAATGGGGCTATAACATATGAAAAAATCAAATATTTCCTTTGATTTGACAATTACACACGTATCTAACAACCACATAACTTACGGCATCCTCTTTGGTCGTGATTATCGGGAAATTCTTATAATCAAAACAGATCTAGAGGATTCTATTTATGGTTACAAAAACGAGTACATACAATTCGCCTACGAACTACGAGACTCATACGGATTCACGGTAGTGTGCGTTTCGACACAATCACCAAGCGAAATAGCTCCATCAACATCATGCAGCGATCAAATGGCTGAACTCGAATGTCTCATTTCGTCAGAAATCGGAATCACCGACGCAACCAAGATTTATTTCATAGGCATCTCTCAAGGAGCAACCATTGGATGCTTAGGACACGCATCATTTCCTCAGATTAGTCGTTTTTTGCTAATCAACCCTCAACTCGCACAGCATACGACAAAAATATGTCGAAGTGTCCAAAACTTTGAAGGAGAAATGATGACATTCATTTTCGGAAAATTCGACCCATCAGCTCCTTTGGCAAGACACCTTAAATCGTACAAGCACGAAAACATCCACGCAGCATTCATTCCTGAAATTGATTACATCTTTTCGCGGAATTATTATCAGTTGCAGGACTTGGCGGAATCAACAATTTTACGAAAAAGATCATACATAAAGATTTTTGTTTACGGAAAATCCTTTACTAAACTACCCAATTTTGCCAAAACGATTCTTGACCACATCATCAAAAACAATGACGAAATTCTCGTCGGCGATAGCGATGGTACTGATATACTCATACAAAAATATCTAGAATCAAAAGGTTACAACAACATAACCATTTATTGTAATGGAGACACCCCAAAAAACAACTTCGTAACTTCGGCAAAAATTCAGTCTTGTGCAGAAAGAACAAAAATACTCCCAAATAAAGTAGCCGAGTCCGTATATCTACAACAGATGTCAGACGATTGCGACCTAAAAATTTCAATTTTAGAAGAAAAAGTATATTTGGCATGGGATGGAGTTAACGACATTGTTGAAAAAAATATTAATTGCATTAAGGAATTAAATTTATCAGTTCCAATTGACATATCGTTAGGCACAAAACATTACGAACCATGGTATGTAATACAAGGCGAGGCGAAAGCCTTTATACAAGCGGAAGATGATTTCTAATAGCAATTTGTACTTTACCTTATTCTTTATTTCTTAATATGCCTCAGAAAAATTTTAATCTAGTCAAATCCCGCAAACGCGCCAATTGCAACATTGATTACGGTTTCATCTTTGGTGGCAATCGTCAGAAAATATTTCTGATTAAAGCAGGGCAAGACGGTTCTATTTACGGCTACCAGAATAAATACCTGAAACTCGCCTGCGAATTACGAGACTTGTACGGATTCTCTGTCGTTTGCACATCCACGCCGTCGTCTGATATTGATCAAATGGCACAATTCGCCGAAATAGTTCAATCGGAATTCAAGATTACCGAAGCCACTAAAATTTATTTCATGGGGATGTCAAAAGGTGCGTCAATCGGATGCTTAGGGCATGCTTCTTTTCCACAAATCAGCCGTTTTTTACTAATCAACCCTCCCCTCATGATAAATACGACAAAACAGTGTCGATGTGCACAGAATTTCGCCGGCGAAATGATGACATTCGTTTTCGGAAGCCTTGATCCATCGGCACATTTGGCAGGCCTCCTCAAATTGCACGAACGCAAAAATGTCCGCGTTGCCATTATCCCCGGACAAGACCACTATTTTTCAAAAGATGGATTTAACCTGCTAGAGCTGATAAAATCAACCATTCTATAAAGAGGCTCTATGAAAATATTTATATCCGGGTCAAAATCTATTTCAAAGTTGCCCGACTTGGCAATAGTATTCATCGATCAATTCATCGAGAATAACGATGAAATTCTTATCGGCGATTGCTACGGCGTTGATGCCGTCGTACAAAAATACATTGAATCCAAAGGATTCAACAGTGTAACCATCTATTGTAGCGGAGTCACCCCGAGAAACAATTTTACATCATCCGCCAAAATCAACTCTTGCGCCGAGGCAGCCAAAGGCCTCACCGGCAGCGACTTTCACTATATGAAAGACATTCAAATGGCAAACGATTGCGACCAAGCCCTTATGATTTGGGATAGGAAAAGCAAAGGCACCACAGAAAACCTAAAGCGCATAAAGGAAATGGGTAAACCATTTGTTTTGATAAGAGGGTAATGTTATCTTTTTAATTTATCCATCAATATGTGGTATATTTCGGTATTCTCAATCTGCATGATAGTAGTAATTTTATTACCAGCATCCTTAGAAGATGCTCCGCAGTGAAAAAGTTTTTCACCTTTTAAACCATAATCCAGAAAAATATAGCGGTCATGGAATTTGCCTTTTGTCCGATCTGTGAAGAGCTTTACATCAGGGCGAGCCGCCGAGAAATCATTCTTAATTTGATCTGTCAGTGATTCAAAACCCTGTTCATCACTATAAATTGCCACAGAAACACCCTTGGCAATTCCTCGCAAAAGATCGAGCGTTTTCACGCCAACATAATCGTCAATAATTGCGATGGATTTCTTTGCCATGCCATAAATTTGCGTATAAGCAACATCCGCTTCCAACTTTTTTCCATTCAGAATCAAGAAATGCTTGTAGGTGGAAGGATCTACGAAATTTTCCATAACCTTCTGAAGGTCAGACTGAATGACTGCAATATCCTTAGTATTCCGCTCCGTTTGCATGGCTATTTGAACAAGGCCTTCGTTACCCAACAAATTCCGATTTTCAGCAATGATGTAGTCCTTCATCTGCTTGAAAAGCCGAATAAGAGCCTTGCTTTGAGCCGTCGCCCGTTCGCCCTTAAGAACAGTCATAAGCATATAAATACCTTGCTCGGTAAAAGCGTAAGGAGCATACTTGACATTTGAACCGCGAGAGCCCTTATTCAAGGTCAAAAATTTTGACCTTGAAGGTTCCTTATTTTCGGTTTCCATGTTCATGGTGCAAATTTTGCACCTTGAAAGTTCTTCAATTTCCCCAAAATTCAGCTGAAAGCGAAAATCTTCATCGAATTTTTCGATATTATTCTTAATCTGTTGATTAAAAGCCTTCGTACTATACCCATAAATCTCCGCCAAGTCAGCATCAAGCATGACTTTGAGCCCACGAATCGTGTAGATTCGCGATTTAAGCATATTTTCGTCTATCAGGGGAAATTCAGATTTGGCAACTGCCGGGACATCATTTTTCATCATTTACTCCTTCCCATCTACAAGCAAAAAAGACGGGATTACACATTTGTTCACCAATAATATAAATTCAAAAACGACTCTTGTCAAGAGCCTTAATAGATATCGGGAACGGAATTTCATTTAAGAAGTTTTCCGTTTGCTCCAGAACATTTTGCAACGCCGAGATTCGCTCAAGATAGTTTTGAATATCAAATGACATTTGAATGGTATAACCTTTATCGAAAGCGACTTCCAGCAAAAAAGAGTTTTCTGATTCGAACAATTTCCATTGATATTTTGTTGAATTCATAATGTGCGAAATCGTCGCCCGGATTGTATTCTAGGCGATTTCTTTCAGCTTCTGCTCTTTTTCAATTTCCATTATGATTCTTGACGATTGCCCGTTATAGTTCGGAAATTCATCAACGAATTTCACGAGGTTTTCAAGAGTCGCATCAAGATTACACCAGCAGCGTTCATACGGAACATTAAAATTCCCTGCGTCAATATGAGAAAATCGGATGCTCAAATATTTAGCATCACAATCTACCATGAATTCAATTGAAGCGGCACGACCCAAAGACTTGCGCAAGCAAGCAACTTGCGACTTATCGCAATTTCGATACCCCTTTGATCCCTGCTTATAAGAAATTTCAAAACCGTAATTAGGCTTCGCCTTTTGCAAGCGTTTAAAAGCAGCAAGAACATCCCTTCTATGCAGAAAAATCACATCAGCATTTTGGGCATAAATTTTTTTGACAAGCGGTTTCCAGAAATTACTGCAAGCTTTGGATTTGGTGTTTCTTTCAGAATACACGCGCACAACAAAAACTTATTTATAATCTTCACTATACGGAGAGGGGGTACATCTAATGCCTAAAGCAACATCAATAGAAATGGGCGCCATATCAATATGCCTAAGCAACCCATCTTCTTGTTCATTCTTTTTAGCTAAAATTTTCCAGCGTTCTTCCAATCGACGAATTTGTTCCTCTTCAGAAGAAAAAGTATAAGGTATATGAAAGGCTACTGGAGAAGTCATCTTTCCGTTAAGAAGTCGCCATACGCGACCAAATCTTTGAATTATCCTAACCGGATTCCAAGAAAGTTCATAATGAACAAGCCATGCTTCAGATTTATGTAGATCGACACCCTGTGAATGTTTATCAGTCACAATCAAAACAAGTGTTTTATCGTCTTCAGGATTATTAAATTGTTTAAAGCCATCATTTTCAAATTCATTCTTTCTCAAATAATATGCATAATTTTTCCCAAATTCTTCGTTTAAAATATTTTCTATATGTTCAGCAATTCCAATATGATGGCAAAACACAACAAATTTCTGTTTTTTGTTATTTTCAAGCAATGATATTAATGTTTTCTCTTTAAGGGACAAATCTGCTATATTGCTAATTTTTTCAAACTTTGTTAACGTTTGATCCTTTTGATGATCTTTTTTAGGATACAATCCACAAAACAAAGCTTGTTCTTTCATATATATCTGAGGATCATAATCTATTTTTAATCTCTTTTTATCTTTTTTTACTAATATTTTAGAACGCTGAACATATTCTTCAGCCCAGCAATTTGTAGAAGAAACCTTGTCCAAAAAAAGTTTCCTTTCTTTTGAAAAGAGTTCCCATTCTTTTTTCTTTTTATATTTTTTTTGAGCTTTTAATAGTTCTTCAGATTCCGTTTTAATTAATTTCGGATAATTTTTATAAAATTTCTTATTTCCCTTTTGAGAGCCTATAGTAATCAACTCATTAAAAGCGTGCAGGACATTCTTTAAATCTTTTTCAAAAGCATTCAGCCTCACTTCATCCATATGCTGCGTAGAAGCAATAGGTGTTGCTGATACTAAAAGAACAAACAGCCGTCTTTTCTTTCCTTTTTCAACTAATCTTTTTTCATCTATTTTACCCTGCAATAATAGTTTTCGCCAAAAGATTTCAGCAATTTTATAATAATTTTTCTGTTTACATTTATTTTTAAAATCTATATATTGAGAGACTAAATTTTTTGAATGCCATTCATCTATAATAAAAAAAATGGGGCCTCTAGTTTTATCTATTGATTTTTTATAGCATTTATCAGCTAATGATTTCCTTGTAATATAAAGAAATTGATCTTCAGAAGCTTCGAGCAGATGACGCCAACCAAGAACCTCTTTAGGAGGTGCTGATGATTTATATTTTTTAGACCAATCCGAAGGTCTCATCCAAACTTCTTTTGACACGTGCGATTTATTTTGAGGCCAGAGGATTATAGTGCAGTCTTTTTTTGCTTTTTTACGGTCTAAAAAAACAGTCTTCACGGATTGTACTGCAATTCTAGTTTTACCCCAACCGGTTGGGATAATCAAAGGAACTACACGTGTATGATCCCTACTCGTTATAAAACTGTTCATCCTATGAACTATGCTATCAATTGCATCAGCTTGGCTTTCAATAACTTCACATGTTCGGTTTTCTACATTTTCATTTTTTTTCATATTAAGCTCCAATTTTATCGACTACAGGTTTCCAAACATCAAGTAGTTTAAGAACATGTTCATATTTCTTTTTGTCTTTTATAGATTCTCGTCCTTTTTCAAGATTGCCCAATGCGTTTTTAACTTTTGTTAAATATTCCTTATTCGTCATCAAATCATTCATACGGATAAGTATATTGTTGTCATCTGTTTTTTTAGATGATGTGTCATGACGATTGCTCTTTTCCCTAGAATTCAAACCTTCATTCTCTGGCCTTTTTAGAATATCCGTAAAATATTTGTCTATCTTCGCATCAGAAAATATCACATGAGATTTTGTTGCAATACGAGGAACATCCATTTCCCATTGAAAGCCATCTTTTCCTTTAATGACAAGATGAAAGTGATAATCATCAGCATCATCAACAGTAATATGAAATCCTTTTATATTGGGCGTTTTTTCATTGCTATATATAATTTCTAAAAAACTTTCAGTAAAACGCTTATCCGATAATAATACATGAGCCATTTTTCTTTTCTTGAAATTTTTCACATCGTAATATTCACTATCATCGTCATAATTTTCATCTGAACCTTCTTCAGAATCTTTATTATTGTGAGTTTCTGGAGGCGGGATTAATTCCCATCCAAATTTTTTATTTTTCAGCCTATTAAACAAATCTGTTATAGCTCTATTACTTTTTTCAGATGGAAATATTAGACCATACTCAATATTTTCACCTTTAAACATCGCTGCTTCTGTAAAATTTGCGGATCCAACATAAGACCAAATAAGTTTTTTATTTTTGTCCGTAACAAAAAACGCTTTAAAATGAGGGAAAGGAGCACCCACTTTTGCTTTATACACATCTGCTTCAACATTATTTTTATAAAGGGCATAATCGGCCCACACCCCACGTTCTCGTCGTGTATAAAGTGATATATTGTTTGTTTTCTTCAGCAATTCATCAATAAATTTACGAGAGCCCCAAGGAGAAAAAGCGTAAATATGCTGGATTTTTTCTTTGTTCGGCATTGATTTAGACAATTCATTCCAAAAACAAGCTTTTGGTGGTAGCGGTAATATAGTTTTCACATTTTCCCCTAATTTATCAGCATAAAAGAACAAAGATTTTCTCTTTTTATCACAGTTAAACCATTTTATCAGTTCTTTTTTCCATTTTTCAGAAATATTCAAATTGAAAAATAAATTCGAGTCTTCTTTAGTCGAACATCTTAAATTGCCAGTCCATAAAGAAACTACAGCATCGTTTCCATAATCTTTTAAAATAATTTTAGCATGTAAAGTTGTTTTACCCGTTACAGCAGAATAGTTGTTGAATAAATTAGGCTCAGAAAAAGACCCATAGGGCATCTTCAAGCCACCAGCATCGATTAATAATTTTTTTATAACGCCATCCTTAGCCAAACTTTCAAGGATTGATGCATGAGCGCTATATGTCGCAATATAAAGATTTTTCATATTAAAAAGCCTTTTTTGACTCAATTAACAAATGAATCCAAGTATTTAAACGGAAGGACACACGATATTTTTGATCAATATTTTCTCGATATATTGGACTAATCTCATTTTTTTTCTTTGATTTCAATTCACGCAATATATCGTTTTTTATCAAATCGGCATATTCTTGATTATCTGCAAATTTCGGTAAAAGCAAAGCAATTTTTCGAGCAAAATTTGCGGACACTCCAATTACACGCTTCTTGTTGGATTCATTCGTGTAAGAACGTCCAAACAAACACAACATTAATCCTACAAAAAACACATGTCTATTAGGGCGATTATCTAATAAATAAATTAGTTGATTCTCTTCTAACCGACCGTCGTCATTTTTCATTTCTTCTAATTGGACTACATCATCTTGCGTAAGGTTAAATTTTTTATCGCCAATCATATAGCGAAAAAAAGCTTTTGCAGCTTTCGATCGAACCGAAAAGTCTTTTTTCCAATTGCGATTTTTGTAAGCTCGTATCGGAATCAGTTTATTTCCATCCAAACGACTTCCGCTAAGAAGGTATTCTATATATTTTTTTGCAGCATCATCAAAAGCTTTACATTCACAAATTTCAGGATAAACATTTATCCAATCTCCGTCAACACGATTATTTTCTTGTTTTTTGGGTCCTATCTCAGTACTAGTACAACCATCGAATGCACGGTAAGAAGAATTCTTAAAGCCTCGGGTAAGTTCCTTATATTTCGCATATGAAATTCTATCCGATCGTTTTCTTAGGAAAAATAATTCCCATATACGAGTATTCGCCTTTATAAAACAAAAAGGAGGTTGCTCGGTAAAATCCGCTTTAAACCCAAATAGTTTTTCAGCAATATCATTAGGACGCATGTTTCCCGAAGAATCATGTGAACAAATAGATTTTGAATGCTCTGTAAAATCCAAGTTATCAAGAAAATTTTCCACATCCCGATCTTTTGAAATGCGGTATATTAGATTTTTTTCCATGCTCCACCTGCAACTATACATTTATTTCTAAATCTATACTCATCTCCTCCAAAGATCATTATTTTCTTTATTCCAACGCAGAATAATAAACCTATCTGCCAAATCGTCCCAAAGCACCCTACCCCCCATCACGATTTTGCAAAACATACTTTTGATACCAATGCAAAAAATTGGACGGTAATTTCGCAATATCTCAGAATTGTTAAAAGCTCAACTTATACCGCACTTCAAATTGCTCTGGGCGGAATCGAACGATATCCTTAAAACTGTATAGGCTTGCATCGGTGTCATAGAGCAACGCATCGAGTTCCCAAGTCACGCCGCCTTCAACAAATTTGTCTATAAGCATCATTTGCTTCCAGGCAGGAACATTGTAGGTCTTGTGGCGTTCATGATGGTCCTCATTTGTATTTGCAAGAATGTTGATGGCATCCCAATTGACATACCAGAAAAGCAAATCGCTGATATATTCGTGTTCGCCAGCGATGCTCCAATCGTTTGCGGGACAAATTTCAGCTTCGAGTTCGTATTCTTTATACCACTCGTGTTTTTGCGCAACAAGCCCGGCGATGTCCTTTTTCGTAGCGTTGAAGATGCGGCTGATTTCGTTGTTGAGTTCACGGATGCGCTGGTCCATCGTGATTAGCTTTTTCATGTTTGCGAATGTCCAGCGAAATTCCTTGTTCAGTTTTTCTCGACGGTCGGTCAAGAATTCGATGTGTATTTTGGTATCGAATAGTTCCTGTTCCAAAAGGTTTTTGGGCATTTCTTTTTGCCACTGCTCAACGCAACCGCGTTTGCGGCCTTTATCAAAAACGCGATAGAATTTTTCGAGGATGTCCCACCGCGGGGGTCGTGATAAAATTCTTGTCATCACGGCTCCAGTTTTGTGTAGTCAGGAATCGGGAGGTCATAAGGCAAAATACGACTATCGTCATCGTTTCGAACTTCGTTGTTGAAGGCTCCGATGGCAAGTCGCCAATTATTTGAGGGTTCAGCTTCATGCGGAGAATGTTTCCCCGTTTTCAAAAACCTGACGAGCATCTTTTTCTCATTTTCATCTAGGAACCAAACCGATTTATTGTACGATGCGCCCAATTCGTATTTAGGCTCCAAGAAAGAGATGCGGGCGCACTTGGTCGCAAGCCCACGACGCCAATGATTGTACAGAACAAAATACGGCTTTTTAAATGGTCCAATATCAATGATGGCTCTGATGTCAATATTCAATCGGTTACTCCAAGCGCCATTGCAAGAAATCATGTTGAATTCCGAAATTTGTAATTCACCCGCAGGCGAATAGATATTGATTTGGCGTT
>JAEEGJ010016858.1_pt1 | contig 16660 bp, 15 predicted proteins | sample 8958761 | NCBI WGS metagenome assembly JAEEGJ01 (sample SAMN16246546, study PRJNA631951) | gut metagenome | biome: gut microbiome; feature: rumen; material: RS-attached | host: Bos | place: Iran: Karaj | collected 2018-10 | reverse complement strand
AACACCGACAGATATAAAAACATCAAGCTGACTAAGTTATTGTCTTCATACAGGGAATTTTACGGGGATGAATATGACACACTATTCCTACCCGGATCATGGGCGCGGGAGAGGATCATAGACAGAAAGCCTTTGGGATACGGGAAACACTATGTATCTTCCTTAAGGGGAGAGTCGAGCCATCAGGAGCATCCGTTCATCACACTCCTCTCGAAGGATGCGGACGAGGACAGGGGAGACGTGTACGGTTTCAATTTCGTATATTCCGGGAATTTCATTGCACAGGCGGAAAAATCCCAGTTTGATACCGTAAGGGTCATGATGGGTATAAACCCCGTTGACTTCTGCTGGAACCTTAAGGCCGGAGAAGTGTTCGAGACTCCGGAGGTTATCAGCGTATATTCGCATGAAGGCATCGGAGGGATGACGAGGACTTTTCATGACCTTTACAGAAACAACCTGATACGCAGCAGATACAGGGACTGTGAGCGTCCCATACTCATAAACAACTGGGAGGCCACCTACTTTAATTTTGATACGGAAAAGCTCATATCCATAGCTAAACAGGCATCAGAACTTGGCATAGAGATGCTTGTCATGGATGACGGCTGGTTCGGTCACAGGGATGACGATTCATCCTCACTTGGCGACTGGACAGTAAATGAAGAAAAGCTTAAAGGAGGGCTTAAATATCTGGCAGATGAGATAAATAAGCTCGGCATGAAATTCGGCATATGGATGGAGCCTGAGATGATAAGCCCCGACTCCGATCTTTACCGCGCACATCCCGACTGGGCCATACAGCTTCCGGACAGAAAAGCCGCAATGAGCCGTGCTCAATACGTGCTCGATCTTTCAAGAAGAGATGTTATAGAATACACCTTCGGGCAGATATCGCGGATACTGAAAAGCGCCAATATCTCATACTTAAAGTGGGACATGAACCGTCAGCTGACGGACGTCGGAAGCTTCATGCTTGACAAGGAGGAACAGGGCGAGCTCTTCCACAGATACTGCCTCGGAGTATATGAGCTTCAGGAACGTCTGGTAACGGAGTTCCCGGACCTCTTGCTTGAAAACTGTTCGGGCGGCGGAGCCAGATTTGACCCCGGTATGCTCTATTACAGCCCGCAGATATGGACATCGGATGATCAGGATCCTGTAGAAAGGCTTAAGATCCAGCAGGGAACCGCGCTTATCTATCCGCTTTCAACGATGGGAGCCCATGTATGCGACTGCCCGAACCACTCCACCGGAAGAACTACTCCTTTTGCCACAAGAGGATATGTAGCGCTTGCCGGAACCTTCGGGTACGAGCTTGATGTGACAAGGATCCCGGAGGAAGACAGGAGGATGATTCCCGCGCAGGTTGCGATGTATCATAAATATAACAAGCTTGTACGGAACGGAGATTATTACCGTGTCGCATCCTACCTTGAAAACAGGGAGTGGGACTGCTGGGAGGTCGTTTCAAAGGACAAGACAGAAGCACTTGTGACTATCGTAAATGTCATCGGAAGGGTAAACTATAAGGCAAGGCTCATTAAGCTGAAAGGACTTAATCCCCAAAAGAAGTATGTACTTAAATATTTTGATATGAACACCGGTGACGAAGAAAAGAACGGCATGACGCTTTACGGGGATGCACTAATGTATGCCGGTATCAACATGACAGGAGACTATCATGGGGACTTCAAGGGGAGACTTCTGCATATAAATGAAGCTTAGGACAGAACTGATAAAAAATGAGCAATTATTATGTATAACAAATTTACGGATTGTGATATACTTTTGGTATTAAAATATACCAGACGGAGGGTTTACACATGAAGAAACAATGGCCATTGGACACCGCATTATCATTTGATCCTTATTTCGGAGAGCCGAACCGTGACGGAGATCAGGGTTACGAGCTGCTTCCCGACGGGAAAGTACTGATACATATTAAGGCGCCCAACGCAAAAGAGGTTGTTATCGACCAGTTCGGTACCATCCACAAATTTGAGAAGATCAATGACGAAATATGGGAGGCAAAGGCTGACCTTGGCAGAGGCTTCAAATATTTCTTTATCAAGATAGACGGAAATGAGGTCCTTAATCCTTACCTTCCCATAGGATACGGCTGCTGCCGCCCGATGAACTTCCTTGACATCCCCGTTCCGGGAGAAGAGGACTGGGATGAGCTTGAGGGCATACCCCACGGCGGAGTAACACGCAGATATTTCCCTTCATCCGTGACCGGAAAGCTTGAGATTTGCATGGTATATACACCTGCAAATTATGATGCGGCAAAGAAATATCCCGTACTTTACCTGCAGCACGGATACGGCGAGAACGAGACCGGCTGGGTTTACCAGGGACACGCAGCACGTATAGCGGATAAGCTTATTTTCGAAGGCAAGATGACAGAGACGATAATCGTTATGGCATGCGGCATGACACAGTTCAAGGAGCCTCAGATGAAGTTCCATGCATTCTGTGACGTTATCCTTAAAGACCTCATCCCTTACATAGAGTCAACCTATAATGTATATACGGATAAGTGGCACAGGGCTATGGCAGGCTTAAGCATGGGCAGCTATCAGACAAGCATGGTAACCATGTCGAACCCCGACCTGTTCTCATACGTAGGAGTATTCAGCGGTTTCATGAGCTTCCCGAGACCTGACGGACAGAAGGAAGCACATCTGAACCTTCTCGACGAAACTGAGAAGTTCAACTCAAGCTTCAAGGTATTCTACAGGGCTATGGGAACCGAGGACCACTATTTTGACAGCTTCGCAAAGGACGATAAGATGCTTGAAGGAAGACCTTTGAACATCACCCGCGAAACCTTCCCCGGCGGACATGACTGGAGCGTATGGAGACGCTGCATCCACTCCTTCTTCCCCAGGATATTTAAAGACTAACGGAAAAATGCCGGAATGACCCAATAGAACAGTAATTACAAAAAAACATTGTACAATGCAGCCCTTTATGATATTATAATAAAATAGTTGCGGGGCTTCATTTTAACCTTAAGGAAACGCTGAAGGCGTTTTCGAGGTGACTTTGACGATAATGTAATAATAAGACGGACGGTAATCGGTATGGTTATCGTCCTTTTTTTAAAATATATTTTATCATGTCAGATTTTTTTGTATAAAATCGTATTAATTATGTAAGGATATCCAAACTGTTTTTGAGGAGGAAGTATGGATCATGATGAATTGTCCCGTATCGTGAATCTATTTTACGACGATGTCAAAAGAATTGCTTATGTGGGTTGTAAAGACATTTATGATGCGGAAGATATCGCACAGACCGTTTTCTTAAAGTTTCTAAAGACTTCCAAAACATTTGAATCTGACGACCATATAAAAAACTGGCTTTTAAGGGTAACGATAAATGAAAGCCGGTCTTTATGGAGGAGTCCGTGGAAAACAAAAGTCGACTTTGTTATTCCGGATAATATTCCGTACGGTAAAACTGAAATCACAGAAGAACCATATATTCTCGAGGCAATCCTTAATCTGAAGCAAAAGAATAGGGAAATTGTACATTTATACTACTACGAGGAATACAGTGCCAAAGAGATTGCGGAAGTACTAAGCATTTCTGAAGATACTGTTTATAAACGTCTTCAAAGAGCAAGAAATCAGATAAAGGAATATATCCTTCGTAAAAAGGATGAAGAAGCCCAAGGAGGTAAAAAAACATGAGCGAATTAAAAGATGAGATATTAAAACAAAGTTATCAAAATATTATGAACAGCATGGTTGCTTCGGAAGAAGAAAAAAACAATATTTTTAGTGTATGCAGCGATGACGTGTCAAGCTCAAAATCAAGCAGACGAAAGGGGCGTATTTCCAAGTTTGCCGTAGCAGCACTGGTAGGTGCGTGCATACTGGCTTTAAGCGGAGGTGTTGTATGGGCTATGAACAGTTCGAAGTTGAATGAGGCATTCTTTTCTAACAGTAAACAGGGTATAGAGGAAATATTTACGAATAACAATAACGCCGTAGATGGTGGAAACTTTTCTGCGGATAATGGCGCAAATGATGAAAGCATCCCCATAAACAGCGAAATAGGCGATGAAATATGGAAATATGTCCAGTTTTCATCCGTTGGGGCTGAATACCGCATTGGTAATTACAAGCTTGTGTATGAGGGTTCTGGCTATGACAAAGCGGTTTCCAGGGGATACCTGTTTTTCAGTTTGTGGGATAGGGACGGGAATCCTGTAGAAACAGAGCATCTGTCAGACGAATTCATAGTGGGTAACATGAGCCTTAGAAGAAGGATTCGAGGCATCGTGAACTCTTTTGCCTTGGATGACGAAGAGTTAAATTTCTTGTTTTACGAATCGTACAACATGTTTATGAATTTGAGTCGCAATTATTTCTATTTTATCTTTTCCAGAGTGAATTGGGATGAAAATGATCCTTCTAAAGGTGACGATATTCACTTCCTGATACTAAATAAAGAGGATGCTGATAAAGTGAGGGATGAAATAGGACACCTACCGGTTTCTACCACTGATCGAAACTATGATTCGATAAATTCCGAAGTAGTAAAAATCCTTGAAAAATACAATCCAAACAGTATAAAAACAATCGATGCTCAGCCACAGATTATAGAGCTTGAATCATTGAAATTGACGGTAGGAAGACTGGATCTTAAGATAGATTATAATGTAAAAGACCTTAAAGTTGACAGTTTTATTCTAAGAAGGGATGATGGAACCGAGATTACTTACACATATAACAATGGAGAATGGAAGGCGATAGGAAATGGAAGATACCTCACAGGCAACTCTGCAGGGAGTTCAGATCAAAAAACATGTGTATCAAGTTTGGGTTTTGTTCTTGGAGCTGAAGAAAAAGTATCTATTGAGGTAGATGGGAAAATATACCGTTAGTTTTTCCATGATCATTAAGGAGAAGGAGCGACATAAACCTTGTTACTTTTTACCTGCTTTTTTCGTCTTATATATTGATGGAATCCGGAATGGGTGGTATAATCTTAATTATCGGAGAATTTGGTTTTAAAGTATGGGAGGGAGCTCAGCTATGAACGAAAAAAATTCATCAGACACAGATTTAAATAATGAGAAAAGAAGTAAGTGGCTGAGATTGGGAATTATCAAGGTTGTGCTCGGAATAATAAATGGATTTTTTATACTGTTCTGTTTTGTAATGATATTGTGTTCTTGTGATAAAAATGTAGATACTTATAAAAATGCATCGGATACAACTCAAATTCCTGTTGTTAGTACAATGCTTACAGAAGAAAGGGAAAACAATGAAGCTACAAAGGAAGTGCCTTTAAATACAGTTTTATTGGATTTTTGCGGTTATATTGAAAAATATTGTGTTGAATCAGAACTTGCAGAAAATAGTATTAGTTATGGACTTGCTTTTATAGATGCCGACCAAGTGCCGGAATTGTTGTTAGTGGATAGTAATGAACAAGGGAATTATGTCAAGATAGTATTTTACAATGGTGGAAACCATAAAGAAATAGAACAATTTCAGAGTGATGGTATTTTCTCATATATTAAATATGAGAACTGTATAGTCAGTTCGATTAAATCTGATAGTGTATGTACTACTAATATAATCCATATAAATCATGAATTCTCAGCTATAGTTGATTATGTTTTTGAAAAGACGGATGATGGTATTTATAAGATTGACGGAAAAGAAGTAAGTAATACTGTTTATGAAGAAAAATTGGCTGAAATAACATCCGGCAAGCAAGGCAATAAGCTTCTAACAAACGATTTTAATAATCTTATGAGGTGTTATTCTTATTCCAATAAAGAGTTTATAAGGCTCTACCTGATTGAAATGTATAAGAATCTGGAAAATCCGGATTTTGAAGACTTTTACAAATATTACAATGATAATATGTACAAGATTTCTGATGAATGGAGTTTGGTTGAATGTAAAGCGGAAACAGCAGTAAAAAATTTCACCTATAGTGTCAAAGACAATATCGATGATAATGAATCTTATAAGGTAAACTCAGAAGTGAGTGTCTCTAAACAATTTGGTGTAAGTATATGGATAAATACCTTCACAGATAATGAACTTTTTAAATTCCGTTGTATTAAAGGCGAAAAGATACCTATGCTTTACTTTGGGGCACCGGTTTCTCTTAACGGGAAAGAATACGGATGGAGTACAGTGCTCTATCCGGATTCAAATGAGTTCGAATGGTATGTAACATTTATGTATGATGAAGAGACCGATCATCTTATAGCACAGGTGTTATGGCCTAAACCCGGAGAATCACATGGAGATTATCCTATAAGGAGAAATGAAAAAGAGGTTCCTATAGCTGATTCCTTGGTTTTAACCTATGAAAGAAAATGCTAAGCGGTTTTCGGATAAGATGTTATATACAGATTTTTTTCACATATGTGTTTATTTGGTATATTTATGGACCACAGGGACGGGGTAAATGCCGGATACATTAAACTGAACTAGATAAATATAACCGAAAAGGGTAAAATTATATGGATATTTTAGAGCAATTCAATAATCTTCAATTAGTGGCAAAGATCATATGGGCAGCGGCAGGAGGACTGTTTTTAGCCGGTATCATAATGCTTATCATATACAGGGGTGAAAGAGGCAGGATCGCAATCGGTATTGCCATAGGGTTCGTATTAACATATTTCTTCGGGAAAACCTTCAACAGTATAGAATGGCTGGAAAAGCTGGTATGGTATTGGCGTATTCCGATAAAAATCGCTTTTGCCATAGTAATATTCTTCATTTGTGTGTTCCTTAATATATGGTCTCCGGGACATAATGAAAGAAAAGGCGTAAGTACAATGTCTGCCGTTCTGACTGTGCTTGCCCGGATACTTGCTTTTACGGGATTTACCATGATTCTGCTTGTGGTCTTATCTTTGATCCCCGGGGTGGGGCAGATCATTCTAAGATGAAATTACCGGAGCAGTTATTCATGTTCCCTTTGGGCTTCGTTTTCACTTCTTTGGATTTGGTAGTGCTTTTTCCTTTAATCCGTTATCTACAAAAAAAAACATTGTACAATGCAGCCCTTTATGATATTATAATGTTATTGGATTGATGGTTTTGTAGTTATTTAGGTATGGAGGTATGCTATGAGAAAAAAAGTTTCTTTGCTGGTAAGTGTATTGGTTTTGGCGCTTGTATTGATACCGGTTGTTTCATTAAAGACCTATAATGTAAAAGCAGCCGCCAAACTCATTGATAAGTATTTCCCGAATGGGATAGAGAAGATCAAGCCGTATAAGCCAATCATCAATATAGATGAGAGCGATACACGTTGGATTTGGTCTATCGTAAAACAGAACGATGATGTACTTAAGCTGGTCAGGGACTATGAAGCAAGCACTGAATACGTAGAGTTTAAGAATGACTGGTATGAAAGTGAATTTACTGAATTTGAAGTAAAATACGGAATTAACGCACTTGAGACAACAGTTCAGTTTGACATCTCGGTAGATGGCGGGGACTGGCAGTATAATAAGAGTTGGGACAAAAAGGAACAGGACATGTATTCCGACGGTTTTACTTTTTATACCGGTTTTGGCGGAGGATACGATGACAATGCGATTGAAATTACTCTGATGGAAGCCGATGCGGCAGCCGAAGGAAAGCTATTAAAGAAAACTTTAAAAAACGATGCATTTGACCTTAAGAACCATACCTTTAAGGTAAGATACCGTTACTGCATCCAGTTTGGATTATTGGATGACTACGAAGCGGGTTTGCAGTATTATTTTACAGACTGGTCTGATACTGCCACTTTCGGAAAGACAACCGATCAGAATCTTGAGATCCCGGACGAGATACCTGCGCCCGATACTTCAAATCCTAAAAGAGAATTGGGTGAAAACGGAAAATGGGGCGGTTATGTTTCAATGATGACCCATTTCTCGCAAGAAGTGACCGATGCTGCGACAGCCATTTACATAAATAAGGGTGTGGGAGCACCTTTTATGATCATCGTTGAAGCAGCTGTGGATGATCTGAGTGAGAAGAAATTCGACTACGACGGTTACATGGCAAACGCTGACTCACTGTCTGACGGTCAGCGAGGTATAGGATTTGACAAGGCAGATACTTTTACCGAGAAGTCAAGGATCCTCATCAGAACGAAGCTTCAGTGCGATACCTTAGGCAAGGATTCAAAGTATGACTATGCGGTAGATAAGGTAAAAGGTCTCAAGGTAAAGAAGGCTAAGACGACTTCTCTTACACTTACCTGGAGTAAGGTCGACGGTGCAGAGTTCTATGAAATATATGATAAGAACAATAAGCTTGTAACTACATCCAAGACTAACAGCGTAACCATCAAGAAGCTTAAGGCAGCTACAGGTTATGACTACAAGGTACGTGCAGTTGTAGATAAGGTATTTGTCGGACTGTTCAGTGACACCTTACAGTGTGCGACACTACCGAAGAAGACTGCAATATCCAAGGTATCAATGGCTAACGGCAGCTTCAATATCTCATATAAGAAAAAGGCCGGTACCGGTTATCAGATCCAGGTGGCTGCAGATAAGAAGTTTAAGGACACCGTGATAGATGAGAAAGTAAACGGTACCAAGACCGTTAAGTACAATAAGGATGTAGAAAAGCTTTCCACATCTGTTGCAGAAAAACCTACCTATTATGCAAGAGTAAGGGTATACTTCACATATGGTGATGTGACCACATACAGCTCATGGAGCAAGGTTAAGAGCTTTACGGCAAAATAAACTGTCTTAGATAATACCCGATTGTTCAAAAGAAAGAATTCATTTTTAACCGGATATTATAACAAAATTGAAGATGCGTAGTATCATTTCGTTACCGTGGAAACGTTGAAAGCTTTTGCCGGGTGACATTGAAAACATTTCGGGATAGGAGCGTTTATGTAAAGTATATCGTACGTTTTTTGGAAATAAATGAGGCTGTGGAAGAATGGGACTGAAATGCTCCCGGGCTGCACAGCCTCTTCTTGTAAGACAGGGGACGGTGAAAGAGAGAAGACTATTATGATGACAGAAGAAGAGATCAAAAGCACTAATTGGACACAATCTGTAGCGGGAGTATGTCTAAGAGAGGGTAAGGTTCTGCTTGCAAGGCATACATATGGTGCCGGTAAAGGAAAACTCATAATACCGGGCGGGTATCTGAAGTTTGGCGAGATCCCTCAGGATACTATGGTCAGGGAATACATGGAAGAGACCGGTGTGACTGTAAAAACAGGTAAGCTCCTGGGTATACGGTTTAATGAGGAATGCTGGTACACAATATTTGCAGCGGAGTATGTAGAGGGTGAGGCAAGGTCTGACGGAGACGAAAATGATCTTGTAATATGGATGGATATAGAAGAAGCCCTTAAGGATGAAACGGTTCCGGGGCTTACCAAAACTATGATAGAAGCTGCCGTAAGGAACAGAGGACTGGAGATAACTCCTTATAATCCTGCTAAGCCGAGAAACTATCTGTATACATAAAAGGGAATTTTTGCAAAGCTTATGCTGCAGTTTAAGGCAAAGAGTGCAGTAATATCCGGAGTGAGTAAGGATCCGCCGGTAAATTTCAAAGAAGCTGAAAATTGGGATTATATCGTTGATTATGGAGGTGTTTATGGAAAACAGCATCGAGTATCAGATTTTTATCGGCTGTAATGATTCTCAATCACGTGACGAAATTGTCAGCGAACAAAACCTTACAGATCTGATATCTTTATTCTTTACAAGAAAAAAGATTGATTTTTCATTACTGCGTGCCAAGGGTGGTTATTTTCATGAAGACGGTTTCTTTATTACGGAAAATACCATATGTATAAATATCATAGGCGCTGCTGATCTTGATATCTTTAAAATAGCCAGAAGTCTTTCTATGTTCATGAACCAGGAATGTGTTATGGTAACAAGAAATTATCTGCAGAAAGAATTTCGATGAGGTGACAAGATGAAAGAAAATCTTTTTGAAAAAGGTATTAAATATGAGATATTTATCGGTATAAAAGATAAGGACAGTTATCAGGAAATCATCACTGTAGATGATTTTAAAGATATACTGAATGAAATCTGTACGGAACGCCGTTTATGCTTCTCTTTGCTGACCCAGTATGGCGGCTATGCTCACAACAAGGGATATACCACCGAAACAAGCTTAAGGATAATCATAATTGGTGTTAGCGAAGATGAAATCATCCTTTTGGGAGAAAGACTTAAGCGGCGAATCAATACCGATACCATTCTTATATCAAAAACCGAGATAGAATTCTGTTTTATGTAGAAACAATCAATAAAATGGCTTAAGAATTACGGGGGGATTTGTGAAAAGTGAACAAAAATTCATATTTTTCACTTTTGGGGGTTGACAAATCAAAAAGCGAGTTTTAAACTATAGTTAATCCATGAGGGAGTAGCAAGCTGATATATGTGTCAGGAGTAAATCATCATCTCGGCTAACGCCTGGTTTACTTTAAACTGCGAGACTTATGTATGCATGTCATACGTGTCTCCCTTAAGGTCTTAAATTAATAAGATTTCTTTTAGAGCAGGTATGACGATCATACCTGCTTTTTGTGCCCAGGTGCAAGGCTCATTAAAGGCAGGTAACCTATATCAAGTAAAGGAGAGAATGCGAAATGAGTTTTGTGGAAATCAAAGGTTTGAAGAAAAGCTATGGCGAAGGCGAGGCTAAGGCTATGGTACTGAAAGGCGTGGATATCGCGATAGAGAAGGGTGAGCTTTGTGTGCTCTTAGGTCCTTCCGGGTCGGGAAAATCCACGCTTCTTAACATTATCGGAGGCATTGATAATGCCGATGAGGGCTATGTTTCGATCAACGGTGAAAAAACAGCCGACATGAATGAGAAGAGGCTGACCATGTACAGAAGGAATCATCTTGGCTATGTATTCCAGATGTACAATCTGATCCCCAACCTGACTGTACAGGAAAATATCGAGGTAGGTTCTTATTTAAGCAAAAAGCCCCTGGAAGTAGGCTCACTCCTAAAAACCTTAGGGCTTTATGAGCACAAGGACAAGCTCCCTACCCAGCTTTCAGGTGGTCAGCAGCAGAGGACTGCGATAGGCAGGGCAGTCATAAAAAATCCGGACATACTTCTCTGCGATGAACCTACAGGTGCACTCGATTATAACACTTCAAAGGAAATCCTGGCACTTTTGGAAAGAATAAACAAGGAATACGGGAATACGATCATCATGGTTACCCATAATGATGCTTTAAAGTACATGGCAGACCGCGTGGTAAAACTTCGCGACGGATTGATCTCAAGCAATAAGATAAATGAGAAAAAACTGTCTGTAGAAGATCTTGAATGGTAAAAGAGGTGAAGCATATTATGAAGAATCCCATGAATAAAAGGCTTTTGCGAGAGCTTAAAGCCGATATCGGAAAATATCTTGTCATATTTTTATTTATCACTATGGTAGTTTCGGTAGTTTCATCCTTTCTGGTAGCCAATTCGGGAGTCAGAGAAGCATATGACAGTCTGCTCGAAAATAATAAGGTTGAAGACGGACATATCAGCTTTAACATCGTACCGGACGATGAATTGCTTAATGCAATAGAGGATAAGGCAGACCTGAAATTCTACAGAGCTGACTACTTTGAGGAAGATCTGAACGGAAAAGGAGTATTGAGGGTATACGGCTTAAATGATGAAGTGAATATCCCTCAGGTGACATCGGGCAGATTACCTGAAAACGAAAATGAGATAGCACTTGACAATCTGCACTCATTACATATGGAGATAAAAGAAGGGGATACAGTGACAGTAGGAACAAAACCCTTCACAGTATCAGGTCTTGTGGCGCTTCCTAATTACAGCTCCCTTTTTAAGTCCAACTCGGATATCATGTTTGACTCTGAGAATTTCGGAGTGGCATTGCTTACTAAGGAAGGATTTGAAAAATATGCATCCGATCATGAAACCATAAGCTTTGCCTGGCATTATGAACATGCACCGGCTTCGGACAAGGATAAGCAGGAAGCTTCCGAAAAGATGGTCGAAGCATTAAGGGATGAACTGGTAAAAACTAATACCGATATAGTATTTCGTTCCATGGCAGGTGAAAAAGGACTTACCATGCTGGAAGTAAATGACATGCTCCCGGCATATGAAAACCAGTCGATAAATTTCGCAAGAGAGGATATGGACGGTGACTCCTCTGCCATAATCATGTTCCTTTATATAGTAGTGGTGGTCTTGGCATTTATCGTATCGGTTACTACGGTAAATACCCTCTCAAAGGAAGCATCGGTCATCGGTACACTAAGAGCCTCCGGATACAGCAGGGCTGAGATGATCAGGCATTATATGATCCTGCCTCTCATTGCGTTTACGGCAGGTATGCTCGTAGGTAATATATTCGGCTATACTGTGATGAAACAGTTTATGCTGAACATATATTTTAAGATGTATTCGCTTGGAAACATCAAAACCCTGTGGAATGCGTATGCCTTCCGGATAACTACAGTTGTCCCTATGGTGATAATGGTGACCATCAATTTGCTGATACTCGTGCATAAAATGAAACTGGGTCCTTTAAAGTTCTTACGTCGTGAGTTATCAAGCAAAAAGAAAAAGAAAGCCATGAAATTAAACGGACATATTCCTTTTACCACCAGGTTCAGGATCAGAATAATCCTGCAAAATATGCCCAATTACATCACGATGTTAGTTGGTATAATACTGGCCGGTGCAATCATCATATTCGGATTGATGTTTGAGCCCCTGTTAACGGAAGTTTCAAAGCGTATAGAGGATACTGCGATAAGCCGTTACCAATATATTTTAAAGACTCCGGAAGAGACGGGAAATACAAGTGCGGAGAAGTTTGCACTTACTACGTTCGATACTACTCAGAAAGATTATAAGACGGATGGGATATCGGTATATGGGATAGTGCCTGACAGCCAATATGTGAAGGCGGAGATCCCTGAGGATAAGGTGTTACTATCAAACGGCTTTATGGAAAAATACGGATATAAAGTCGGCGATACGGTTAGCCTTTACGATAAATACACCGATAAAACCTATGACTTTTCTGTGGCGGGTGAATACCGGTATGAAGCAGCGCTTTCGATATTTATGAATCTGGACGAATTCAATAAGAAGTTTGATAAAACACCGGATTATTACAGTGGATATTTCTCAGATGAAGTGCTCGACACGCTCGATGACGCAAACATCTACATGACATTGGATAACAAGGATTTCGCCGGATTTGCCAGTCAGCTGTGGGATTCATTTGCGGATTTCATGGGACCCGTAAAGTGGTTCGGAGTCATTATGTTTGTGCTTATGGTGTATCTGCTGGCAAAACAGATAATAGAGAGGAATGCTGTAAGTATTTCCATGACAAAGATACTCGGATTTACCGGAAAAGAGATAGGCGGCCTGTATATAGCCGCTACTTCGATAGTGGTCGTAGCAGGGCTGCTGCTGGCAGTGCCTGTGGTTTCGTGGCTTATGAGACTGATATTCAAATATTATCTGTATAAGAGGATGAGTGGGTATCTGCCCTATGCCATAAGCAACGACTGCTATATACAAATGGTGATCATCGGTATCATCAGCTATATCGCGGTTGCCGCTCTGCAGTTGTTAAAAATCCACAGGATACCTAAGACAAATGCTTTGAAGACGATTGAATAAGCAAGGATGGCAATTCATAAAATGTGATAAAATATTATAAAAGTGGCTCATAAAATGTGAATCATTTGGTTGAAGTGGCTAATGTTTTGTGATATAATTAAGAACTATTCTGATATTTCATACGGGATAAAGCTTGGGGATTTTAATATAGGCCATACAAATAATGTTTATACTTTCCCGTATTTCTGTGCGTTCAAAATAAAGGAATATCTGAGGACAAAGGATTAAGGTAAGAATTGTATGATCATTAATACTGGACAGAGAACTGATATACCGGCTTTTTATGCCGAGTGGTTTGCGAACAGGATAAAAGAAGGATTTGTCTGTGTACGTAATCCTTATAATCCAAACCAGGTAAGCCGTTACAGACTTGATCCGGCGGTGGTTGATGTGATAGGTTTCTGCACCAAGAACCCTGCACCTATGTTTCCATATATGGATCTATTAAAAAACTTCGGACAATATTGGTTTGTGACACTGACTCCGTACGGTCGTGATATTGAACCCAATGTTCCGGACAAGCATCAGTTGATAGAGGATTTTAAAACATTATCCGGAATAGTGGGAACAGATTCCATCGGATGGAGATATGATCCGATCTTTTTGTCTGACAGATATACATCCGAGTACCATTTGCACGCATTCAGGCAAATAGCAGAAGGCTTAAAAGGATATACGAAAACGGCTGTGATCAGTTTTATCGATCTCTATCCGAAGGTGAGAAAGAATTTCCCGGAGGCAAGAGAAGTTTCGCGGGAAAATCGGTTAGCGCTTGGGAAAGAGATCATAAAGATCGCATCTGAATGCGGAATGATAGTAAAACCTTGTGCGGAGGGTGATGAACTGGCCGCATACGGAGCGGATTGCAGCGGATGTATGAAGATCAGTGATTATGAAAAGGCGATAGGTAAAAGGCTGACAGCACCTAAGAAAAAGGGCGCCAGAGCAGAGTGCGCATGCTATCTATCCTGTGATATAGGAGCCTATAATACCTGCATGCATCTTTGCAAATACTGTTATGCTAATGCAGAACCGGCAGTAATATATGGACAGAACAAATTACATGATCCGGCTTCACCATTCCTGATCGGAAACTATATGGATGGAGATAAGGTACATGAAGTACCGCAAAAATCTTGGATAGACCGGCAGGAAAGTTTATTATCTAAGCTTTACATGTAAGAATATTGGAGAGAGCATATGCAGAATGGAAAGATAAAGGCTTTATTTGTAGATTTTTACGGAACCATCGTGCATGAGGATGGTGAGGTTATAAAGAAGATCACAGATATAATACAGAAAACAGGTGTTGCAGAAGATAAATCAGAGATAGACTCATTTTGGTGGAAGGATTTCCAGACCATGTTTCAGAATTCGTATGGAGACACTTTTGAAACACAGAGAGCATTGGAAGAAAAATCTCTTGAGCATACATTGGCTAAGTTTCAATCTACAGCTGACGCAAAAGAGTTAAGTAATCTCATGTTTGAGCATTGGGTAAAACCGCCGATATTTGAGGATTCAAAAGAATTTTTCGAAAAGAGTCCGCTGCCGATATATATAGTTTCTAATATCGATACGGATGATATAAACCGGGCAATAGAATATCATAACCTGAAACCGGCCGGCATATTTACATCGGAGGATGCAAGAGCATATAAGCCCCGAAAGGAACTGTTTAAACTGGCTTTGGATAAAACAGGGCTTGCACCGGAAGAAGTGATCCATATCGGAGATTCCATAAGCAGCGATGTCAAAGGTGCATCTGCTTTGGGGATCAAAACACTCTGGCTTAACAGATTTGGAAAAGAGATACCTGAAGGAGTGAAGAGCATCTCTTCTTTGTTGCAAGCATTTGAATTGATCTGAAATCAATCAGGGGGAGGTCTCTGATTGAATTTGTGACTTACATGGAGGAAACAGTATGGATAAAAAACCGGATGTATATCTTTTTGGACAGATTCTTGGAACACATTCATTTTTATTAAAAGACGGATTTTTGCAGCCGGATGAATATTCGGAGATAAAGGATCAGTATTTTCTTCCCGGAGGAGAAACGGGTACAGCTGCTACTGTCCTGGCGTCTCTTGGAGTATCGGTGGTAATGGACGGAACATGGATCGGAACCGCTGTCGCTCCGATGCTTAAAGATTTTTATTCGGAAAAGTCTGTAGACCTGTCTTTGCTTCATTATATGCAGGACGACCCCGGAGTTATGGATTATGTTGTTATTGCAGGTCTTGTGCGTTCACCGATGGGAAGGTTTCAGACTTTGTTCTCATCGGGAAAAAGATGGTGGAGTGTTCCAAAAGAGTCAGATATAGCAGGCTGTAAGGCAGCTGCCATCGATCCGTTCTTTGGAGAGGAGACAGAGCTGGCTGCGGAGATATGCAAAAGAAACAATATTCCATATGTTACGATAGATTCAAGACATGATTCGATCCTTCATAAGAATGCTGCAGTAAACGTGGTATCAAAGGAGTGTACCTCAGCTCATTATGCGGGCATGGCTCCTGAAGAAATACTAAAGCTGATGCAGAATGAAACTGACGGACTAACAATCATCACTCAGGGCGGCGGAAGCATGCTTTATGCCCGAAAAGGAGAGAATATCCATTACATGTCTCCTTTTAATGTGGAGGTTAAAAGTACTTTAGGCGCAGGGGATACCTTTAAGGCCGGCTGTGTATACGGTCTGCTGCATGGTATGAGTGACAGTGAACTGGTAAGGTTCGCAAGTGCATGTTCGGCTATAGCAATATCAAGATTCCCGTTGCCTCTTAATCCCCCGACATTAACAGAAGTAACTGAACTTATCAATAATCAATAATAGGAGTAAGAAATGACAGTATATGAAGAACTTCTCAAAGTAAAAGACGATAAATACAAAGAGTTTCAGGCCAAGCTGGTACCAAATATTGATCCTGATACTATCCTTGGAGTAAAAACTCCTGAGATGAGACAGATAGCCAAGGATATATTCAACAGCAAGG
>JAEEGJ010016855.1_pt1 | contig 16662 bp, 15 predicted proteins | sample 8958761 | NCBI WGS metagenome assembly JAEEGJ01 (sample SAMN16246546, study PRJNA631951) | gut metagenome | biome: gut microbiome; feature: rumen; material: RS-attached | host: Bos | place: Iran: Karaj | collected 2018-10 | reverse complement strand
CGCTTCAATAGCCAATCAGGCCGCAGATATTATCGTTGACACGAATAATTATTTTTTATATCCTCAAGAAACACTAATAAGCGAAATTAATTGGATTAGAAAGGGAGCCAATATTAAGTCATGCCCATCACATAGCAAATTGATGTTTTTGGTTAAAGAGCGTATTTGGCAGAAAAGTCTTGGAATTGAAGAAACTGATGACAAACTATTGGAACAAGTGAATATAATTGCCAATATTTTTAATCAGAATGGAATAAGCGATAAAGGATCTTTTCTTGAAAAGACAAGAGCTTATTCTCGAGTGTTTCTTAAATTGTATGAAGAAGATATTCTCAGCGCAAACCAAAGACCAAATTCACAAAGTTCTGATTCTAATTCAAGTTTGGGTAACAGTAATGCATCGAATACACCGTCTTCTATTCAAGACGTCCAGCACCTGGAAGACAACAATGAGGTTTCTGGGCAAGCAGGCACTCAACATGGTTTGAATCCGCAAGCGGGGAAGCCTAAAGATGGCAATGAGAACGGAAGCGCAATAGTCTTAAGTGATCCTGACAAGGTAAAAGAAGCAATTGAGATAATTGCAGGAGAAACAAATGTGCAGGAATTCATTGATGTTCTCAATGCTGCTGGTTTGAATATGACCGATAAAGAAAAAGAAATAATATGGTTCTCGGCACAAGGGGCATCTATGATCCCTATTCATGAAGAATCAAATAGTGGAAATGATAGTCTCTACACTTACCCGACAACATGGAAAATTGGTGATGCCGTCGAAGATTTAGATATAATGTTAACGTTGATGGGATCACCGATTATTTTGCCTGGAATAACTACAAAAAAATGGATTCTAGCTTCTCGTGAATCAAGAGGAGTCAAAAAGAAACAGCGTGATTTGTTACTTGTTCTTGATACATCTGGAAGCATGGGTGACGCCAAAGACGCAAAGTCTAGTATGCATCAAGCGATATTGTCAAGTTATGGTCTTATTGAGTATTTTGAATCCACTTCTAGTTCTATTGCTGTGCTTGGTTTTTCAGACAGAATCACGACTGAATGTGGTTGGACAAAAGATTATAATTCAATTCGTGAACAGATTCTTTTATCTGGCAATGGCGGGACTAATTTTCCTATAAGAAGAATAAAGGCTCTTCTTGAAGAGCGTGAGACCAATGTTGTTACAGTAGTTGTTACTGACGGTGAATTGGGTAATCGTAAAGAATCAGAAGAATTCTTTCAAAGTTATTTGGATGATGACAATAGATTATATCTTTTTATTCTTGGAAAAAACAGGCATAGTATTGACCTAAAAAATTTAAAAGACATCGGCGCAAAGGTTTATCAGGCACAAACCGCTGAAGAGTTTTGCAATGCTGTAATCTCAGATATTGATTGATAATTATAGACCTCTACTTACTTAAGGTTGATTCATGGTTTGAATATCACACATGCTTTTCCCTTTTAGTTTCATAAAACGAGAAAAGCCACCTTTTTCGGCGGCTTCTCTCGGGGCGGTGCTGCTATGCCTTAGCAGGTGCGGAAAACATAGCCATCGCTAAAATCGTAGTCAGACATGAACAGCTCATCTGCAAAAGCCTTGTAATTGAAGAAGCGGCTAACGCTCTCGGGGACATTGTGGAACATGTCCAGCTCATCAACGAGGTGCGCTGCAAATGCCTCCTCGCTGTCCCACTCGCCGCAGTAACGCTCGCGGAAATCGTCAAACGAGACATCACTGTCGCAGGTGACATCCAAAAACGCCTTGAATGCCTCCTGCTCATCGCAATCGAGATCCGCATACTCCAGAATGCGCTCGAATGTGTCCTCACCCATGCAGCTCTCGCTGTACCACTCCGACGGATAATTCTCAAAATCGAGGAACATCAGTTCGGGGTCCGACTCATCACGGTGGAGCCAGCGGCAGGCGGCAATAAAATCCTCGTAGCTGCTGAAGGTGTATAAATCGAGCCACATGCCAGCCAGTGGCCGACCTTCATTATACTTATTATAAGTACAACAGAACACGGCGGGATGGCCGCTGCGGTAATCATACTTGTGGAAATTGAGGTCAACCTCCTCAAGCTCCTCAACGACATTGAAATTGGATGAGCTGAGAGAGCCTTTTACAACTTGCTCTTGAACACTGGTGCTGTCAGCAACGCTTGCAGGATTGATAGAATTGAAATTGTTGTCCATAACTTAAAAATTTTAATTGTTAAACATACGATATTGAACTTGTGTTCGCTGTCTTCGCCTTTACGCTGCCTGCAAAGTGCGGCTGTCCACACTGAGGGCAAGGCTTGCCAGGGAATTACTACCCGCAGGGATGGAGAATTTCCGAAGGCAACTACAGCACGGCCTTGCGTGTGGGGAAGCCGCAATACCTTTGCAGGGTAAAGGCAAGGAGAGCGACAATCGGCAAGTTCAAGGATGTTTAACCAGAATTTTAAGGGACAACTGCCCGATTCTCCTGCAGGCGGTCGCGACTAAGACTGCACCGAGTGCAAGAGCTGAAAAAAGAAGAAGAGCACCTGTCTCTCCGAGAGTCCAGATGCTCATTCCTAAGTTTCTATTAAAACCGCTTTACTTGTCCAGCTGATCCATCAGGGATTTCTTGACGCTCATATCTATTTTACGGTAGCGGTTAAAAGCTTTACTTCCTTCTGCATGACCAGTCATCGAAGCAATTATGTTAGGATCCTGTACAAGACTGTAGGCAATGCCAGTAAAAGTTCTTCTTGCCATGTGACTGGTCGCGACTTCGTACAACGGCTTCATTTCATATTGACGTGTCATCGGGTTCAACACGGCAACATTTCGATTTAAACCCGCCTCTTGAAAAGCCTTCTTGATATATATGTTATATTTTTGTTGGCTGATGAAAGGGAATAACGTGCCACGCTGAGGATCATAGTATTTCTCGATAAGTTTTTTGGCTTTAGATATCAGCGGGACCTCTACGAGCACAGGATTATTATCCTTAGTCTTGCGGGGTGTGTCTTTGAGGCAATCCTCCACAATGTTGTCATAGGTGAACTTATACAGATCACCCACACGGCAACCCACGTAACTTTGGAAAATGAAAATGTCTCGCTGCACGGCTACTGTCCCCTCCAAGGGTGCAGCCTCTAGTTGGAGCCGTTCTTCCTGAGTGATATAGAAGGGTGTGCCATACTCTGCTCCGTCAATCTTGAACTTGTTGAAAGGATTGCGTTCAGTATAGCCTTCCTTCATGCACCACAGCCAAAAGCATTTCAAAATCACAAGAATGTTGTTGAGCGTGTTCTTGCTGCGCCGCTCTGCGCAGCGGCTATCAATCTTTCTTCCAAGCTCTAGGCATTCGTCATTGACCTTATTATACGCTTTAAGGTAACGACGATTGGAGCATTTCATCTTATTTGTTTTCTCGTCACGAGTCCAATATTCATGCTCATTGATGAGGAAGGACCTAAAGCCTTCCAAATCGTCGTGAGAAAAGGTCTCGAACTCAAACGTTACGCCCTGGAACAACTCATACCTGCGCAACAGACGCCACATTGTCCAGAAGTGCTTTTCACGATATTCCGACACGTTGCGATGTGCGACGAAATCAACAAACACTTGTGTAAAGTGCACTCTCTTTGACTTCTCCTCGGCAGTCATGTATTTCTCAGGATAGTTGAAACGATCAACCATTTCTTCGAGCCAACCGTTCCTAACATTGGAATTGTCAACCTTTCCCCATTGCTCCAAAATAAACCGGCACAGATTGTCAAGGCGCTCTTTCTGTTCACGATGATACTGCACCTCATCAGTTGCGCTGCGGGCCTTGTTAACCACCTCCTTGCCGTCCCAATAGTTGGGCTTGTCTTCAATGAAAATACCCGTCTTGGCACGTTGCTGGAATTTGCCATGATAGAAACGCATAAGCAATTCTTGACGACCTAGCTTATTTTTCTTTGATGATAACCGAAATTGAAAAGTTGCCATAACATTAATTCTTAAGTGCTTACAAAGATACAATAAAGTTTTTAGATGGCAAAATTTTTGACGACTTTTTGACGACTTGTTCGTTTCTTAAGGTTATTTGGTCTTATTCTTTATATAACATAAAATAACACAATATAGTGATTATCAGTTTGTTAAATAACTCGCTCAAGAAACTCAAAAACAGTCAGAAACGCTATAATGTCCTCATCTTGGACACAGAAAAACGGAGGTCGTTGGTTTTCAGCGATCTCCGTTCTTTTTATCCCCCACCCAATTAACTCTTTACAATAAAGCGGACAGAGACTCGAGCCTCAACCGTCCATCGAAGGCGGGGTTCGCGGGTGGGTATTTTTTCTATCAAGATTGTTGTTCTCAAAAAAACAAATATCTATCTTTGTGCATCAAACAATGATAATAGTTTATGAGAAAGACCATTTTACTATTTGTGATAATCGTAGTTACGTCAACTCTAATAGGTTGTCACAATACTATTAATAAGGTTCCTGGAAATTCAGAGCAGCAATCAGAAAGCTATGATACTTTGTATTCTTTTTTTGGTAAACAGCTTATCTTGAATGACTCGATTATTGAACAAATTGCTCAAATAGCAGACAATAATGATAAGCTATCATATGATAATTCAGATTCTGTACTAAAAATTCTTGAAGTAGAATGGAAAATCAATCTTAATGGATATGATTTTGAATTGATTACATCAGAAAACTATGATTCACCAAAAATCATGAAGATATATAAATACCTTAATCAAATATATGGTGAACCATACGAAGGAGGAGTTGACGATGGTTGGGTTGACTGTAAATGGTCTTCGTCTAATGATTCATTAGATATATTTAGACCAGGATCCACTCTTGTGCGATTGAAGGGGCAGCATATTGAAAGTGGTAGTGGAGCTACCCTTTATTTTAATTGAATACACTAACTAAAATACACATCAGGCGGAGACATGTCTCCGCCTGATGTATAACTTTATCTCTTAGATTTATAAATGAATAACAATTGCGAGAGCAATAATTATGGTCCATGGCCACCAGGTGATATTGAGGAGCTTGTAGATGTCCACTGTGCCACGGACGTAAAGGTCTGACATGTCCATCGATGGTCGGTGGAAACAGGATGATCTCCGCCGGGCGAAGTCGCCCAGCGGCATGAGGCTGTAGCGGTGTCACCAATCAATTTAGCGGAGTTATGTTCAGGCAATTTATCTCATCTGCGTGAGATAAAGATATCTGCATGAGATTGAAGGAGTCAACAAGCGCTAAGGCTCAGTCTTTTAGATGCTTAATTTTTTAAATTCGACTTGTAAATCATTGAGGAAATGCGCTGCTTCTAAACCATCCATCTGCGCATGATGGAACTGGAACGAAATGGGGAGCACTGTCTTGAAGAGTCTATGCCGGTACTTGCCCCAAGCGAGAAATGGCGTATTAAAAACCTCAGCATAGATGCTCACCACAGTGTCAATCTCACACTCAGGCAAAGCCGATGTGCTGATAACCATGTAATCGTCGCTCAAATTGTGAGGTTCACCTGTTTCATGGGCCTCCTGAGTGAGACGCAGATAATCATCATTGAACTGCTTGAGGTCGTCCAGGAACGGGATGTCACAGAGTGTGACACCTCCATTCTTGACAGGCACAACCACGTTCACAGCCAATCGGTCATACTTCAAGTAGCGTTCTCCCATGGGCAGCATGTAGAACTCCTTGAGATCTTTCGCTGCTCGAGCGATGCACCAACAAATGAGCATGTTCAGCTTCAATCCTTTTCGCCGGCTCAATCTCACCACACGCCCAACATCGAAAGTCTTTACTAACGTAACCTTGGGCATAGGAGCATTCTTCCATATCTCAAAAGATTGTGCCCGCTCGGTGGTCTTAGGACCAATCTCTGTTTTCATTAGAGTCAAGTTTTATATCACAAACAATTACGAAATCACCAATCACGATGTCAGGATTCTCCACCACATTCTTTATTAAGCACAGGCTTGGAATACTGGGTTCGAGAAAATCTCATTTGTGGTGGGCAATCCATAAATGCCGTTTTACCGTTACAACTGAATGCAAAGGTAGTGATTTTTGCTCTACTATCGCATGTTTTTCGGACTCTTAAATGCATTATACTAAAAATGCCCCGGCTTCATCGATAAGTTGCCTGATGTCTTCCTCAGTCGCGAAAGGCTACGGGTTGGCGAGCTTGCTCGGGAATCTCGGCAAAGTTCATACAAGCATGACTTTGCGCTCGCTGCTCCATCGGTTGAAGTCGGGGCATCGTTCTATCCGTACATTTAATCAAGGCGCAACGCCAGCCGTGGCTTGACGTTGCGCCTTGTGTTGAGGGACATTATGGCTTCTTGGCAAACTTCACAGTTGTGGTTTACCTTCTATTGCTTTCCCATTCTTGATGGAGTTTATACCACTTATCGCTGTGGGCACCTAATGCGCCTATTTGTCTAGGATGGGCCAACGGAAGTATATTGTAGGTCTTACCATTGATGGCGACTTGTGAATAATTGCCATATCCATACAAATCCACATATTCCTGCAAGCTCTTATAATCCACTTCAGCAACTAGGTTCAGAAACTGGAGCACGGGAATATCACCAAGAAGGATCAATGTCTCAGCTTGGGAATCTTCCAATTCTGAGATGATTTCCTCACTACGAGCCTTGTCACAGAAGTTAGTTGGCCTTTTAGGAATAGTCACTTCATTTAAGCCATATTGCATTGCCTTAGGCTCGTATTCTTTCTGAATAATCTTGAATTGGTTGGGATTCAATCTGGTTTCTGGCAACAGGTCGCAAAGCCATGCGTCCTTACGTGTAAATCCCAATGGGGCAAGTATCTGATTATCCAATACTTTTGCTGATGGACCATTCAAATGGGTCCCAGCAGGCTCCAGTGTGCCCATTTGTTCTGGAATATTGATCTTGCTTATAATATCCGCAGCTTCTTTAGGATTTCCGTCCCAGAAAATCCGCGGCTCACTCGCAACAGCAAGTGCTTGGCACACAACCTTATCATCTTTTTTCCATCGTGCATGGACTGCACTTGCATAAACTCCCAGCACAAAGACCTTCTTTGGCCCTCTGTCTTGCTGAACTAATGGATGAACGGTTTCACCGAAAGGAAAATAGTATTTCATACTAAACTGGAATTTAACTGATTTATCGTTTCTTTTTTAGTAATAATCCTCCTACAATAGCTAAAAACACACTTGCAATGATCACCTTCATATCGGGCAGGATGATCACTGGCGTACTTGTCATTTGCATCGCGCCTGGTCGCAGCCAGCAGTAAACAGCAAGGAGTGTTGCCGCTAGATTGCTCCCCGCATGGAGTGCCACGCTATACCAGATGTTTCGCGATGCTATAAATACCTGTCCATAGACGATGGCACTGATGAAAGCACCTGGGAAGTTACGCACATGGAGCATCCCAAACAAGATGGCCATCACCACACAGACGGCTATCTGTGCGCCACGGCGGCGGAAGGGGGAAATAGCCATTTGCCTGAAACACAACTCTTCGAGCAAAGGTGCGAGCAACACGGCATGGACACTTGACAACAAGTCCTCGCGCAGCTCAGCGGTTGTGTAGGTCAGCGGCTTCATCTGTACAGCGTGAACCAGCGACGTAATGCCATAAACTACATACTCTTCTACAACAAGCCACAAAGGCGCTATCAGCAACAACCCTACAAAGATGTAGATTTTGGGCAACTTCAGCGAAAATCGACTAGCCGTAGGAAACACTCTCGGTTCAACACGATGCACAAGGAACAGCGTCAAGGCGATACCAGCTAATGTGATCAGCCAAGTCAACACTTCGCCGGCGAAGGTCGGATTGTCGCCAGCAACAGGCAGCGCAGTCACATAAATGATTGCAAAGCCGTAAAGTGCCGAAAGTATCGGCATCAATGGTTTTATGACAGTCGCGATTCTAGACATAAATTCAGATTTATCTTTCTGACTCTACTGCAAAGATAGCGTTTTCTTTACAAATGACCACAGAGGATGAGAGGCAGGCGACTCTCAATGGTTTGCAGGAGAGAAGGGGCACCGCTGCCCGATGCACTGGTTGTTCTTGCTTGAATAGTGGCAGATGATCTCGGGACGTTCCATTGCTACGCCAAAGTGCTCCTTGACGAAATCGACAGCGGCGAGGATGGAAAGGAACGAGTCGCGCTTGCAGCAGCGCGGGCCACCGATATGGCCTATCTCTCCGAGGGACTTTGCCGTCATTTGATGAGACAGTGCAAAGGGTTCATTGGCTAGTGGCGTGGACTTGGAGATAATCGACACGAACATCCCCGTGCTGATGCCCGCACCACAGGCTCCCCAGAAGCCGCATGCTCCGCCAGGAACGCTCTTTCCCCTCGACATCATCTCGTTCAACGCCTTTGGCAAGTTGAGCTCGCCCCCGGCGTTCTTATAGGCAGTGAGCAAGGCCGACCCCACCATCACATGGTGCTCGGGGCCGTGCATGTGGCAGAATGGTTGCGCCATCATCTTCTCAATGATCTCAACAGGGTTTCTGGAGGTCTCAGCGAGACATAGCCCGATGATGGTGTCCAGCCCTGCCGTGTGGCAGTCGTTGCAGACGTAGTGTTCATGGATGCAGCGGGTCTTGCTGCGCTCCTTCTTGTGGCAGATCGCGCACTCCATGAGCTCATCGTTCTCGAGATACTCCAGCGGTGCTTTGCAAATCAAGCATTCTTCTTTCATGATCTTATTATTACTTTGCCAATGCATAGCCCAGGGCAACAGCTGCTATGCCAAGAACAACACTGCCCAGAGCGTACAGTATAAACATGGAATAGTTGCCAGCCTGCAACAGGCACAGGCTTTCCTTTGAGAAAGTGGAAAATGTGGTGAAGCCACCACAAAATCCCACAATTAACAGCAGGTTCAACTGAGAGGAGGCATTAACGCGATTGAATGCCGCCCAGAGCAAACCGATGAGTAGACAACCGACAATGTTGGCGGTCATCGTTGCCCATGGAAATGCCGAACCCAAGCCCTTCATGGCCAACGAGATCAGGTATCGGGCGATGCCACCGAAAAAGCTACCTGTGCCTACAAGAAGAATGTCCTTAAAAAAGCTCATACAACAAATTCCTATTGATATTTCTCAAAAGTGCAAAGATAGCAATTTCCCGCAACACACGCTTGTGCTGTTACTATTATTTTACCTCTTGTCGTTAGTTGATGGTGAGCAGCTCGATGTCGCAGATGAGGGTGATCTCAACTGGGCGAAGTCGCCCAGCGGCATGAGGCCGTAGCGGATACAGCTCAATCCAGCCAGTGCAACCGGCTGGATTGAAGCGCGGAGCGTGAAGCAGCCGAATACACCCCCGTGACCAGAGCGAATCAGATCTCCAGGTCAATGTAACGTAAATCAAGGCGCATCGCCAGCCATGGCTTGACGTTGCGCCTTGTGATGAGCGACATGATGCCTTTGTGTAGAATTAATTGGAATTCTCCGATTGATGGCTTCGCCTCAGCATAGTGAAAACTGGTTTTCCCTCTGCTCTCGGCTCGCACCTAAATTCCGATTTATCTGTTTGTCTTTTCAAAATCTATTTCTTGCTCTGCCTGAATAGCCAGTCGCGTACTGCGGCTATCTTATAGCCATAGTCGAACGATGCCATGTGTTCCATGCCCTTGCCCGATTCGGAGAGTACGCTGCCTGCCTCCCAACAGATAAAGTTGATGTTGCCGCCACGGGCAATCAGTTCTTCTGCCAGCTTCTCTTGTTCCGATGACGGCAGTTTTGCACTCCAGCTTGCAGAGTCAATCCTTGCATTGTTCTCCTTCAGCACTTTCGCCAGGTCTCTCATACCACCGGAAGCCTTTTGGTCACCACCAGCCACGATGTAGAAGAAATGCTTCTTGCCGAAGTCCTGCATCTTCGAGGTGTCCCACTGGCTGCTTACAAACAATGAGGCTGCAAAGAGGTCGGAATGCGTGATGTTGAAGTAGAACGACATCATGCCTCCCATAGACTGACCTGTAGTGTAGAGACGGTTGGTGTCAACATTATATTCCTTGCAAACAGACTGTAGCAGTAGGATAGTCATTTCCACTTCGTCAGTCGTACTCCAGTCATCCTGGACGGCCCATTCCGTGTATTGGGGAACCAACACGAACGACGGATGCAACTGTTGGTCACGGTCGGAGGCAAACTCCAACGCACCATATCCCTGAGTGAGTGGAGCCGTCACATCCTTGCCTACGGTGCTGGCATCGGCCATGAACAGCACCAGCGGATAACTCGCCTTTCCATCATAGCCTTCAGGGACAAGCAGGTTATAGGCCATCGTCTTACCCGTCTTGGCATCCTTGAAGGTGAGTTGTTTGAACTTCTTCAACGTTTCGTTCTTCAAGGCAACAAACGCGCTGTCTGAATCTTTGTTGATACTCATACCGCCACCCAAGTGCGGCCCTCTTTCTCCGCCCTTCTTCTGGGCACAGGCAGTCAGGAACATTACTCCAACTGCCAATAAAAACATTACTTTCTTCATATTTTCTTGGAGTGTTTCGAGTCGCGGCTCTGGTCTCTGCCAAGACCTTTCAAATAAATGATTATACTGTTCTTGTTTGTTAAATTGGAATTCATCCGATTTCTAGCATCGCCTCGGCATAGCTCAAACAAGTTTGGCTCTGCTCTCGCCTCGCACATAAATTGGAATTTATTGTTCGATAAGGTCTTTTACTGTCTGCCGAAAATCTGTATCAATCATTGTGATCTGCTCACCACTTCGAGTAAATGCATCAATGTAGTTATGATTGTCGAGCTTCAAAGATTCTATAGTACAGCCTGTGTCGTACAACCTCTTTTCAATGGTAGAGGCGTGATTCCTTATCTCATCGATATGAGCTTCAATGTAAGCATCCGACATTGCAAGGCAAATAAACCTTATTGACTGCAAATATTGCTCACTGAAATCATTGCGCCAACCAGAAGGGATATAACAGCCCTCTACGATGAGATTCTGATGATTCTCTATTGCTGTCTTCACCATTTCACGCACAATAGGCCAAAGCTCATCCGTGAGGAAATCGTCATCTTCTGGAGTGAGGGTGGTCTTGCCACATCGAATAAAGCCCATTTTCAAATGGTCTATAGACAGATAAGGATACTTGTACTTTTCAAGCATCCGCTGGGCCAGTAGCGTTTTACCCGTATGTGATGCACCTGTTATCAGTATAACCATGGATGAGAAACTATTGATTAATCTTCCTTATCAACGACAGATCACCACTTGACAAAGCTTCAAAATTAGCCTCAATCTTCTCAATGTCCCAATCCCACCATTTCAGTTGCAACAGATAGGCGATGAACTCATCGTCAAAACGCATCTTGGTAACTCGGCAGGGATTACCTACCGCAACAGCATAAGGGGGGATATCTGATGCTACCACAGAATTGGCACCGATAATGGCTCCATCACCAATATGAACGCCTGGCATAAGGGTAACATTCTGACCAATCCAGACGTCATTGCCCACAACGGTATCACCCTTCAGTGGCAATTCGTCTTTTACCGGAGCAATGGCACTTCCCCAGTCGCCACCAATGACATAAAACGGATAAGTCGTCACGCCGTCCATCCTGTGATTGGCACCATTCATGACAAACTCCACACCCCTGGCGATAGCGCAGAATTTGCCAATAATCAGCCTGTCACCGATGAAGTCGTAGAAATGAGTGACATGCTTCTCAAACTGGTCAGCTCCATCAACGTCATCGTAATAGGTATAGTCGCCAATGATGATGCGCGGGTTCTTCACCACGTTTTTGATAAAGCACAAGCTTGGGATGTTAGGATTCGGGAAAGCCTCGTTCGGATTAGGTCTGTTTTTAATTTCCATAAATACAGATTTATTACAATGGGCAAAGTTAGCAATTTCTCGCGAAATATCCACAATCATTCAAGATGATATCATTGCAACTGAAGCATTTTGTACGGGAATCGCCACATCGTGTATCAAAAAAGCCTTATGCCTCTTTGATGTTTTCAAAGCACTAATAAATTCTTTCCCGATTGTTGTGATTTCCAAAGAAATAGTATATATTTGCAAGGTCAACATGTATAACCAACTATTCAAACAGCTAATCATTATGAATGAAAAACTACCATCAAGATTATTTCTGTTGATGTTCATAGGGATTTTTGTGTCTATCCAGACTGTTGCCAACCCAATTACTCGTCAGCAGGCCCTTCAAAACGCTAATGAGTTCCTGCAGCATCGGGGAATGAATCTGCAGCAAGCCTCGTTGAGACATGTTCCTGCATTGACGGGAAGTGAAACAGCATCGGAAAAAGCTCCTTACTATGTGTTCAACATCGGGGATGACAACGGATTTGTAATCGCGTCGGGAGATGACTGTGCCTATGAAATTCTCGGCTACGCCGACGAGGGCCATTTCGACACGGAAAACATTCCTGATGGATTGAAATACATGCTAGATTTCTATGCCGAACAAATAGACTACGATTCCAAGCATCCCAAAGCTGGGCAGCCAAAGTCAAGCCCCTCCTACCCTGCCGTGGAAGCCATGCTGACGACGACATGGAGCCAAAATGAGCCCTATAACGACAACTGTCCACTATATCAGTCCACTGATCAAAGGTGCGTCACAGGATGCGTTGCCACTGCGATGGCCCAGGTGATGTATTACCACCGCAATCACTCCACCAGGGAAGTCGTAAATGCCATTCCTGCTTACTATTTGCCTGGAGGAGAAAGAGTAGAAGGCATTCCTAAAGGTTCTCCCATCGATTGGGACAATATGCTAGATAGCTATCACAACTTTGGTAGCCAAGCCACCGATGTCCAAAGACAAGCCGTGGCCAACTTGATGCTCTATTGCGGCGTATCGGTAGAAATGGAATACGGTCTTAGTTCAGGGGCTTTTGATAATGATGTACCGCGGGCTTTGATCAACTTTTTTGATTATACCGATGACATGAGGTTGGAAGAACGGTATGACTATACCAACACGGAATGGGAGACGTTGATCTATGAAGACCTAGGGAAAGGGCTCCCTATTCTCTATTTCGGCGGATCACATGCCTATGTCGTTGACGGGCATGACGGGAATGGATATGTTCACATCAATTGGGGATGGAACGGTTCAGGCAACGGTAATTTCCGGCTCACGGCCACCTATGCTGGCGAGCAGACCATGGGAGGATATAGCGCTGGTCAAGTAGCCATATTCGGTGCCACACCCAACGGAATCTTCCCACGCCTGACCACCACCGAATTGTCTCTGACGAGCAGCGACCTCGTTGAAAACCTTTCATCACTCACGTCCATTCCCGTCACGCTGGCGATGACGGTGACTAACCTCACCGAGGGAACTGGCACTTTTGAGCAGGCTGTCGGTCTCTACAAGCTAGGAAAACTGCAGGCTGTCGTTTCACCTGTCAGCACCATCAGCGAGCTGGCACCCGGAGCTTCCCGAGACCTGAGCGTATTGATGGCATTGGAATCCACGCTGACGCCAGGGGCTTACACCCTTGTTCCGATAAGCAGACCTTCAGGCTCCGATAAATGGCACATCAACGGCAATCCTGACAAGTTTGTCACGATGTCAATTTATGCCAATGCAGCCCATTTGACCGAGGGAATGCCCGAGCAGGAGGGAGACATCATCACTTTTGCCTGTGATGATGTCAGGGATTTGTGCGTTCAGCACTGGGATATGAACGGAGACGGTGCCCTGAGCAAGCAAGAGGCTGCCGCCGTGACAAGTCTGGACGGAACTTTCAAATACAATCATGCCATCACATCCTTTGATGAACTACAATATTTTACGGGATTAACATCGTTAAGTAGTGTTGAATTTATATTTTGCATAGGACTTGAACATGTCACTCTTCCCTCTAGCCTCCAGTCTATAGGAACCCGTGCATTTTATGGTTGCCATAACCTTCAACATATCACTATACCCAGAAGCGTGACATCCATCGGGAACGAGGTGTTCGATGCTAACTATCTGCTGAAAGACATCTGTGTAGAGGAAGGCAATCCAGTCTATGATTCCAGAAATGACTGCCATGCGCTGATCGAGACCGCGACCAACAGGCTGATTGCCGGAGGAAGCCGCAGCACCATTCCCGACGGTGTTGCTGTCATTGGCGAGTCTGCTTTTCAATCTTGCAGAGGTTTGGAGTCTATTCAGATTCCCGAATCCGTAACCAGCATCGAGAAATATGCCTTCGCACACTGTTCCAATGTGACTTCCATCACTATTTCAGAGGGTGTTACAAAGATTGGCGAAAGGGCGTTTTGGGACTGTAGCGCTGTTACCGCAGTCACAGTTCCATCAAGTGTGACAAGTATGGGAAGCAGTGTCTTCAACGAATGTACTGGATTAACCTCGGTCTATTTCCTGGCTAACGTGACAAGCATCAGCAGTGGGACTTTCGGCGGCTGTTCGGGATTGACTTCTTTCACCATCCCTGCCACTGTGACCAGCATCGGAGGCTCTGCTTTCAGCGGTACAGGCTTGACCACTATAACGATTCCGTCAAGTGTGACTCACATCGGCACTGCCGCATTCTCGAGTTGCACTGGTTTGACCTCCATCACGATACCCAATACAGTCTCGTCAATTGACGGCAATCCTTTTTATGGTTGTCCTAACCTGCAGAGTATTATCGTGGAGGCCGGAAATCCCTATTACGAATCAGACGGCAACAACACTGCCATTATTGAAACAGCGACCAACACATTAATTACCGGAAGTGCCGGCACAGTGATTCCTGATGGCATAAAGGCAATTGGCACTTATGCATTCTATGATTGCACAGGATTGACCTCTATTGTCATTCCCGAAGGTGTGACCACCATCGGCAGCAACGCTTTCTATAAATGTAGCAACTTGACTACCGTTTCCCTGCCCAACAGCTTGATAAGCATTGGGGATTACGCACTTAGGTCGTGTACGAGTTTGAAAACCCTAACGATTCCACCAGGTGTAACCAGTATTGGAAATTTAGCTTTTTGTGATTGTTCAAAATTGGAATCTGCCAACATTCCTGGCGGTGTGGCCAAAATCAATAATGGCACGTTTTATAATTGTGAGAGGCTGACTTCTATCACCATTTCACATGGTGTAACTGCGATAGGTGTTGACGCATTCGCTAGTTGCAAAAAATTGACCTCGGTCAGTCTTCCTTCTAGCCTTACCACTCTCGATAATTATGCTTTCCAAAATTGCACAGGTCTGACTTCCGTCAAATCATATATTACAAACGTATTCACGACAGGAAAGAATCCTTTCTATAATTGCTCTAAGGCCACGCTGTATGTTCCTGCAGGTTTGGTGGACGTATATCAGTCAACACCCGACTGGAACAAAGTGAATTTCATTGAGGAAATGCCAATCATTCATGATGTCAATGGCGACGGCGCCACTAATATCACCGACGTTATACGTCTCATTGAAAAATTATTAGGCTCGTCAAGCGATGAGAGCTATTCCTATGACATCAATAATGATGAAAAAATCAGTATATCGGATGTGATAACTCTTATTAATATCATTTTATCGATGTAGAGACGGTGCAACACATGATTTGACACATCCCCAGCTTGCTACAGGTAAGTTGGGGATGTGCTTTCAATATCATCAATTGACGCCTATTAGATCATTTCTATTCCGTTTCTTGCTGGTCCTTGTCTAAGTAATCAAACAGATCGATGGTGCCGGTGATGGTATCAACATCAAGAGCGGGGACAGACTCTACCATGCGTGTCTTGCCGCTTGCTTTATCAACGTAGAAATTGACAATGGCGCCCGTGTAACTGCGGAATATCACCTTGTATTCAGATTCTGTCGAGTCACCCATCGCGACATACATCACATCAGGGTTCTCCTCGGCCCTACTCCAATCATATTCACTGTGGCAATAGTTGTTGACTCCCTCGTAGGCCATCTCTGCAGTTACACTAGGGTGTTGCATCACATCGGTTTTGCTCCTATGACATGAACATAGAAGCAAGACGATCAACGCGGATGAAATGACAAAATACTTCATAATTCTCGATTATTTTTCTCAATGGGGCAAAGATAGCGATTTTTCGCTTAGCGACCAATTTCATGAGAAATTATGCTGTTTTTTAGCATTTATTGGATTAATTTATCTAATTATGTGGCAGAAATCATAGCGGCAGTATGGTCATTGCATGCTATGTAACGCTGATTTTAATTCATTTAATCATATCAACTCACACCAATTCATTTAGATTATGAAAAAAACATTTTTTACCTTGATGCTGATGTTTGTGTCAGCGTTCGTGATGAATGCCCAGAGCCTGACTGCCCATCAATGGGGTACAAAACTTGCCGATGACGACGGCAAAGACGTGCTCGTGGCTTTGGCCTTTGATAAAAACGGAACCTGTGAACTCCTTGTCGGTGCCGAGCATCAGATGAAAGAGGATGGTGTGCCCATCACCATCACGGGCAGTGTGAGCGTTCCCGGTACCTACACCCTGAACGACAAAGACCTGACAATGGACCTTAACAAAAGCCAGGCCGAGGTTGATTTTGACTATGAAATCAAGGGTATGGACGCCAAGACCAAGGCCAAGATGGACAAGCAAATCAGGAACGAACTTAATGGGCTGAAAGGCGAATTCAAGAGTACAAT
>JAEEGJ010016853.1_pt1 | contig 16665 bp, 15 predicted proteins | sample 8958761 | NCBI WGS metagenome assembly JAEEGJ01 (sample SAMN16246546, study PRJNA631951) | gut metagenome | biome: gut microbiome; feature: rumen; material: RS-attached | host: Bos | place: Iran: Karaj | collected 2018-10 | reverse complement strand
CGCCTCTTCGCCACCATGAGGACGTTGTCCGGATATATGTACTACACCGTGGAGGAAGGGGGCGTGTGGCGCGATCCAGCGCCCGTGCTGTTGGAGGACGGCTCGCCGCTACCCCACCCGAATGCTCCTTGCACGCTTTTTGCCCTAGGGGACGGGCGGTATCTGTGCCTCACGAACAACAACCCGGGACGCCGCCTCGGTTTCGACGCGTTCGCCGTTGGAGAAGGCGGCGACTGGAACAGCTTCTACATCGTTCGCAATCCGCTTTATCTCATGGTAGGCGTCTACAACCCATCCGGTAGACAGCCAATCTGCTTTGGAATGCCGCACAAATGGCTGGATTCCGGAGACGTGGCCGTTGGACGGCGCAAACAGAGCAGCACGGCGCCTGTCTATTGCTCGCTGACCGAATGGCGGGGCAAGACCATGCTTTGGTATCCTGACCGCAAGTACTACCTGCTCGGACGGGAGATGCCCGGCGATTTGCTCAACCGAATCACGCCATGGGCCACGAAGTCACGGCTTTGAGGAGGGAACAACTGCTATGACACGCAAGAGTATCGTTTTCACAGCCCAGAAGACGGCGGAATGCCTTGAGGCGGCCCTGCCGGAAGCAACCGGTCACAACGTCCTCGTCCGGATGGAGTACACCGTCGTGAGCGGCGGGACCGAGCGCGCATGCATCATGGGAATGCCAAACGCCGGCGGAAACAACTTTCCCAAGCAGCTCGGCTACTGCGGCGTCGGACGCGTGGAGCGGGTAGGGGAGGCCGTGTCGTCTTTCTCCGTCGGCGACAGGGTCCTCGTCTACCACGGAATCCACTCGAACTACAACATCGTTGAGGAGGCGCATGACGGCATTGTTGGATTCGCCCAGCTGACGAAGGTGGATGACGACGCCATTGACTCGCTCGACGCCGCGTTCGTGATCATAGCCTCGATGGGGCTCGGCGGCGTCCGCAAACTTGAGCTTGAACTCGGTGAATCGGCAATGGTCATGGGGCTTGGACTCCTGGGAATGTTCTCCGTCCAGTTCCTGGCCCTGTCCGGCGCGAACCCCGTCATCGCCGCCGACCTCAATCCCGCGCGCCGCCAACTGGCGCTTGAACTCGGCGCGGACTACGCGCTGGACCCGGCGGAAGAAGGTTTCGCGGACAAGGTGAAGGAACTTACGAAGGGGCGCGGCGTCAATGCCTGCGTCGAGGTCACAGGCGTCTCCAAGGCGATGTCGCAGGCGCTCGACTGCGCCTCGTGGATGGGGCGCATCGCGCTTCTCGGCTGCACAAGGATTTCCGACTGCGCGGTCGACTACTACCAGAAGGTCCACCGCCCCGGCGTGAAGCTGATAGGGGCGCACAATTTCGTAAGGCCGAAGTTCGAGAGCTATCCGCACCACTGGACGCACCAGGACGACTGCCGCGCCATCCTCGACCTCATTTCCGCGAAGAAGTTCCGCGTCCGGCCCATCGTCTCGCGGGTCGTCGCGCCGGAGGAGGCCCCTGAAATCTACCGGCAGCTCTGTGACGATCCCGCCTTCCCAATCGGCACGGTCTTCGACTGGAGGGCGAAGTGATGTCCGCCACGCTGAAAGTCGGAATCGTCTACGACCGCTCCCACAAGTCGCTCGGCGGACACGGGACGCATCTTGCCTTCAAGGGACTTCCCGTACGCACCGTCGCGCTGGTTGACCGGGAACAGGATGGACTCCGCGAGGCGCAGGACAAGGTCGGAGCCGAAAGGGTCTATGGCGACTGGCTTGAAATGATGGACCGTGAGAAGCCGGACATTGTTGTCCTTGGCTCCCGAGATCCCGTCGACCACTGGCCGCCGCTCCTGGAGGCGGTTCGCCGCGGCATCCACGTCCTGGTCGAGAAGCCGATGTGCACAACCCTTGAGGAGGCCGACTCCTTGCTGACTTTGTCGAAGCGCACTGGCAGCCGCGTATGCGTCGCCCATCTCGCGCGTTACGCCGTCCTCTTCCGCACGATGAAGCGTATGCTGGACGAAGGCGCGATAGGAACGCCACTCTCCGTCTATGGCCGCGGCAAGGAGGACGAGCGTGGGGGCGGGGAGGACTTGCTCGTTCTCGGCACGCACATTCTCGATGTCATGTGCTGGCTGTTCGGCATGCCGGAAAATCTCTTTGCGGAGGTGACCGTGAACGGGGCGCCGCTGAAGCCCACGGACCGATCCGTGACCAAGGAACCGCTTGGACCCGTTGCCGGCGACAATGTCTTCGCCCATCTCCATTTCCCTGGCGGAGTGCGCGGCTTCTTTGAGAGCCGAAAGGGAATCTACCAGCCCGACAACCAGGTCCGCATGGGGGTGACAGTTGTGGGCACCAAGGGAGCGCTCAGCATGCGGTACACCAACGCCAAACCCGGGGAAGACGATCGCAAACTGCGGCTGACTCGCTCCACATACCCCGTCGAGGATGCCGCCGACTATGAGGAGGTCCCGCTTCGCGAAGACATCGTTATTCCCGGGGCCGAGCCGCTTGTCATGGATTTCATCCCGTACTTCTCCATCAACAACCGCCTCGCCGCTTGGGATTTGGTCCAGGCCATCCAGGAGGGTCGCGAACCCAGGGCCAGCGCAGCCGACGCCGCGGCGGTTCTTGAGATAATCCAGGGAATATACCTGTCGCAACTTGAGGGACGCCGCATCGAGTTTCCGTTGACGAACCGCCGTCACCCATTGGAACCCACAAATGTGGATCAGCCATGAAGGACTGCGGCAATGCTTTTCCGTGATGCCGCGGTCCGCACGGCCAGGTTCAAGTTACAGATCTTTCCCAAGTATAAGACGCGTGGAGACCACTGATTGGAGGCGCGCGTCGGGCCAGTACTTGATGTAGGTGGTGCAGAGGAGTTCACCTTTCGGCAGCAATTCAACGCCGGAATACCCTGTGTCGCCCTTGAAGCCAGGGTTTTCAATCCCTTCCTCGCCGGCGTGGCTATGCAGCAGCTTGATGCGGCACTGGCCGGGGCGGGCGTGCCTTAGGTCGTCCCATGTCCCGACCCAGGCGACGTAGTGCCCGTAGGTGGGGGAATCGGGCGCGCGGTCGCGGAATGCGATGAAAACGCGCCCGTCCGGCAAAAGGAGTCCCTCGTGGCGGTCGCCGGTCAGTCCCCAGCATGTATCGACGGGGGTGGTCCATGTCTGTCCCTCGTCGGCGCTGAAGACCATCATTGAAAGCGCGGTGTGTCGGTTCTCGCGGAGGAGGAGCGCGATTTCCCTCCCGTCCGGCGAACGGATGGCGAACGGCTCGCATAGGTTCTTTTCCGGCGCGGAGGCGACAATGCGCGGCGTCGACCATGACACTCCGTCCGCCGAGGTCGCCATCCAGACATTCTGGTCGTCGGATGGTCTGTCCTTGGCGCGCTCCAGATTCTTGAAAACCTGGCCGAAGAGGGCGACCCGGCCGTCGGCGAGCTTGATGAAGCCAGTGGGCGGCATCATGGCGCAAACGGCCGCCGCGGGGGCCATGCTCCAGGACGCGCCGTCATCGTCGGAATAGACGATGCCGAGCGGACAGATTTCCCCGCAATTGCGGTGGAAGCCGTTCGGGGGGCGCGCGGAAAATGCCAGAATGCGCTCGCGGCCGTCTGGGAGGACCATCTTCTGGAGCGTCGGGCAGTTCTCGCATGTGGCCGAGTAGGCGTCGGGAAAGCGTTCGTCGATGCGTGTCCACGTCCGGCCGCCGTCCGTCGATTCGGCGGCGGGGCCGCAGGGGCCGCCGTGGCCGATCGTCCATACGCAGAGCAGCTTGCCCGTGCGTGTCAGAACGGTTGTCGGGTGGCCTTGGTATATGTCCGCCGTCCCTGCCGCCACAATCGTGTGCCTGGTGATGTCGCCGGAGATGTCGATGGTCCTGATTAGGTCGTTCATGGTGATGCGGAAAAGATTGTGCCGATGATATGTCAGTCGTAATGATTATTCCACAAATCCCTATTACGCGTCAAGTTACGCGCCGCAGTTCGTTTTGCAACGCCACCATTCCCGAAACTGTGGTATAATGGAAAGAACTTTTTCGGAGCAACCGTCACAACAAACTTAGAACCATGAAGAAGTCCATCGCACTATTCGCCGCCGCGACGCTGGCCTGCGCCGCCGTATTCGCGCAGGAGGCCACTGAGGCACCAGTCGCAGAGGAACACGCCCACGTTACATCCAAGGTCGAGTCCACGCGTCGCGCAGACGGCGCCCACGTGCCGGCAACCATCGCGGATGTCGAACTTTCCTCCGAAAAGGGCAAGAAGGCCTCCACATGGCAGGAAATGGCCGGCCGCGTCAAGGACTTGATCAAGAAGGACACGGGCATCGTCAGCTTCTTCAAGAACGAGCCCCCCAAGCACCTCACGCAGGGTTACTACGACTGGACTGGCAGCTTCCACGAGGGGCACGAAATCAAGGTTCTCGGCGGAATCCTCCCGTACGGCGCCGGGCAGTTCGTCATGGTTCTCGTCTGCCTCGTGCTCATGTATCTTGCCATCGTCAAGGGCTTCGAGCCGCTCCTCCTCCTCCCCATCGGCTTCGGCGGTCTTCTTGCCAACCTCCCGCTCGCCGGCGTCACCAACCCGCCGATGCTTGACATCGCCACCGGCCTCACCGAGCCGGGCGGCTTCCTCTACTATTTCTTCAGCTTCGGCATCGACACCGGTCTCTTCCCGATCATGATCTTCATGGGTGTCGGCGCGATGACCGACTTCGGCCCGCTGATCGCCAACCCCAAGACGGCCCTCCTCGGCGCCGCCGCGCAGTTCGGCATCTTCATCGCCTTCTTCGGCGCCATCGTCCTCGGATTCGATCTGCCCGGCGCGGCCTCCATCGGCATCATCGGCGGCGCGGACGGCCCGACGGCCATCTGGCTCACCTCCAAGCTGAAGCCCGAACTCCTCGGCGCAATCGCCGTGGCGGCCTACTCCTACATGGCCCTCGTCCCGATCATCCAGCCTCCGATCATGAAGCTGATCGTCCCCGCCGAAGAGCGCAAGATCAAGATGAAGCAGCTCCGCCATGTCTCGAAAATGGAGAAGGTCTGCTTCCCGCTGATCGTGCTCCTCCTCTGCGGTTTGCTCCTTCCAAGCGCGGTCCCGCTGGTGGGTGCCCTGATGTTCGGCAACCTCGCCCGCGAGGTCGGCCCCTCCGTGGCCCGCATCGCCGACACTTGCTCCGGCCCGCTCTGCAACATCGTCACGATCATGCTCGGCCTCTCCGTCGGCTCCAAACTCGCGTGCGAGAAATTCCTCTCCATCGAGACGCTCAAGATCCTCTGCCTCGGCCTCGTGGCATTCGCCGTCGGCACGGCCGCCGGCAACCTTATGGCCCGCTTCATGAACCTCTTCCTCAAGGAGAAGATCAACCCGCTCATCGGCTCGGCCGGCGTTTCCGCCGTCCCGATGGCCGCGCGCGTCTCCAACAAGGTCGGCCTTGAAAGCGACCCGACGAACTTCCTCCTCATGCACGCCATGGGACCGAACGTTTCGGGCGTCATCGGCTCCGCGGTCGTCGCGGGCGTCCTCTACCGCCTCTGCAGCTAGACTAAGCCAATGCGCGCCGCTTTTGCGGCGCGCATTGGCATTTATTTATTCTCTTAGCCGTTTTTACTCGTCACTCGTCACTCGTCACTCGTCACTTTATATCTCGGGTCGTAAGTCATGTCAAAACGAAAAGTATTAGTTCTTGGTTGCACAGGTGAAATCGGCGGGCGCGTGGCGAAGCTCTGCGCCGACGCCGGACATGAAGTCCTGGGTGTCTGCCGCGGCAAGGGACATCGCTTCATGGACATCGGCGACGCCGTCGCCGTGAAGCACGGCGACAAGTACGACGAGACCTTTCTGAAGGCGCTCGACGCGGAATTCCATCCGCAGGTCGTGATCGACACCGTCCCCTGGACGGGCTCTATCGCCCGCTACGCCCGTTGCTTCCCTGGCGCGGAGAACATCTTCGAATGCGGATCGACCGGCAAGTACGTCCCCCTCCGCTTCCTTCCCGCCGACGAGACCCATCCGTGGAAGGAGGACACCAAGGTCAACTTCTTCCACCAGTCGCAGATCGACATGGAAGTCTTCGACCTTTGGGAGAAGCAGGGTGTGCCCGGCACCATCTTCAGCCCCACGAACATCATTGGAGAGGGGTGCGTTCCACTTGAACTCTGGGGCGGACGCGACATCAACTTCTACAAACTCCTCAAGGAAGGCAAGCCCGTCTTCATCCCGCCGTGCCGCAATGTTCTCATCCAGTCTGGCTACAACTGGGACCTGGCCTCCGCCTTCGCCAAGGCGGTTGACTTCCCAGAGGCCGTTCGCGGCCAGCAGTTCGTCATCTCCAGCCGGAAGGCCACCACCCTCGGCATCTTCCTGCAGACAGCCATGGACTTCCTCCACAGCAAGTCCGAAATCATCGAGGTGCCCTGCGAGGACCTGGTCCGCATCTACCCCGGCATCCGTATCGTCCACGGACTCGACTTCCTGATGGAGCACATGAGCTTTGACATCGGCAAAGCCATGCGCACCTTCGGCTACGACCCCAAGGTCACGACCGAGGAAGGCCTCGTCAAGGCACTCGCCTGGTGCGAAACGGCGGGGCTGCTGTAGTTCGTTGCCTCGGTCGACCTTTCAACCTTTTAACTTTTCAACCCTTCAACCCTTCAACGTTTTGACTGCGTTGGCATGGCCAAGGGCGAAGGAATGGGCTGCCGAGTCGCGGTCGAAAGCGAAGATTCCCCCTGCCTTGCGCAGAAAGCGCGCGAGGGGCGCGGCCTTCTCGGCGAGGCCGTCCGTGACAAAGAATTCCATGGACTTCGCCGCCTCGTCAAAGGGGCCGGGAAGCGGCTCGCTCGGCCGTATCTCGACGTAGCGTACGCCGCCAAGCAATGCCGAACGTCGCGTTGGGCGTCGCCAATGCGTGTCCTCTATTGAGGCGGCGTTGAGATGCACGACGATGAGGGTTCGTATTTCGGGGTGGTTTTCGAGAACTGGCGCCGCAGGAACGTTGTCGCCGCCCATGGCGTCCCAGCCGCCGTCCACGAACGACGTCCCGTCCATTTCCACGGGGTCGAGACCGAATGGAATCGCCGACGAGGCGAGAAGAATTTCGAGGCGCCGCACGGGATCCGGTTCCGCGTCAACGCGGAAGACGCGCTTTTGAAGATTCCCGGCCGGCCATGGGCCGCCATCGCTATCCAGCGTTGTGGCATAGACGGCGGGGCCACCCGACGGCCACGCATCGGGCAGAAGGTCGCGCAACGACCGTTCCAGCCCCGTTCGATCAAGGAATCCGGGGAAGGGGAATCCGCGTCCGCTCGCAAATCCGTCGACGATGCCGTTGAGCCAGCTTTTAAGCGCCTTGTCCGAGAAGAGTCCTCCTGGACGGGAGGCGACGGCGTGGCGTACGTGTTCCAGCCAGAACTCCTCGATTTGCGCGGGGTCGCGCACGGCCGCAAAGGCCGCCGCGTTTATCGAGCCAATCGAGGTGCCGGAAATCGCCCGGATGCGATCGGCGAGACCCAGTTCGCACAGGGCCTTCCAAACGCCCGCCTGATACGCGCCCTTCGCCCCGCCCCCCGAAAGGACGAGGCCGATGTCGCCCTCGACAAGTCTGCGTATCAGTCCAAGCATGGGTTCCTACAGCCGAGCCGCATCCAGAATGGCGTCAATCCATTCCTCGCGCGACGTTCGTGCGGCGGGGTGATCGGCGTAGAGGAGGCGCTTGCCGCGCCACGAATGGACATCCACGATGGTACCGCCGTTCCGTCCGTGGGCGAGGGGATGGGCGAGGTCGATGCCGAAGTCCGCAGCCCAGACATCCAGCGTCCCGCCGAAGATCAGCAAGTCGGGGTCGGCCAGCTTGACTTGGTCAAGGACGATGTCCCGCCACTCGCCGTGGATTTTCTGGAGCTGCTCGCGGCTGGTTGTCGTGGCCGCCGGCATTTTGCCCGTGTTGAGGTAGCAGACGCGGAGAAGGGACTCCGCCACTTCCGGCTTGTCGTGAATCTCCGGAATGTCAGTATGGCGCGACGCATCGGAAAGCAACGCCCAGCTGACGCAGGCGACGTTGCGGAGCGCGGGATTGGCGTTCACGGTCTCGGCAAGCCGCCCTTCGCGGACGAAGTCCTTGAACATCGTCCAGCCGCCACCGGCGGGATTGCCATTCTCGTCCCTGTCGTCATACGGCTCCTTGAGAATCCAGCACAACTTTAGCGGTGCCTTGAGATACCCATCCCAATCCACCACGCCGTCATAGATCGGCCTGATCTTCCCCGGATCGTAGCCAAGATCTGCGGCGCGGGAGCGGATGCGGGCGTGGAGGGAGAATTGTTCAAAATCTTTGCTCAAGAATTTATGCTCGCTTTCATCAGTTTTGTCACCACATCCAGTTCCTGGAGAAAGTCCTTTTCAAACGCCAAACGACCTTCGAGGTGATACAAATCGGCAATGACGGTATGGGATGTCGGGAACTTCATCGTCGAAGGCAATTCCAGGCAATGCTGAGCGGCATTCTCGATGCTGGCAATCATGTTGCGGACCCGCTTTTCGGCTTCCGCAAGTTGCTCTGCACTAACGCAATCACGATGGGAACCCACAAAAATGATTCCCAAAGGAGGTCGGAACTGTTCTTTCTTTTGCTTCTTTTTGCCTCGCATGAGTTCCTCAGGAGAAGGGTCTGGTTCGTCATCGGCGATTCCATGGATTTCGCGTCCATACGTTTCCAGAAAGTCCCGATAGGTTGATTCCACATCCTTGATTATGGCTTCTTTTCCGTTCAGGATGTCGCAGATATTGAATACCATGATGCCTAGAACCCCATTTTTCCACTTGCTGGGCTTTGGTTTCACATAATCAATGGTTTCTTTGATCCATCTCCCCTGTCCATTTTCTAGTCCGCTACAGTCGCTAATGAAACGGGATGCATGGGAAATCCGAATCTTGCAAAGCGGCATGCGCCCCAGAGTTGTCTTCGTCGAGTGATGCGCTTCAGCTTCCGCCTTCGCGAATTTAGGATTGTCATGGTCGGCTGCTATTTTTCTCTTTGTACGCTCGCCTATTTCCTTCAAGTCTTGTATCGCTAAAAGCAGTTCGGTTTTACCAGAATCCGACGGCCCGAGCAAACAGAAAAGTTGATTATTTCCAAACCAGCTCATGGCAGTTAGTCCTCCACATGGATTTTGACGCTGTTCTTCACGATTTGGACCGCCTTTTTAAAGGAGTGATACTCGCCTTTCATTTTGGCGGAGACAAAGAGAATTCTGGAGGCCAAGTCGAACGCGAGATCAAACTTCCGCTCCAGTTCCCCGGAAAAGATGAAATCAAGATCTTGATCGCACTTTGTGACAAGCTGCTTTCTCTTGCGAGCCGCAAGAACTGAGGAAACCACGAGATCCTTTTCCAATCCCAGCCGCTTGATTTTCGCTTCCACTTCTGGGATGTTAATCTTGGGGCCGAAGCTCTCGTTGTACTCGAGGTCAAAGTTTTGCCGAAGAGTCTGTTCGAATTTTTCAGCCGTCACTCTGGCGGCACTTGCCTCCGCGCTCGCCTCAACAATTTTGAGATCTGCCGAAGCACTACCTTTTCCGTTTTTCAATGACTGATTGGATTTCAAGTTGGATTCATCGACAAAAATCCGCCATTTCTTTAAGCCAAGTGCGATAAAAGCTTCATGTAGGCGTTGCGCGCGACACTGAAGTTCTGATTTGTAGATTTCCTCGAAGAGGAGGCCTCCCTTGTCTTTTACCCCTTTGATAACGGGGATAAATGCCCCGTCGTGCGCATTTGGGTCGGGATCCCGCATCCAAATTGACCTATTAGGAGGGTTTTCCTGACGCAAACCTTTCTCATCTTTCAGTTTGAGGTCGCAACGGCCACCGGGGGCAATAACCAAGCTGGCCGGGTGGTTCGTCAGCCCTAAGTAAGCACCTTGTCGATCTACATAGCGGTGGTACTCTGTTTCATCCGCATAGACTGCGACAATGTCGGTGTCAATGGTCGGTGCAGGTTGTCTTTCTGCACCGTTGGTGGTGTCAGCTTCGTTCATGTCGAACCTTTCGTGTGGTTGGTGGTTAGTGGGGCAAAGGTGGTTAAAAGAGCATGAAAATAACTATGGCGAGTGTCGCAATGCAGCAAGCTATGGGAAGGCATCCGCATCCAAGGCATCCTTTTTTGCGGTTAGCGAGCCTCTCCAGACTTTTTCTAATTGCCGCAAGTGTGCCAGTATGAAGTTCATCCGTTCCAATGAGATGGGTCATGGCATTGCATACCGCATCCGCGAAAGCTGTCGGCTCGATTGTCTTCCAAGAAACGTTAGTGGCGACAAATTGCACGGGGCGCAAACGCCCCCTTGGACCTGGCGAATCAGGAAGAAGATATCCTGAGGCCCAGCCTTTATCCGCCTTGAGGACGATGGACTTTTTGTCGGATACGGGGGCTTTGTCCTCAATCAGTTGCATGATGCGCTGTTGCTCGGCGAAATCCGCGACAAGCCCTTTCTGAAGTGAGGAGAAGATGTCCATTGTCCGGTCGTCACGGCTTTGCGCCATGACATACAGGGCCATTTCTGCTTGAGCCTCGGTTTGAGTTTTGTTCTTCATTACAGTAAATCTCCTTTAAGTCAGCGGTGTATCCTCGTCACCCCAGCCGCTCCCACCTGCTCTAGGCGGGGCCGGTGCGGCTGTAGGCGCAGTTGTTGCCTATGGATTGGTAGCGGCCAAGGGGATTGCGTTTGTCATCACGGAATCCAGAAGGACTTCGACCACCTGGAACAACTGTTGTTGCCCGAGCAGCGGGTGCCTCTGGCCTCGCAGATGGCGCTTCCGGTGGCCTGTACCTTGTAGGGGCGCTGGGACATGAACTTGACCTCGCGTTCCCCCGGCCACCAGCGACAGGTGGCACATCGGCGCGCATCAAGCGAGACAAGCGTCCGAGAAGAAAAGTTGAATAATCCCATGGCTTTACACTCCTTGTCTTGTGGTTTCGCTCTTCAAAGTCCGCCGGTAAGTAAGCCGATCAGAAACATTATCAGTGCTTCTATCATGGGTTGTCTCCTATGGTTAATCCCAACGCAATGTGCGCCACCCGGCGCAACCGTATTTCAACCTATATTTCCCGACAAACCGCCGAAATCTTACGGCATGCCGCGGGGAAGGTGCGGGTGGGTTTTAACGCAGAGAAGGCAAAGAGGCGGAGACGCAGAGGGTGCGGGGCTGGGCCGCCTATGGCGGCCAGATAGGAGATATTTGTGAAATGACAAAAACCTCAATTGAGCACAAATGACAAAAAAGAAAATGTAAATATCAAAGCTACCTACCTCCGGTACTCCTACCTCCCGGAAAGCGCCGTAGGCGCCTACACGTTCTGCACGATCTTGCCTATAACTTGACCAAGTTACCCTCATCTACATTCCCGTGCGCAGCGCGGGCGGTGGGCTACACGGCTAAAAACTCTGCTTCTCTGCACCTCTGCTTCTCTGCGTTAAAGAACGACCCCGCACTTCACCGCCCCCTTTCGCAGGGCGGCATCCGTAAGATTTTTCCTTTCCTGAGAGGAAATGCTAATATGGAAAGGCCATGAAGGAAGAAGACAACGACAGTTTCAACGGCCCAACGACATCGACGGGGCTTCTCAAGGATCTTGGCGGCGGTGCCGATTCCGCGCGCTGGACGGAATTCGTGCGGCTCTACGAACCGCTTTTCAGATATTGGCTGGCGGGACTCCACAAGACGCATCCGAGTCTTCCCCGGATGCTCGACGACGACATCGTCCAGGAGACGCTGGTCTTCATGATGAAGGCATTTCCCGCTTTCAAGTACGACCCAAGCCGTGGCCGTTTCCGCGGTTTTCTCTACCAGTCCCTGCGCAACAAGGCCCTCAAGGTGATGGAGTCGTACCGTCTGCTGCGGGGCGGCAAGGTGGTGTTCGACTCCGAGGTTGCGGAAATCATAGGGGACCATACCGAGCAACCTGAAGCGCCGGTGCCAGGACTCGGCATCGACGGTCTCCATCGTGAAATCTGGGATATTCTCCTTAGGCGCGTTTTCAGTACCGGCAAGTTCTCCCAGCAGTCGCAGACAATCTTCCGCCTTGTCGTGGAAGATGAGTTTCCGGCGGAGGAGATCGGCGCCCGCTACGGCCTCAAGGCGAACGCGGTCTATCAGCTAAAATCACGTGTTCTGACCGCAATGAAGCGCCATCTCGCCGCCGTTCGCAGCGAAAGCGACGATTTGGTGGAACTGCTCGACGCCCTTTTGGCGGAGGAGGTAGAAAATGGCAGACGAATTTGATGGCCGCACGATAAGACTCTCGGCAAAGGATGTCAATGCCGCATCCAGTCTTCTTGGGCGGGTGCTCGCGGAAGGGGCAAGGCTGATTTCGTCCGGGCTGGTCTCGGACGACGTTGTCAAGGAGCAGCCGGGCGCATACGCCCTTTGCCGTCTGGAGAGCGGCGCGGATGAGATCCGGGAGCTTCGCGCCCCGTTTGAACTGACAATTGGCCGCGCCCCATCGGCATCGCCCGGGACCTGGCATGTCGCGGACAAATGGCTGTCGAAGGCGCATTTCCGCATATCCTCCGGCACGGACGGCGTCCCCGTGCTCGAAGACCTCGACTCGCTCAACGGCACGAGCGTGAACGACAAGCCCCTATCCGACCGCAGAATCCTCCGGCGCGGCGACTCCATAGCCGCCGGACATTCGGTTTTTATACTGTTCTAAACGTGGCGTAAGTCTTTCTTTCGTGCTACAATAGGACATGTGACCAGCGAAAACCGAACCATGCCATCGCAGACTTTTCCAGACCACGCCGTGCGGTCGGGGGGCTGTCTTCCACCCGGCTACAAGCTAGGCGGCAGGTATGTTGTCGTGCGCCTTTTGGGCGAGGGTGGCATGGGCGCGGTGTTCCTTGCGCAAGACATCGTCCTGCATCGTCGCGTCGCCGTAAAGACGATTTCCCCAGAGGCAGACGATACGACACGCAGCCGTTTTCTCCGCGAGGCCAGGATCGCCGCCAATTTGCAGAGTGACGAGATTGTGCGCATTCACGATTTTGGCGAGGACGAGGCCTCTGGCGTGCCGTACTTCGTCATGGACGCGCATCTTCTTTCGGAGAGCGAAATCGAGCATGTCTGCCGCGATATTCTTGGCTGTCCGCCGCCCATCACCGGCAGGGAACCTACGCCGAATGGTCTCTCGCCGCTAACTCTCCAGGACGTCCTTGAGGGGGATCGAGCGCTTGGGGAGGTTGCCGCCGCTCGTCTGGGGCTGGAAATACTCGACGCGCTGGCCGCGCTCCACACCGCATCCACGCCGATCATCCACCGTGACCTCAAGCCATCCAACCTGCTTTTCACCCCTTCGGGCCGCCTCCTGCTTGCGGATTTTGGCATCTCCAGGCCGGAGCGCGTACTTGGCGACTCACAGCCGACGCTGACGCTTGGTGGCAATCCCCTGGGGACGCCTTCCTACGCGGCGCCTGAGCAACGAAACGGAGACGAGTTGACCGTCGCCGCCGATTACTACTCGTTTGGCATCGTCCTGTACCGCATGCTTACCGGTGGTCTTCCACCGGCCTCTTCAACGGCGCTTCCCCCCGATGTAGCGGTCCGCAACGCACGTGTTTGGAACGGACTTCTGGCCGGGCTGCTCGCCCGCGATCCGGATTCTCGGCTGACGGACCGCGACTCGATACGCCGCATACTTGTCAGAATAGCCGTCGGGCATCACGGTGTTTCTGGCTGGATAGTCTTCGCGGCGGCCATTGCCTTCGCCTCACTTATAGCCGTATGGCTCTCAAACAACCGTAGCGCATGGTTTGCCGATGCCAGGGATGGGAATGCCCTGTCCGCTACAGGCGACATCATTCCATACGCGACAAATGCGGTTGATGGAGCCGTTCCAGTGGCGGGAAAGGCATTTTCCCTTCAGACAATTAGAACGGCGCTTAAGCTCGATGTGGACGTGTCCTGGGAACAGGAAGGGATCGAGGCCTTGGCGAACCTTCCATCCAACATGGTCGAAATAGCCGTTTCGCCAGAGTTCGGCAAGACTTTGAATTCAGCGTTTCTCATGTGCCGACATGAAGTCACGCAGGCCCTGTGGCTCAAGATAATGGGAGAGAACCCTTCGCGCATCAAGGGACCGACACTGCCCGTTACCGATGTTTTATGGGAGGAGTGTAACGCCTTTGTCGCGAGGCTCAATGAAAGGCCGGAGGTCTTGGCATCCGGCCTGGTGTATCGCCTTCCCAGCGCGGACGAGTGGCTTTACTGCGCGCTCGGCGGCGATTGCGAGAAGCAGTGGAACCAGTACACGTACCGATACGGACGCCATGCGGACGGTACGGCCGCAACGGAGAAAACGATTCCACGAATGGAGTGGTATCGCTTTAACTCGGGCGGCCTGCCTCATCCCGTCGGTGAAATGGAGGCGAACAATTTCGGTCTCTACGACATGGTCGGCAATGTAGCAGAATGGACGGCCAGCACATTGGAAGACAAAACTGCGGCTTATGTCGGAGGATGTTCGTTTGAGGTCGGCGCGCCGGAAATCGCAAAACACTCGGGCCTGTATTTTCCGATAGACAGGCGCAATCGGGCATTTGGCATCCGCCTTTGCGCCGAACGTAGGAAAAAAGAGTAAAATAAATATGCCTCCTTTTTCAACCCTTCAACCATCACCTTTAACTTGCAATGAGCACCACACTCAATCCCGCCGAAGCCATCAAGGGCTTCGCAATCTTCGGAGACTTCGTCGATGTCAAGCCGTATGGCACTGGCCACATCAACGACACCTTCCTCGCCACCTTCGACCAGGCCGGAACGCCCGTCCGCTATACGCTCCAGCACATCAACACCAACATCTTCAAGGACCCCGTCGGGCTGATGGACAACGTCAAGCGCGTTACTGAGCATTCCCGCCGCCGCCTCGCCGAGACCCACGCCGCCGAACCCTCGCGCCGCGCCCTCAAGCTCGTCCCGTCCGTGACGGGCGGCGTCTTCCATGTCGACGCCGACGGGCAGGCCTGGCGCTGCTACCTCTTCGTCGAGAAGTGCCACACCTTGGACGTCGTCGACTCCCCTGCGAGCGCCTTCGAGGCCGCCCGCGCCTTCGCCCGCTTCCAGGCCCTCCTCGCCGACCTCCCCGGCGGCCGCCTCAACGAGACGATCCCCGACTTCCACAACACCCCGAAGCGCTACGCCGCCTTCCACGCGGCCCTGGAGGCCGACAAGCTCGGCCGCGCCAAGGACGTCCGCCGCGAAATCGACTTCGCCCTCGCCCAGGAGGACAACGCCGGCAAGTGCATGCGCCTCCTCCAGAGCGGCGAGATGCCCGAGCGCGCGACGCACAACGACACGAAGATCAACAACGTCCTGCTCGACAGCGATACGCACAAGGCCATCTGCGTCATCGATCTGGACACGGTGATGCCGGGCTCGAGCCTGTATGACTACGGCGACTCCATCCGCTTCGGCGCGGCCACCGCCGCCGAGGACGAGCGCGATTTGAGCCGGGTGTCCATGAGTCTCACGCGCTTTGCGGCCTTTACGCGCGGCTTTCTCGGCGCCTGCCCCGGCCTCACGCCGCGCGAGCGGGAGACGCTGCCGCTCGGCGCCTACACGATGACGCTGGAGGTCGGCATGCGCTTCCTCACCGACTATCTCAACGGCGACAAGTACTTCTCCATCGATTACCCGGAGCACAACAAGATCCGCTGCCGCACACAGTTCAAGCTGATCTCGGACATGGAGGCGCATTGGGACGATATGCGCCGCATCGTGGAAGAAGAGCGAGAAAGATAACATAATTAGGTTAACGGGAATATAGTTTACAATAAACAAGTATACATAAAATATTATACAGCGAATCAAGAAGCCGCTCTCCATTTTGAAGAGCGGCTTCTTGATTCGCCGAAAAAACCTGGAAAAAGCAAAAGTAATCCAGTGTTTGTATCCTGTTCGGTCAGTTTGGCATCCCTACACAGGACCCGGCCGGGACGCTGTGAACGCTGTAAAACGCCGCGCCGTGACGCGGGAATAGATCTACATAATATTATTTACGATAATTAAGTATACATAAAACTATATTCAATAAATTAGTTTACATAATAGAAGATACCCGCGATTCCGCGGGTATCTTCTATTATGGGAAAGGATGCTTTCCGAATACGGTCAAGAGAATCGGGCGGGATTTTGCGGTGTTATTTCTCCTTCCATCCGCTTGACAGTAAATTGGTGCGGGTCTCGGCCATCGAGATCAGCTCGTCCCTGCTGTCTGTCATCCCCAGCTCATACAGTCCGGCGATGTTCTCCGGCTGATCGATGTGATTGTAGGTGTAGTACTCAAACACGGTGCTGCCGATCAGGCTCATCGAGAAGTCGATGAAGCTGTATTTATCGTACTTTGCTTTCTGCTCGTTTTCGTACTCCCGCAGACGGTCCTTCATGGTGTCCGTCACCGTTTCGAGCGGCGTCGTGACGGTTTCGCTGATCATGTAAACGATGTCGTCTCTGTAGTAGAGCGTCATGTTGTCGTTCGAACCGTCATGCTCAATCGTGAAGGTCGCGATGCCGAAATTGACCGGCGTGAAGCTCACCGAGACCGTCGGGACCGAGCTGATGACCGGCTTGCGGGTCGAGGCCCGCCCGCCCGCCATGGCGCTCCCAAACAGACAGCC
>JAEEGJ010016852.1_pt1 | contig 16665 bp, 12 predicted proteins | sample 8958761 | NCBI WGS metagenome assembly JAEEGJ01 (sample SAMN16246546, study PRJNA631951) | gut metagenome | biome: gut microbiome; feature: rumen; material: RS-attached | host: Bos | place: Iran: Karaj | collected 2018-10 | reverse complement strand
AGCAGCTTCTCACCTTCTGTCCTGTTCTGGAAAGCCGCCCCCTTCTCCTTCGTCTGTTCCTTGCAGAACTTCATGTACCTTTTGGAAAACCATTCAGGCATCGACAAGGGCGTTTCCTCGGCATACCTGATGGCCAGTCGGCAGCAGTCTGACAGCAGCTTCGTCTCGGCATCGGCAGCCAGTGCCCTGAGCTTAACCTCAGGGCAGGCCTCCGAATAGACCACGGTTTTCTTCTTCTGATAACAGATTTCCATAGTCTAAAATTTTGTTGAATCAATAACCTTGTTTACTTCAGCAGCTAAGGCGAAGAGTTTCGAAGTCATTCGCTCCTTGGGCATTTTAGAGTCGATGGTTATCAGTGCCAGCAGCTGGCCGTTCTTCTTCTGATGCCAAATCTTCAGGCCATCCTGCTCCACCAGCGTCTTTGACTTTGGCTGTTCCGGCTCACCCTTCATCAGATCCTTGGTGAGGATGTTCAGCTGCTCAAAGAGTTCTGCGGCAGGATCCAGACAACCCTTCTCCACCTTCAGGTGAGCCACGATCGACTGCTGTTTTTCGCCGGTAGTCTCATAGATCATGGCATCGCCACGCTTCTTCATCACGTTCTTTTTCCAACCACTACCCTCTTCGGGCATACGAAATTCAAAACTGTGGTCGTCATACAGGGTGCCGTTTCCTTTTCCCTGCCAGACCTTCTTACGCTTGCTCTTGGCAACCTGGTCTGCACCATCTTTCTTCTCCACTTCATCGACGCTAACTGCGCCAGTGATCTGTCCTTGCTCATTCTTACTCATAGTTTAAAGGGGTTTGTTATTAATGGTTTCAATCATTGTCTCATAGAGTGCCAGACTCTGTGGCAGCACCTGAGGAATATCCATACGGTTAGGCTTCAGCACCGTGTTCAGCTGCTGGTAGGCGTCCCAGTATGAAATCGGCTCGTCATGGCGCATCAGCGCAATAAGCTGTTCAGAAGTCTCATTAATCTGAGAAGAGTTCAGTGGGTACGGATTGCTGACATGCAGCAGTTCATTTGGAGAGTCATGCAGGATGCGTTTCTCCACGAGGACGCCAATCAGCCTCAGCATGGCATCACGGTCCATCTGTGCAGACTTCATCTGCGCCATCCTCTCACGGCGGATCTTCTGATACGGCTCATAATCCCCAGCCCACTGCTCAGCCCTGGCCAATACCATTTCCATAGAATACTTGTCCTTGCGGCTCTGACCGCTGTAGCAGGTATAATTTGAAACCACATCCTGCGCCCCGAGGATGGTCTGGTTATGACACACCTTCACCATAGGCCCGATACCGAGCTGGACACCCTTCTGATGATAGGCCACAGCAAGACAGGTCACAATGTTATCGGTCTCATCACAGCGGATTTCAATGTTTGCATACACACGTCTCAGCAGATGTGCCTCGATGGCCCTTTCACCATACTTCTCCTCCAACTGCGGGAGAATGGTCACACCCGGACGTTTCGAGTCACGGTTGGCAGCGGCGAAAATCTCCTGAATCATCGGCTTCAGACCATGCTTCTCAAACAAATTCAGCACCTCCCGGATAAGGGCGAAGTGATAGATACCTCCTACGGGATCGCCCGTGGGCAGATTCTCATGATAGCTCCTTTCAAGCTCTTCGAGCGTCAGCACCTGTACTGGCTTCTCGGCAAAATTCAAAGTTCTTTCTTCCATAATTATTCACTATTCACTTTTCACTATTCACTATTAACTGATCCTCTCAAAAATCCCGTACTTCTGCATCAGGCTAACCATCAGCGAATGGCTGGGCAGCGTGATGGCATCCTCATCAATCTTCTCGCAGATCAGCTTGAAGTGCCAAGCCTCCACGTCACGGTTGAACTTGGCCTTCTTACCGAAGATCAGATAACAGAGCAGCGCGTTCATCATCCGCGTCTGTTGCAAGTTATCGTAGAACCGGAGCATACGCTTCACACGACCGGCATTCAGAGGCGTAAGGAATCGGAACAGGAAGTCCTTCATCATCTGACAACAGTTCTCGGTAGCCTCCAGATCTCTCTGCCGCACTTCCAAGGCATCATCAAGGTCTGCCTGTGCCTGAGCCAGCTTCCTACGGCAATGAGTCAACTCTGCCTTCACATCAGTACACTCCTTACGCTTCTCTGCAAGGGCGTTGTCTGAAACAATCTCCACCAACAGCAGACGCTCAATCTCAGCAATCAGTTGTTTGCGGGTCAACTTCTCATAGTCGGTCACCACACTCTTCTCTTTGTTTTCAATGTTTTCTTGTGCCATACATTTCTTATCTTTTTAATTCAACATTTTGTTTGTTTTTGGAATTCCGAGTGCAAAATTACGAGGTATTATAAGCGATTGCAATTTCTATCATACCCAAACTTCATACCTCCGCAAACAACTGAAATCAAGCAGATTACGAGAATCAGGTATGATAGAGATTTGTTAGTATCGTAAAATCATTTTATCATACCCCTATCAATCCCTCGAAAGGATTATAGGGTTTTACCTTCAGTTCTGCCACGTTCAGCCTCATCCAATCATAAAGGGTACCGCTCTTTGACGTCTGAAACTGCTTGATATAGTATTCCGCAGAACATGCACTTACCGATTTCATTTTCTCACTGAGCACCTTTGCCAGTTTCTTTCTGGATACATCAGACTTGAAGATGCAGTCACAGTCCAGAGCTGCTATGATCTCACAGAGATATTTGTTGCGCGTCTTCATACTGCACAACTTCGATTGAGCCTCCTCCTTGGTGCTCTCGTCATCCAACAATTTCCAGATGACATCCCCCAACAAGCCGTCCCTGATGCCAGACTTTAACAGAGGCTGACAGACATTGATAATCTCAATGCACTCCTTCCGCGTTCTATCCAGCTGGTGCTCTTCATAGTCCTTCAGATAAGGAGCCAACTGTGGTTTTATCACAGCCATATCCTCATGTATCAGATCCAAGATGGCTTCGAAATAGTAAAACGCCCTGAATCCCTCATCCGAGATAGCGTTAAAATGCTTCTGCACATATTTATTCCACCTGTCATAGCGCAGTGTCAGCAGCTCGTTCTTGGGCCCTGTCCAACTGACGAAATACGAGAGCTTGGCACATGCCACGTCCATATTATAATTGAAGAGCGTATCTACCTCTAACGAGTCATCATCAATCACCACCGATCGTTCCTTCACCTCACGTCCTGTCGGTGAGGGTGCTAATTCCATTATGCCGGAATTCAGAAAACCAACGATCTCGCTACTGATCTTATCCACCAGTTGCTGATACGTGAAATCCTCATGCTCATCCTTCCATTCTAAATAATCCGACTCTGCCTGAAGGCGTGCCTCTTCGCGATAACTGTTTTCGTCATTTACCTGTTTCATTTTCTTCCGATTTTTGTGAGACGTTGTGGTCGGCGTCCGGACTTCCCTCATGAGACCTCACAAATCTCGGATTCAACATAAATCATATCGGGGGACAAAATTACAGCATACGACTGAACGACGTGCAAAAAAAATCTGGTCATTTCTGAACGACCAGAAATGACCAGAAATCAACATGTTTTTTGTTATTATCTGTGGCGGATCATCTGCCTGAAATCATCAACCAATGCCAGGAACTGCGGATCATCGCCATATTTATCCTTTGTCGGGTCAGTATAATCGCTGAGCGATGTCTTCGAGGCCAACTTCATACCGAATTCCGAAATAAACTCTGCCCAGGTGGGACGTCGGATAGCACCTGCCTCTATTGCAGCACGCAAGGGCATCAGCACGTCCCGAGGCTTGAGCTTGCCTTTCATCAGTACATGAAGGCGAGAGATCACCTTGTCTGCACATTCCGGACTGAATGCCAGTTTCTTGAAATCCTCCGACTCCACACGTCCAGCTTCCATCAGCTTCCTTTCCTGTTCGATACTCTCCACAATGTGCTCTATAGAATCCTTGGGCGCACGTCGTAAATGCTGCTTCAGCCTCCCGCAGAATCTCACAGACTTGCTGCCATCAAGCTTGAAGGCGTGATATTTCTTGTTGGCAGGAACCAGCCATTGTTCGCCGTTCTCAGCCACATAATAGGTCTTCAGCATCTTTCTGCCATCGATCTCCGCCAATACAATGTCACGGCTTTCATATACCGGTGGCGTCTCTATCACCAATAAATCACCCGTCATGATATCCTTATCTATCATGGAGTCTCCCTCTGCACGCGTACAATATGTTCCATAGGGCCCTACCACTTCGTCGGGCATCAATATCATGACAGGAGTTACATCGCCATGATCTTTCGGATCTCCGCAAGCTACCGACGTGTCAAAGAAAGGCACTGGCGTATTAAACACCATACCCTCCAAGTCAGCCTCGCACAGCAAGGGTGCCATATACTTATTTCTTAGCAACGGTTCCTCCATGATAAGGTTCTTAGCGATTCCTATTCAAACGGCTGCAAAGATACGAAAAGAAATTGGATCATCCAAATGTCAATCCACTCTTTTTCTGTTAAATAATCCTTTCTTGCACAAACCAGAGAAAGTGTGCATATATAATGCTGACATCCTCCACACAATTCTACGAAATTTGCAAATATCTGCGTAATTATTTGGTGGTTTCAGGGAAAGTTGCTATATTTGCAGCATCAAAGTTAAACTTAACAGATAATGGTATGAACAACATTGAATCAAACAAAGGCGAGATCGTAATGTACCAACCCGATGAAACCATCAGGTTAGAGGTAAGAATGGGTGAAGAAACCGTATGGCTGACACAGCAGCAAATGGCAGATTTGTTTAATAAAGACAGAACTGTCATTGGCCGTCACATTCGAAACATTTACAAAGAAGAGGAATTAAAGAAAAATATCACATGTGCAAAATTTGCACATATGGGTACAGACGGAGATCAGGAATATGAATATACAGCCTACAATCTCGATGTTATTATATCCGTAGGCTATAGGGTCAAATCAAAACGCGGCACGCAATTCCGCCAATGGGCAAATGGTGTATTAAAAGAATATCTGCTCAGAGGATATGTGGTTAATGCTCGTATTATGGCATTGGAACAGCATGTTGCGGAACAGGATACGCAAATTAAAGATTTGAAGAATAAGGTAGATTTCTTCGTCCGTTCGTCACTGCCGCCAGTCGAAGGCGTCTTCTACGACGGGCAGATCTTCGACGCCTACGCCCATATCATCAGCCTCATCAAACAGGCCAAGATATCCATCGTTCTCATCGACAACTACATCGATATTGATACTTTGACTATTCTGAGCAACCGGATATCCAATGTCTCAGCCACTATCTACACTCGCCAGCTCTCTCACCAGCAGCAGCTTGACGTGCAGCGTCATAACCAGCAGTATCCGCCTATCGCTGTCAATCTATGCCAGCGTAATCACGACCGCTTTCTTATAATCGATAATGTGGTCTATCTCTTTGGCGCCAGTCTGAAGGATGCTGGTAAAAAGCTCTTTGCCTACATCAAGATGCAAGAGACCCCAGCTTCAGAACTGCTTAACAATATCAGATAGTTTCTCTGCGTCGTGACGACTCACCGACTGTCCCTATTTTCACTGTTTTGGCCAAAACCGGATACTGCTTTTTAGGTTTTGGCCAGAAACCGGCTCAGTGGCCAAACATTCTGAGAAGAAAAACACAAAAAGAAGAACAATTTGCTGATAATCGTCGTAATTTTGCAGTGTCAACAAGACAGAACAACAGTATTAAAGACATAATGAGATAATAACAACAAAGTATAAACAATTTAAGATATTACAGTTATGATTAAGCAGATTCTTTTCGTAGAGATGGTTTCCATGAGTCTCCTCCTCTCAGTATTCTTCGCATTCGCTACCATCGACAAGAACGATGACAAGCAGGTAAGAAACAACACCGAGACCACAGTCAAGAGTGTAAAGGCTGATCAGTCCAAGTCTACATACATCTACACGAACGGCGGTGTCTACGCAGCTCCGCAGGAAAACTGCAATAGTTTTTTATAATGCTTTTAGTTTGGTTAATATGTTAGTTAATAATGTTAGAAACACTTAGACCTCGCAGCGATTGCGAGGTCTAAGTGCATTATACGGCTCACGGGACCTGTCCCCGCGGGCTAGGCTTTTCGTAAGATGACGGGAGAGATGATGGATTTTCCTTAAGTGCGCCAGCCACTCCCTCCCCCTCGCAGGGGTGGGGGCTGTAGTATTTTACACATCGTCCTCAGTCATGTCGTCAGTCCATTGGAACTTGTCATTATTTCTGAGCGACTTGGCTCCATAGCTGGCAGCGAGCAGATGCGTCCGATGCTTCAGCAGGACTACCTTCATCGAAGGCTTCTGATATTCTTTCTTCATTGCGTTGTCCTCCTTATTTTATGATTACCTTTTTACCATTCATAATGTACAGGCCCTTCTGTGTAGGCTCTGTGCTGAGCTTGCGGCCGTCCAGCGTATAGATGCCGCTGGCGGCGTTCTCGCTGTCGAAATTGACGATGCTGATGCTGGTAGTCTCGCCGTCGCTCCAGTCGATATTGATGAAGCGGGCGGCCGCCTGTGCCGTGCCGTTGGGCTGTACCCAGAAGTGGGCTCGACACGATTTCAGCGTGCGTTGGTTCTTCGAGTAGCCAATCTTGTTGCCCGAGGCGACGTAGAGAATGGAGTTGATGTTCTCAGCGGTGATGTTGAACGGTGAGTACTGGCCCACGAACTTCACCTTCGTGTCGGTGCTCTTCACCTCCTGTTCGGCAGCGTTGCTGATGGTGACGCCCGCGAATACGGGGTTCTCCAGATTTACACCCGTGTTGTCCCACTTGATGATAAACGGCGTGCCAGCGGGGATGGTGGCGGGGGCTGTGGTAAAATTCAGCGTCAGTTGCCCTTCACCGTCTAAGTTCGATGTGTCGTCGAACACCTTGGCTATGACATTGTCACCTGCCAGCGGGCTGCTGGCTATGGTCACATTGAACGGCAGGCACAGCGTGTTCCAATTGCCGTCCTTGATGAGAGTGCGGCCGCTGAGGACAACATTACGTGTGTTGCCGTTAGCCGCACTGATGTCGGCGCTGTTGTCAGCATTGTCAGCCAAGAAGAGAAGGGTGTTTGCTGGGTAAAGCGTCTTGCCGTCGGGCTTGGTACTGATGTTGTCAGCAGCACTCCAGGTGGCGCCGTCGGTATCCTGGAAGGCTTTCTTCAGGTTCACCGTGCCGTTGTAGCTGGTGGCCGTGATGTGGTCGGTAGCATTGGTCCAGCTGAGGTTGACGGTCGTAGGTGAATTGCAATCCGTTCCTTCGCCAATGCCGTAGCCTTCATAGTCATTGAGATAAGTACTGTAATTAGCTGTAGCGTTGATGACACCGCCAGAGATGTTGACCGTGCCGCCGGAACCCCAACCGCCGCCACCGATGGCTGCTGCTCCAGTGCCACCTGTTGCATTAACGGTACCCCCATAGATGTTAACTGTGAAACCGGTACAGCTGCCACCACCACCTATGGCTGCTCCCATATTACATTGAGAAGTGACGATACCGCCGTGAATGTTGACAGTACCTCCGTGGCTGCCCTGAGTGCCACCTATGCCGCTATCGTATGCTATGGCATTAATTGTGCCACCATAGATGGTAATGGTGCCGGCATCAGCATTACCCCATCCAAGACCAGGATATCCGCCACCGATGGCAGCTTCGTCAGACGAGTTTGTTGATGCATTCAGCACACCTGTGCCTTCGCTCTGCCTGTAGATAGTGAGACTGCTGCCTGCGGGCACGTGGATACCACCTGAAACACTTGGGGTTTCGGTATGTGTTACATCGAGCGTTGCGCCATCGGCAAGAATCAGTTTGACATCGCCACTGACATTGATACGTCTAGTACTGTTGTTATTACAGTCAAGGTAAGGATTGATGGTGACATCGCTATTCACCACATACCAGCCGCTGGTGAGTTCATGGTCGCTGCTGGTGAGCTGTTTGGCGGCATGGGATTGTGACGTGCCGTCAGCTGCAATATAATTCGTGTTGACGAGGTAATCGGCGCTGATAGTCACATCTTCATTCGGCATGGTGAGTGTAGCATGAGTGGCGTCAGTCTGGTCGAGGGTACCAGCCGAAGCCACGAAGCCAACAGTGGCGCCCGGCTGGCTGGGAGCAGCAAGCGTAAGGTCAACCTCATCGTTTTCAGCTGCATAGACCACATCGCCTATCATAAGGCCCTTGTTGTCACCATAGAGAGTGATGCCACTAACGTTATACGTTGTTGTTGGTGTGGTGCTGATAGCGAGGCTGGTGACATTCATACCGGCACTGATGGCGTGCGCTGCTGTGCCTTGAGTAGTAGGCAGATTCTCAACAGGAACGTAGTAGCAGTTGGTGAAGGTTATATCAGAACCATAACCAAAAGTATTACTTAACATGCCTGCAGATACGTTACTGGGCATCACAACGCAATTGGTGACCGTGGTCGTACCTCCAGCCACACCGAACAATCCACTGCTATGGTTATCATTGTTACTCGTTGTAAAGGAGCCGTCGAAGAGACAGCCGGTTATCGAATTACCATTTAATCCAGGCCAAATGTATGCAATCAGTCCACCATGGCCACCAGAGTTCTCATAGTTACAGTTAATATCGACACTACTGTGGCAATTCGAAAGGGTGATAGGCGATTCTTTAACTTGGCCTACGATACCTGCTGCACATTGCTTAGCAGTGTAGATAATACCTGCTACATGGAGATTCTGAATGGTTGCACCCTCCACATAGCGGAACGGAGCGGCATACTGTCCGTCAAACCGTGCCTCACTGGTTCCATAGCCGATGGTCAGCGTGTAGCCAGCGCCGTCGAATGTACCCTTGAACGGTTTGATTTCATTCTCTCCCGCTATCGTGGTAACAGGATTCTCTGCATCACCGATGTCGCCAGTCAACTTGATGGTCTCATTGCTATAGGTGCTGCCGTTGTTCACACGTAAGCAGAAGAGATCCCATTCATCTTTGCTTTCAACGAGATAGTTATCTTCATTATCCTTATTCAACTCCCTTAGTTTCCATGTGGCTCCGATGGTCACGTTCTCATTTGGCATGGTGAGCGTAGCGCTGGTGGCACTGTTTGTCGTGATGCTACCTGCAGAGGCCGTGTATTTGTCAACGGTATAGTTGGTCGGAGGATTGGCAGTAAGTGCGAGGTCCACCGCATCGCTGATGCCCGCATAGACTGTGCTACCGTACTTGAGACCATTAGAACCTTCGTATGCGGTGATGCCGCTGACGTTATACTCAGTAGCCGTACCGCCGATGGCGACGCTGGACACATTCTCTCCGGCAGTGATAGTATGAGCCTCCTTACCTTGGTTCTCAGTCAGATTATCGACATGGACATAATAGGTGTTGGTAATAGTCGGAGCCGTATCACTATTGTAGCGAACAAATGTCTTCTCCAACATACCGTTTGACACGCTGCTGGGCTTTAAGACCGAGTTGCTGATGGTTGTTACGGAATAATCATACGACCATCCAATGAATCCACCACAGTTGTTGGTGTTATTGGTAGTAGTAATAGAGCCATCGAACAGACAACCCTTTATATTCACTTCACTTTTATTATCTTGATAGGCAACGCCAACGAGGCCGCCATGGGTACCGTCGCCAGAAACGCTGCTGCTAATGGCAACGCTACTGCGGCAGTTCTCGATAGTAAGTCCGTAATGGGCCTCTGACACAAAGCCTGCCGCAAAATGACTACTAGCGGTAATGTTGCCTGCTACATGCAGATTCCGGATAGTTGCATTGATAGTGCCTTGGAACGGGGCTCCGTCAAAGTAGTTGACTGTCAGCGTGTGTCCTTGACCGTCGAATGATGCCTGAAAATCTTTGAAATTACCTTCAACCCAACCTCCAGCTTTGATGGTGACAGGATTTTGAGCCGTACCGATATCGGCGGTCAGTTTGACGGTTTTGCTCCAATAATTATTGCCGCTATTTACACGTGAACAGAAGCGATCCCAGTCGTTCTTATTATTGATGACATAGGCGCCATTATCGATAGAAAGCTCATCGGCTGTCCATGTAGCGGTGTAGTGGCGGTGACCCGTAGAGCCTTGAGCGATGGTGACCGTCATCTGGGCACCGTTGAGGCCCGTTCCCGTCCATCCTGTAAATGTCCAGCCCTCGCGTGTCGGGTTGTTCAGCGTAATGTCGCTGCTGGCCGAAGTATAAGTGGTGGGGTTGGGCGTTGCCACCGTGCCACCGTCCAGATTATAGCTGATGGTAAAACTATAGCCGGCAGTAATGGTGGCGGTGCCGTCGTCAAACGCAGCGTTATCCTTGCTAATGGTGAAGCTGTTACCTGGGAGCGGAGTGCCGTCCAGGCTGTAGGTCACAACTGCCTCAGGGTCGTTGTAGCCCAGCGTGACCGTGCCATAATGGAATACCTCGTTCAGGAACGAACAAGTGTTGCCCGTCAGGATGCTGACACCCTGTCCAAGACTCAGCTGGCTGACCTTGGTGCCATCCGCAATAACAACACCCGCATCGGGATTGTTTTGAGGATTGACGGTATAGAAACAGTTCGTGCAGGAGAGGGTACTGAAAGTACTTGAAGTATTATATTTCATGCCAATCGGATGGAAGGGACTTGGACCAGAATACGTTCCCTTGAACAGACAATTGGTCATGGTGAGACTCTTGTCAGTATTATTATAGCATCCTATGAAGCCCCCAGTTTCATAAGAAGTTTGTTTTTGTGTGATTGTTCCACCATACACAACGTCCTTGATGGTCAAGGACCCACTGAGCTGACCCACAACACCTCCGATACGCGTATCTCCTGTGACATCGGTGTTCACCACACAGTTCTCAATGAGATTATTATTACCCATTGCTTGGCCTACCAGACCGCCTGTGAAGTTTGAAGTGTTTGTCACACTTCCTGTGACGGTCAGGTTCTTGATGATGGCTCCAGAGATTACTGGGAAGGGTGCCATGTTCCATGAACCTCCTGAAATCGTGATATTCAGCGTGTGACCACCTCCGTCGAAGACACCGGAGAATGTATGATTAGTATCCATCCAAGTACTGGTCGTGATGTCGGCTATCAGCTTGACCAATTGACCCGAATAAGTGGTTCCGTTATTCACATTCGTACAGAAGGTTGCCCAGTCGCTGGCGTTGGCAATGGTCATGCCAATCGGTTTCAGGTTGATGGTATAGCGTTCGTCCAATTCCGTTCTGTTTTGAACATAATGATTTGCGTCAATTTCAAATGTAGTCAAACTAATCTGGTACAGACCGGATTCCAGCCCATCTCTATTGACATCAAATGTATATTCGGCGCCACCAGCCAGTACAGGTCTCATAACTCCGATGTCATAATCAGAGTTTAACATCACAAACTGGGAACCGTTCCATTTCTTATAGGTAAGGGTAATATATTTACCATTATAATTATAATTAGAAGCTGAGAGGTTCTTAATCGTCACCTTACCCTTCAGCTTTGATCCATAGACGTCAATACTACGGGTACCGTTGCCGTCTATCTGGAACGACTGGTCGTCCTGGCCCTCTAACTGATAATCCACAATCGCCAGCGTCTTTCCTGCCAGGCTGGCATCGGTTGTCGCGGTAACGCTGGTTGAGCCAATCACATTCGTGCCAGCCTCGTCGGTAGTAGCCCAGATGTAATAGGTGGTTGCTGAGGTCGGTGTCCACTCGAATTCGACAGTTGTAGGAACGCCCGTCGGTGCACCAAGGCCACGTTTGGCCACATAATTCCCCTTGTTGTTGGCATCGGTGCTGACGAAGAAGTAAGCCATGCCGTAGTATTCCTCACCGTTGTTGGTGAATGTGACGTTGGTATATTGTGGCGTATTGACAAATACTGTTCCAGGAATAGAGAAGGTGGTATTCTGGAAGTTCGGCGCAGGATGAGCCGTCAGCGTAGGCACACCATAGGCATCGTAGACAGCGCTGAAATAATTGATGTCGGGGTCGGCACCGGGTATCCAGGTAGATGTCTCTGAGACTCTGGACATGGGTATCAGCTTTCTGGTTTGGTTGGCAAAGTCAGCACATATAGCACTTGCAGACACGTCAGGAAAAGCGCTACCAGTAGATATAGATTGACTGGCAATGAGTTTAAACAGCGTTATCGAGCTGCCGTCGTAAACGCCTACTCCAATATCAAAACTGTTGGTCGTACCTGTGAGGTTGCCTGCCGAGAAATGGATGTCCGTTCCTGCCACACGGTAGCTATCCATGGTCAAGCTCGCTGGATCTGTTGTTCCTGATGCTCCGACATGCTGGATGCCGACAATAGCCTGCTGGTCAATGGTGTAGCCATCAGTACCAGCAGCAGCACCCGTCTGACCAGCGTCGTCGGGGTTCAGGACGGACAAGGCGAAGTAGTCGTCGAGATAGCCTCCCCAGCCCCAGTTGATATGGAATAATGTGTTGGTTGCGTCAAAGCCGTCGGCCACAAAGGCGTGTCCGCCAGCTGCCCTGCCTGCGCCTAACACGACAGGACGACTTGCCGCTACCTCATTATAAATAAGGTTTACCCAATCGGCATAAGAATAATCTATGCGGCGGACGAAGCGAGTCGTGTTGTCAAAGCCAAAATAATTGATCAAAGCATTGGCAACGTAAGCAGTCTGCGTGCCTGACGAACCGCTGGAGTATTTCATCTGCACGGAAGTGCCACAATAGAGCATCAGCTGGGCAACAGCGGTCTTTTGTGCATCTGTCCCTGCGTTATTGGCATACGAATTCAGCAGCAAGTCCTTGCTTGGAATAGCAGTACCAGATGGAATGGCACTCACTGTGATAGTCGTATTGGGAATGGTATATTCGGGAATCTCCGCGATGGTGGCGGCAGGACCATGATCATTTTGGATGTGGTAGTTCACCACCTGAGCCATCGCAGTAGCCACACAACCGGTTGCAGAGCGCTGACTGTTATCCAAAGGACACTGATTATTGTAGGGTGCTCTTTGGTTCCAAGTAGTGGTCATCAATACACCAACATTACTCATAGAACGCCGTGGAGCGGCCTTGGTGGGCTGGTAGTTGATAGACTCCAGATACTTCATCTCGTCGATGTAGCCCTGCAGGAAGACACGCATGTTATCGGGCATGTTCTGCTCGTCGAAGTTACTGACGTCGCTATAGCCCAGCACGGCCTTGAAGCGCTCGTCACCGCTGACCAGCACAAAGCCATCATGCTGGGTAGCACTAACGGCATAGAGGTAGGGTTTGCCCGCTACGTCCTTGGCATCAAAGACAACGGCTGTCTTCAGTGCGCTTGCTGCCGGAGCTGAGCGTTTGCCGCCCGTTCTGGCATAGTTTGCCTTCAGAAACTGTGAGGCCTTCTCTTTGGCCTGTTCAGGAGTCACATGCTGTGCCCATGCTTCCATACCTGCTGTCAGCAGAAGGGCAAGAATGAATAGCAGTTTTGTTCTCATATCTTTATTATATTTCTGTTTTTATTCTTTGTTTAGGTTTGTAATAAAAGTGTATAGTACTATTTTTGAGTACAAAAGTACGGAAAACGTCCCATATGTATGTTCTCGTGGCGCACAATTTTGTTCTCGTGGCGCACAAATTGCACTTTGGGCAAGAAATCCCAAGCCCTAATTCGGGATTTATTGTAATTTTACAGAAAAATCGGAATTTAAATTTGGCTAATTCGATAGAAAACACTATCTTTGCATACAAGAAATGTTTACTCTGCTTAACACTTACAAACAGGAAGTGTCTATGCCGATTATCATTGTTTAGGTAGATTGAAATATGAAAAAACTTATCTTCCTCTTTGCGACACTGCTGGCGCTGGGCGCTTGTCAGGAAAAGAGTCAGCCAACCGCCGTTATGGTATCGGATGCCGACAGCATCTATACCTATGATTTTATTAAAATGCACTTCGTGAAGGAGCCGGAACGGTGTCTAGGGCTTATCGATACTGCCGAGATGAAGGGGACGATGACCCAGGACAGCTGTAACATGATGCGCAGCTATGTGTATAACACGGGTATGCAAGACCGCAAGCAGGGCCGACACTACATGCGGCTGGTACTGGACCGCGAAGGACTGGATAAGACGAGTGATGTCTATATCTCTACACTCGATGCTTACAGCACGCTATGCATGACGGAGGGAAAGGCCGAAGAGACGTTGAACGCAGCACTCGAAGGCATCGAACTGGCCCGCCAGCGCGGCTTTAAGCGCCAGGAGGCATCCTTCTACGCCACAGCAGGCTCAGCTATGGAGTTGCAGCGCCCCGGTTCGGGCGAGGCGTATTTGAGGAAAGCCATCGACATCATCAGAAGTATGGACGACGCAGGTGCCCAGCCTAAAGCGTCGTACTATATGAGTCTGCTGGCCCAGAGACTTGGCGAGAATAAGAAATATGCCGAAGGGGCACAGGTGTGCCGCGAGCGACTGGCCTTTATCGACGAGATGGAGCAGAAGGGCATCAAGATGCCTGCAGGCTACTACGAGAAACAACGGGGTGGTGCCTACTGTATATTGGCCTGCTGCGAGGCGGAGTTGGGACACATGGACGAGGCACGACGCGCTGCTGAGAGCTTCGAGAAGACAGCATACGCCATGACGCCCACAGGACAATTCAACATTCTGTCCTACTACGTGAAGACGGGCAACAAGGCCCGTGTGGAGCAGATTAGCGAACGACAAGAGAGTTTTCTGTTGCAGCAAGGCGACACCATCAGCGAATTATATCGTACGCTGTTCATCAACAAGGCAAACCTGTACAAAGCGTTGGGCGACTATCGCCATGCCTTCGAGGCCATCACGCGTGCCTCTGTCATCCAGGACAGTATCATGGCCCGCGAGCGCGACAGCAAGACTGAAGAGTATGAGGTGAAGTTCAAGAAGCAGGAGGCTGAGATGGCGCTGAAGGAGAAAGAGACCAGCGAGCGCATACATCTTATTATTATAATAGCACTCGTCATCATACTTGTTTTGGCAACGATTGCATTGTGGCGCATTATCGTAAACAGACGCCGGCTGAGCGAACGGGACCACGACCTGTATGCCACCATACAGCAGATGCTGGAAAAACAGAAAGATGCAGAGCTGGCTTTGGAAGAGACTCCTGAGACAGCGCTATCGAACACACAACAACTTTATCAGCGTATTGTGAAGCTGATGAAAGAGCAAAAGCCCTATACCGACAGCAACATGAATCGCGACAGTCTGGCACAGATGCTGGGCACCAATTACAATCTGTTGGCTGACGCCATAAGAGAATGTGCCAACGGACAGTCAATTGGCGACTTCATAGAAGACTGGCGATTGCGATATGCCGCACAATTACTGGCTGAGACTAACCACTCGATAGGACTTGTCATGGAGATGAGCGGATTTGTCAGCCGTAGCCACTTCAACACCATTTTCCGCCAGCGGTTCAAGATGACACCATCGGAATATCGTAAGGCGACGAGGTAATTATGTCGTCTTGCATTCGGCGAGTTCCGTCACTTGATGCTTTTGAACGAAGCATTGAGCTTGTCACCCAACATCGTCAGGTCTGCATTCAATTTCTGCGATGTGTTTTTTGCATAAATCTGTGTCGTGACGATGTTCGTGTGTCCTAATACACGACTCACACTCTCGATGGGCATACCCTTTGAAAGCGCCAACGTAGCGAACGAGTGCCGTCTACAGTGATAGCTTATGGATTTCTCTATTCCACAGGCTTCCATCACTGTCTTCAGCTTCTTGCACATCGACCAATAGTTCATTTTTCCAAATATCAGCTTGTCTTCCTGTAGGTGTTTGTAGCGGTCGATAATCTGTATGGATACATCCATCAGTTTCACTTGGAAGGGGATGCCAGTCTTATGCCGGTGCCCGACAATCCATTTGTCGCCGTTGATGTCTACGATGTTGTCCGGGGGAGGGTACCAACGGGCGGTGAGAGGTGCTTTTGGGGTTACGAATAAGAAGTCTAACTCCTTCACCAATCCTCCCCAATTTGCATATCCCTGTATTATAGCCGCCCCTTATCAAGGGGCTCTAAATCCCCGTCTTGCCTTTATTTTAGGTCGAATTGCGTTATTTCTCCAAAATCCGTTGTTCTTTACAAGCTTTTTCAGTAACTTTGCATCCGAGATGAAGAAAAGAATCACAATGATAGGAAAAATAATCATTTGCAGCCTGCTATTCTCTTTGAATGCCGCAGCACAGGAAACGATAGACACCGTAAGTACACAGAAAAGTAAGTCGACCCTGATGGTACGGCTTCGTCAGGTACAGCAATACTTAGACAACAAAGCCAAAAAGAAGGTGGATCCGCAATACATCGAGGTGCCCGAGAAACCCTGGAGGGTGGTACCTCGTTATAATGCAACCGTCTACGACGTGGACTACAGCAACAGTATTGGCGACCCGTCGGCGGGTGACGGCATCGACTGGGAGTTGTGCTTTGAGCCGCCACTGGCATCGTCCGTCGGTGTGTGGGCAGGCTATCGTGGTACGGGAATAGCTGTTTCCAAGTCACTCCACCGGAAAAAAGGTGCCACGTTCTCCTTCAGCATGTAGAGAGTAATTGGGTACGACCTTCAGCGACAGCTGTGGTTTGCGCAATGCCTCGAAAGCCTCGTATGATGCCTGTCGGCTATGGTATTCCTGTCGGCTCTGGAAGGCTGTGATGGCACTGTCCTGAGA
>JAEEGJ010016849.1_pt1 | contig 16668 bp, 14 predicted proteins | sample 8958761 | NCBI WGS metagenome assembly JAEEGJ01 (sample SAMN16246546, study PRJNA631951) | gut metagenome | biome: gut microbiome; feature: rumen; material: RS-attached | host: Bos | place: Iran: Karaj | collected 2018-10 | reverse complement strand
TGGGTGTGGCGCAGTTGGTAGCGCACCTGGTTAGGGCCCAGGAGGTCGCTCGTTCAAGTCGAGTCACCCAGACAGAGAAAGCCACCGCGACGTGCGGTGGCTTTCTCTGTCTGTAATCTGGCATTTTGTGTTATCGCGGGTAATCCTTATCTTTAGGCCGGTTAACCGGAATTCGTAGTGTAAAAGAAACGAAATGCTGGCTGAACAAATAGATTTGATGCGGGAACAGCTCCCAAAGGTGCGCGAGGCGCTCGAGGTCCTGAAGGAGGTGATTGAGACGGACGTCCGATCGGTGCCGGATTTCGACAGTTCGGTACTGCCGGATATGTTCGATGCCATCGAGATGGACATCAATATGCTCTACGTGGCACTGCCGTCTGACGGCCTGGATGATTACGCAGGACTGGAAGACGAAGTGGCCGAGGGCCGGGACCTGGCCTCCCGGGCGGACTCGCTGCTGGCCGCCGCGCGGAAGAAGTATTCCCGATGACGTTTCATTTGTATTGTGTTTTACGGGGCACTACGTATCTCTAGGCCGATAAAAAGAACTGTATGCGCAGACTGAAGTCTCTTCGATTTCTTTTTGTACTCGCCCTTGTGCTGACGGTGCTATTCGGCATCGGACTCATTGTCCCGGACATGAGGGGCGATCTGCTTGGCAGAATAGGACTGTGGTGTGGCTTGGTCTCACAGCTTCTCCTTGCAGGGGTTATGTATTCCGAGATCAAAAGGCAGAAGAACGGGCAGGACGATTAGATTCCATTTTCAGGAATCCCGACATCGCCGGCCGGGATTATGAAAAGGAGGTGTATTACTCGTCCGAATTGATTCCGCTTTCGGCAATTATTCCCTCTGGTTCCATTTCCTCCACCTCGCATTTGGGCGGGATGTACAGGCTTTCTGTCGGTGTAATCATAAAGCTATCGATTGATTATTGGGTCCGATTCAATCATGATTCCTGCTCCTCGATGCGGCGGAAGACGAGGATCTCCCCGACGAAGGAGTCCGGGAAGGTGAAGGTGCCGTCGGACTGGTAGAAGTACACCCTCGAATCGCCGTCCTCTTCCGTGAGGGTCAGTATTCCCTTCTTGTAGCTGTAGGTGCATTTCGTTTCCCGCTCGTTGGTCCAGCCCTTGATCGTGTCGATGGTCCCGTCGGGATTCATGTACATGGCGGGATAGGAGGGCATGACGGTCTTCTCCCTGATCACGACGTCCTTGGCGGAGCCGAACTCCAGCGTGATCGTGGTGGTCATCGTGCCGGCGTCGGCGACGAACATTTCCTGGACGGCCGTCCACTTGGTGTTCTTCAGGACCGGGTTCTTACACATGGCGGTAAAGGATGTAAAGCATAAAACAATGAGCACGAGGGCGTGCTGCCACTTCATTCTTGTCATAGCATTATGGATTTGAGCTTGTTTCACTTGGCAATGCGGGGATGTCGTCCACGTCCAGCAGCGCCTTGACGGGGTGCTTGCTGCTGTTCCTGGCGCCCAGCTTGATCAACTTTTGTGAGGTGTTGATGATGCTCTGGCCCTCCGGCAGGAGCTTCTTCATCCCCTTCTCATACTCGGCCGAGGCCTGCCCCAGCGCCTTGCCCACCGCCTCGTAACGCTCCATGAACTGGCCCACGCGGTCGATCATCTCGTTCGCCAGCTCGTACACCTTCTCGTGGTTCTGGGCCTGCGCGACCTGCGTCCAGGTCAGGCTCACGATCTTCAGGGCCCCATACAGACTCTGCTCGTCGGCGATGCAGACATTCATATCCGCAGCCTTGCGCCAGAGGTCCGGCTCCGCCTTCAGGGCGCTCCACAGGGCGCCGGCGTTGGGGACGAACATGATGACATAGCCCGCCGAGACCTTCGGCGGCCGGATGTAAACGGAATAATCCTTTTTGGAGAGCTCCTTGACGTGCTTCTTAAGGCTCTCGACGTGCAGCTTCAGGTATTTCTCCCTGTCGGCTTCGTTCTCCGCGTTGACATAATCCACGTACGCGGTCAGGGACACCTTGGAGTCGATGATCACCTCGCGGCGCTCGTCCAGGTGCAGGATGATGTCCGGCCGCAGCAGGCCGTCCTCCTCGGTCTTGACCAGCTCGCCTTTCGCGTCGCGGATCGAATCCTGGGAGCTGAAGTGAATCCCCTTGGTAAGTCCCTGGGACGCAAGCAGTTCCTCCAGGATGGTCTCGCCCCAGTCGCCCTGCACCTTGCTGCCGTGCTTGAAGGCGGCGGTCAGCTCGTCGGCGCTCTTGCGGGCGGCATCGCTGTATTTCATCAGGTTCTGGACCTGCTCGCGCATCTCGCCCTTCAGGTCGATCTGCTCCTTGTTCCCCTCCGCCATCGTCTTCTTCAGCTCGGAGATATTGTCTTTCAGCGGCTTGACGATCTGCTCGATGCTCTGGTTGCTCAGCTCCGCGAACTCCTTCTGGCGGTCCTGGAGCATCTTGCCCGTGTCGGCCTTCATCTGCGCGCTGACCTTGCCGATGGTCTCGTCAAAGCGGGCTTGGAGGGCGTCCATCGCCTCCTTGTGCGCCTTGGCCGCCTCGTCCTTCGCCACCTGCGCCTGCTCCTGCGCGTGCTTGAGGTCGGACTCCAGCCGGGTCTTCTCGACATTGAACAAAGACTCCGCCTCCGCCCTCACCGATTTCTCGGTCAGGGCGACACGGGATTTGACGACGCTTCTCGCAATGAGAAAAGCGATCAATGCGGTAAGCACCAACCCTCCCAGGAAAGAAAGCAGCATCTCCATAATCTAACCTTTTATTCTTTATTCTTCTTAGGATTCCGGCCGAAGCGGCGCTTGAAGGATTTCGAGAAATAGGAAACGGAGTTCCAGCCGGTCGCGTCGGCGACCTCGGAGACCGTCATATTCCCTTCCTCGAGCATACGCTCGGCGGACTGGAGTCGGATTTTGTTGAGGAGCTGTTTCGGGCTCTCGCCCGTCACTTCGCGCACGCGCTTGAACAATTGGGAACGCGACATCCCCATCTGCGTGGCCAGGACGCCGACGTTGAATTTCTCGTCGGCCATCCGCTCCGAGAAGATGGCATACAGCCGGTCGGTGAACTCCCTGTCTTCCTGCGCGGCGGAGTCCCGCGTCTCCGTCGCCAGCTCCTCCTCGGGAATCTGCAGCGTGGCGCGGATCCGGGGCAGGTTCCTGTCCAGTTCCTTCATCTCCACGAGCGCCCGGTCCACCTGCACCCGGCACTCCGGGGGGAGATCCTTCCGCGCGGCGAGGGCTTCCAGCGAATCCCCTATCCGGGTCATTCGGGTAATGCTCTCCCGGGCGTGGTCCGAGAGCTCCGCATACTGCGCACGCATATCGTAGATCAGGTCGATCTTGGCGCGCATCGACCGGCGGACCATCTTCCAGAAGCGGTTGCGCCGCGCCAGGAAGACGACGATCACTGCCAGCAGCGTGACGGACAGAAGGAGTATGACGATCTGCAGTGACTGGACCATATGTGGACGAAAATGCTAAATCGGACAAATTTACAAAATAAAAAGATTATTTTCCCCTTTTATGCGCGCACATATGCATAACTTCGAACCCGAATTCAAAACGTGTACATGAAGAAGAGATTCCCCCTCTACCTGCAGATCCTCGTCGCGCTGGTGCTCGGCATCCTCGCCGGGACCTTCCTGCCGCAGACCACCCGCTACTATTCCTGGATCGGAACCCTGTTCATGAACGCCCTCTGTATGCTGATCGTGCCGATCATCCTGTTCTCGGTGTCGCTCAGCGTCGTGGACATCCGGGCCGGCGGCACCGGCGGACTCAAGCGCATCGGCACCAAGACCATCTTCTGGTATGTCGTGACGATGCTGCTCGCGATCTTGACCGGACTCCTGCTGGTCCGCCTGATCCAGCCGGGCCGGGGCATCACGGTCGCTCCCGGAGAGGTTCCGGACCTGGTCACCTCGACGACGGTCCAGGACATCGTCTCCGGCTTCATCCCGTCGAACATCTTCTTCGCCTTCGCCCACAACAACACGATCCCGGTCATCTTCCTGGCCCTGGTCCTCGGCATCGCGATCCCGACCCTGAAGGACAAGTCGAAGCAGACACTGACGGACCTGTTGCGCGCCGGCTATGAACTGACGATGAAGGTCACCAAGGTGGTGATCTCCCTCGCACCGTTAGGCATCTTCGCGATCGTCGCCGGGCAGTTCGCCCAGATCGACAACGTGCTGCTGATGCTGCGCAATATGCTCCTGTACGTGCTCACCGTCGCCGCAGGCCTGCTGATCCACACCCTGGTCACGCTGCCCCTCCTGCTCCGGCTGGTCGGCAAAGTCCGCCCCTGGGCCCATCTGCGCAATATGTCCCTGCCGATGGTGACCGCCTTCTCGACCGCCTCCTCCGGCGCGACCATCCCGTTGACGCTGGAAGCCGTGGAAAAGAAGGACGGGGTGTCGCGCCGCATCGCGGACTTCGTCATCTCGCTCGGCGCCACCGTCAATATGAACGGCGCCGCCCTGCTGGAATGCGTGGCGGTCATCTTCATCGCCCAGGTGTACGGGATCGAACTCACCCTCGTGCAGATGGTCACGGTCAGCTTCCTGTCGCTGATCTGCGCCATCGGTTCCGCCGGCATCCCGATGTCGGCGATGGTGATGATGGCGATCATCCTGAGCGCCGTGGGCCTGCCCGTCGAGGGCATCGGCCTGGTCATCGGCGTGGACCGCATCCTCGATATGTGCCGGACCGCCGTCAATGTCTACGGCGACACCTGCATCGCCGTCCTCGTGGCGAAATCCGAGAAAGAAAAAACCGAAATCGATATCAACAACTAATAGACATATGTACCGAAAAACCTATCTTATCCTATTCCTTCTGGCCGCCTTGCTCCGGGCCCTGCCGCTCGGCGCGGCCGAGGAAGGCACGCTCAGGGGCAAGATCGTCGACGCCAAGACCGGTGAGCCGCTCGTGGGCGCATTCGTAGCCTTGGAAGACCATTCCCGGGGCGCCGCAGCTGATCTGGACGGCGAATTCTCCCTCCAGGTCGCAGCGCGGCTGCCGATCAACATCGAAGCCAGTATGATCGGCTACCAGACCCGCATCATCACCGTGACCGGCTTTGACGAGCCGCTGCTCATCGCCCTGACCGAAGACGGCGAACTGCTGGACGAAGTCATCGTCCTGGGCTACGCCAAGACGACCAAGAACGCGATGACCAGCGCCGTCAACACCATCCAGTCCGAGTCGCTCGAAAACATCCAGTCCTCCGACATCAACGGCAAGATCCAGGGCGCCGTGCCCGGCCTGCTCATCTCGAGCAACGCCGGCATCCCCGGCACCTCCTCGATGGTGCGCCTGCGCGGCGCCACGTCCATCACCGCCGCCAACACGCCCATCTACATCGTGGACGGCGTGTTCGTGAGCACGGACAACCCCGGCCGCACCGACCTCGGCGGCCTCGCCATCGACCCGATGGCGGACATCAATCCGGACGACATCCTGTCCATCACCGTCCTCAAGGACGCCAGCGCGACGGCCGCCTACGGCGCCCGCGCGGCCAACGGCGTCATCATCATCAACACCAAGCGCGGCGGCTACAACCAGCGCACCCAGGTCAATTTCAAGGCCCAGGTCGGCCTCAGCAAGGCCCCGATGGTCTGGGACCTCGTGACCGGCCCGGAACACGCCGAAATCGTGAACCGCGCCTGGATCAACGACGGCAAGGATCCCTCCCTCGTCCCCTTCCGCCCGGCCTCCCAGGCGATCAAGGGCTATCCCGCCTACGGTGCGCCTGAGGAGCAGATCACCGTGGACCGCCTGTCCGACATCTTCCGCACCGCCCTCTCGCAGACCTACAACCTGTCCGTGACCGGCGGCAGCGAGACCACCAACTTCTACCTCGGCGGCGAGTACACCAACGAGGATTCCATCCTGAAACTGATCGACTTCGAGCGCATCAGCCTGCGCTTCAACCTGGACCACCAGCTCCGCCCCAACCTCAAGCTCAGCTCGAGCAACGCGGTGGTCTATACCAACCGCCACCTGATGCGCGTGGGCGACGGTCCCGCCGGCCTCTTCCAGGCGGCCCTCCACACCCCGACCTTCCAGCCGGTGTACAAGGAGGACGGCTCCTACAACAAGCCCGTCTCCTTCGACAACCACCAGGCCATCCTGGACAACTGGAACGGCGGCTCCAACAATTTCCGCGTCACCAACAGCCTCGCGCTGACCTGGGACATCGCGGAAGGCATTTCCTGGAAGTCCACCTTCAGCAACGACCGGACCATCTACCTCGAGCGATTCTACTACAACACGAACCTCATCTACGGCCAGCCCAACGGCGCCGGCGTGGAAGGCAAGAACACCACGAACGTCTTCTCCCTCGAGCACCTGTTCAACTTCTTCCGCACCTTCAATTCGGGCCTGACCCTTTCCGCTTTCCTGGGCAATTCCTACCAGATCACCGTTGTCAACAGTTCCTACATCAATGGCAAGGACTATCCGAGCGACCAGCTGACCCGCATCGTCTCCTCCGCGAACCAGACGGCCAGCACGAACGGGACGTCTTCTTCCCTGCTGTCCTTTTTCGGCGGAGCCAACCTGTCCTATGACAGCCGCTACAGCCTCGACTTCACCCTCCGGGCGGACGGATCTTCCCGCGTAGGCAAGAACAACCGTTTCGGCTACTTCCCGGCGGTAGGCGTGGCCTGGAACGTCACCAACGAGTCCTTCTTCCCTTGGAAGAATCTCTTCAGCAGCCTCAAGCTCAAGGCCAGCATCGGTCTGGGCGGCAATGAGAACATCGGCGATTTCGCCTCCCTGGCCCTGTGGAGCGGCGGCGCCAACTACAACGGCGAGGCCGGTCTCTCCCCCGAGCAGCTCGGCAACCCCGACCTGAAATGGGAGACCACCCGCCAGTGGAACGTGGGCCTGAACGCCTCCCTGTGGCACCAGCGCGTGGACGTCGAACTCAACTACTACGACAAGTACACCTACGACCTGCTGCTCGCCCGCACCGTGCCCTGGAAGACCGGTTTCACCTCCATCGTGGACAATTCCGGCGAGATCAGCAACCGCGGCGTCGAGTTCAGCCTCAGCACGGTCAACGTGGAGAAGAAGTCCTTCTCCTGGAAGACCACCTTCACCCTCGCCCACAACCGCAACCGCATCGAGAAGCTGACCACGGACGTGTCCGGCAACTACACCCCCTTCAAGCTCTTCGAGGGCTACCCGCTCTATTCGATGTGGGTCTATGAGTACAAAGGCGTGGATCCGCAGACCGGCGACGCCATCTACGACGACGCCAACGGGGACGGCAAGATCACCGTGGCCGACAAGAAAGTCGTCGGCGACGCCTGGCCCGTCATCGAAGGTATGCTGCGCAACACCTTCAACTTCGGTCCCGTCAGCCTCGACGTGAACTTCTACTACAAGTACGGCAACAAGGTGTTCAACTACACCCGTATGTTCCTGGAGTCCGGCGGCACGCGCGGCGTCACGCGCTCGATGCAGAAGAGCTCCGTGAACTACTGGAAGAACCCCGGCGACACCGACGTGCTTCCGCGACCGAAGAGCTCGGCCAACGCGGACGGCAGTTTCAACTACGAAGGCCAGAGCAGCCGCGTGGTCGAGGACGGTTCCTTCATCCGCCTGAAGAACGTCACGCTGAGCTACACCTTCCCCACCCGCCTGGTGCAGAAGGTCGGCCTCCACCGCGCCTCCATCAACGTGACCGGCGGCAACCTCTTCCTGCTGACGAAATACACCGGTCCCGACCCGGAAGTGAACGTCAACCGCGGCGGCGTGAACGGCCTCGTGCAGGGTATGGATTTCGGTATGCCTCCACAGCCCCGCTCCCTGACCTTCGGTCTCAACATCACCTTCTAAACGCAGCGAACAATGAAACTTAACCGATTCTCCATATTGCTCTGCGGCATCCTCGCCGCAACGTCCTGCCTGGACCACACGCCGCTGGATTCCATTCCGGCCGACGGCGTGATCAACGACCTCAAGTCGGCGGAAGTCGCGCTGATCGGCGCCTACGACGCCGCCCAGACCTTCGAGCACCGCGCGGTCGTCACCCTCAACTACGCCGGCGACAACGTCGTCCTCTTCGCCGGCCAGGCCGTCGTCGTCCCCCAGTTCAAGGCCGCCGGCACGTCCGGCTGGGACCCGACCGCCGGCGGCGGCTTCAGCGACTACTACAACGGCATCAACCAGGCCAACACGGTCATCAAGTACCTCCCGACCGTTACCGGCGACGAGGGGAAGAAAAACAATCTCCTGGCACAGGCCTATTTCCTCCGCGCCCTCGCCTACTTCGACCTGGCCCGCACCTACGGCGGCGTGCAGCTGGTCCTGGAGCCTTCTGAGTCCCCGGACGACGGCAAGGGCGTCAAGAAGAGCAGCTATGCCGACGTGCTGAAGCAGGTCAAGGCCGACCTGACCCAGGCCGAGACCCTGTTTGACAACAGCCTTCCCTCCCGCGCAAAGGCTTCGATCTGGGCTGCGTATGCGCTGAAGGCGCGTGTCTGCCTCTACCTGGAGGAATGGGACGCCGCCGCGGACTACGCCGGCCGCGTGATCGGCAGCGGGCATTTCGCCCTGACCCCCGAGGTGTCCGGCTTCTTCGAGACGGCCCAGAGCAGCGAGTCGGTCTTCGAGCTGGTCTTCAGCAGCGCCGACCAGCTGCCGTTCTATACCTACTACCTGCCCTCCGACAAGGGCGGCCGCCTGGACTACATCCCCACGCCCGATTTCGCGAATGAGCTGCTGGATCCCGCCAAGGGAGGCAAGCGCTCGCAACTCATCTACGACAAGGGTGACGGCGTGCTCGTCATCGCCGAATACGCCAAGCAGGATGGCTCCAGCTCCATCCAGGTCCTCCGCCTCGCGGAGCAGTACCTGATCCGGGCGGAGGCCCTCCTTCGCAAGGCGACGCCGGATGTGGCGGGCGCCCGCGAGGACATCAACGTGATCCGCCGCCGCGCCGGCCTGGAGGACATCGCCTCCGGCGACACCGCCGCGCTGCTGCAGCAGGTGGAGACCGAACGCCGCTACGAGCTGGCCTTCGACGGCCACCGCTTCACCGACATCGTCCGCACCGGACGGGCCGCGGAAGTCTTCGGCGCCTACGACCCGGTGTTCACGAATTCCGACTACTGGGTGCTCCCCTTCCCCAACAACGCCATCCTCGCCGACGAGGATCTCGAACAGAACCACGGTTATTAGTCCTTTCATCCTATGCGCAAATTGATTTACCTCCTGTCAGGCCTGCTGCTCTGCCTAGGCCTTTCCGCCCAGAATCCCACGGCGGTGGACCTGTCCGTGACGCGACACGGTCCCGAACACGGCTCGCTGGTCATCATCGGCGGCGGCACCGTCACCGACGAGATCTGGGACCGCTTCATCGAACTCGCCGGCGGCCCGGACGCCCGCATCGTCGTGATCACGAACGCCTCCGGCCCCGACGACTACCACTCGACCGCGATCGAGACGCTGTCTGCGCGCCTCGGAGCCAACAGGGTCAGCCGCCTCCACCTCTCGACCATCGACGAGGCCAACGACGACCGCAACCTCGCGGAGCTGAAGCGTGCGACCGGCATCTATTTCACAGGAGGCCGTCAATGGCGCATTTCGGAAGTGTACCTCAACACCAAGGTCCACCGGGAGTGCTTCGCGCTGCTCAAACGGGGCGGCGTGATCGCCGGCTCCTCCGCGGGCGCGAGCATCCAGGGCTCCCTGCTCTGGCGCGGCGACACCCGCGGCGCGCAGCACCTCATCGGCGACCACACCCAGGGTCTGGGCTTCCTGAAGCTCTCCGCAATCGACCAGCACATCCTCGTGCGCAACCGCCAGCACGACCTGGACGCCTTCATCAAGGCCGCGCCGGAATTCATCGGCATCGGCATCGACGAATCGACCGCGATCGTGGTCAAGGGCGACGAATTCGAAGTCATCGGCAAATCCTACGTCGCCGTCCATCAGGCCGGCCGCGAGAAGTTCTTCTTCCTGCGTCCCGGCCAGCGTTACGACCTGCACGAACATAAACCACTGACCCAATAATGAAAAGAACGCTTTCCGTCCTCGCAGGACTCCTGGCGCTGGTGTCCCTCCGCGCCCAGGCGCCGGTGTCCCTGGATTATTTCCTCCCGGACACCTGCAACTACAATAAATCCATCCCCACGCCGGCCTCCGTGCTCGGCTTCGAGATCGGCGAGTACCAGGCCACGCCCGAGCAGGCCGTGAATTACATCAAGGCCCTCGCGGCGGCTTCGGACCGCGTCCTGCTGCAACAATACGGATGGACCTACGAGCGCCGGCCGCTCTACCTGCTGATCATCTCCACCGAGCAGAACATCCGCGACATCGACCGCATCAAGGCTGAGCACGACAAGCTGAGCGACCCGTCGGCCGACGGCTCCACGGACGGACCGGTCTTCAACTGGTTCGGCAACAGCATCCACGGCAACGAGACCAGCGGCTTCAACGCCTCGCTCCTCCTCGCCTACCACCTCGCCGCGGCCAACACGTCCTACACCCGCAAGGTGCTGGAAAGCAACATCGTGATCATCGATCCGATGATCAATCCGGACGGCATCGGCCGCTTCACGGAATGGGTCAATTCCCATCGGAGCGCCGTCCCGAACGCGGACGACCAGGAGCTCGAGCACAACGAGATGTGGCCCGGCAGCCGCTCCAACCACTACTGGTTCGACCTCAACCGCGACTGGATCAACCAGACGCAGCCGGAGTCGAAGTACCGCGCAGTGGCGATGCTCGACTGGAAACCGAACATCTACACCTGCGCCCACGAGCAGGGCTCCGACGCGAACTACCATTTCTCGCCCGGCGAGCCGACCCGCGTCCACCCGCTGATCCCGGACGAGTGCCAGGCCTTCATCCGCCGGCTGGCGAAAGACTACTACGCCCCGGCCTTCGACCGCCAGGGAATGCTGTATTTCTCCGGCGAGGTCTATGACGACTACTACCCGGGCCGCGGCCGCGAGTATATGGATTTCTACGGCGGCATCGCCCTCCTCTGGGAGGAGCAGAGCTCCCGCGGATTCCTGCGCAACACCGTCAACGGCCTGCTCTCCTTCCCGCTGTCCATCCACAACCAGCTCACCGCCGAGCTGGCGACCCTGCGGGGCGCGATCGATATGCGCGAGGAACTGCTTGATTATCAGAAACGATACTACAGGCAGACTTCCAAGGAAGGCTCCGGCTACTACGTATTCGGCTCCTCGTCGGACCTCGCCGCCACCGTGCGGCTGGCCGAGACCATTTCCCGCAACGGCGTGGAAATCTATAAGCTCGGACGCAAGCTGACGGCGGAAGGTCACAGCTTCGTGCCCGATTCCGCCTTCGTCGTCCCCGTCCGTCAGGCGCATCACCGTATGGTCGAGGCCTTGTTCGAGATCCGCGAGACTTATGCCGACAGCCTCTCCTACGACATCACGGGCTGGACGATGCCGATGGCGTTCAACCTCCCCTACGCCAAGGTCGCATCCGCCACGCAGGGCGATGAATTCCACTTCACCGATCCGCAGCCGGAGGGCAGCTACAAGCGCGCCTCGTACGCCTACGCCTTCGAGTGGAACGGCTTCTACGCCCCCCGGGCGCTGTACCGGCTGCTGTCCGCCGGCGTTTTCGCCAAAGCTTCCCAGGACGGATTCACCGCCGGTGAGAAACATTTCGGCCGCGGCAGCATCATCGTGCCGGTCGGCTCGAACTACCAGAGCCTGCCGCAGGAGGAGCTCCACCGCCTGATGCAGACCATCGCCCGCGAGGATATGGTCGACGTGTACGCGCTGGACAGCGGCTTCACTTCCGGACACAACCTCGGCAGCGCCAACTTCGTGACGGCGCGCCTGCCGAAGGTGGCCGTGATCGGCAGCACGGAAGCGTCCGCCGTGCCCGTCGGCGGCCTGTGGCACCTGATGGACCAGCACTATCTCATCCCGCTGAGCATCATCGCATCCGAGAGCGTCGTGAGCCTGGATCTGGACCGCTACAACGTCCTCTTCGTGACCGCCGCCCACAACTCGATGTCCGCGGCCTCCATCGCGAAGATCCGCTCCTGGGTGGAGCGCGGCGGCACGCTGGTCACCATCGAGCAGGGCCACCAGTTCCTCCGCAAGCTGGGCCTGGACGGCCTGAAGACCAAGTCGCAGACGCTGGACACCAACATCCCCTACGCCCAGGTTGCGACCGCCCAGCGCGCCCAGAGCATCCCGGGCGTGATCCTGGAGGCGACCATCGACGTGACGCACCCGCTCTGCTGGGGCTACAAGGAGGACCGCCTGCCGGTGTTCAAGAACAACGCGATTATGTTCGAGCCGCTGGAGAACCATCTCCGCACGCCGCTGGTCCACTCCAGCCAGGTCCTGCTCTCCGGCAATATGCTCCCGCGCCTGCAGAATATGCTGGCGGACACGCCGGTCGCCGTCATCACGGCGCTCGGCTCCGGTCGCGTAATCAGCTACGCCATCGACCCGGACTTCCGCGCCATCTGGTACGGCACCTCCAAGCTGGCCGCCAACGCCATCTTCTGGCCTGAGACGATCAGCGCCGCCACCCTCCGCTAGATTACGTCGGGAATAATTCGGCCGCAGGGGTTGAAATTGTTTGCAGATAATGCTATTTTTGTGTCTGTATCAACCAACGGACACACTGATGAACTGCAAAACGTTTCGACCCCTGCTGCTCGTTCTGGCGCTGCTCTGCGCCGTTCCGGCAGCCGCACGCCACAAGAGTTTCAAAGTATCCATATATGTACGCGCGTACGAAGTGGACAGGATGAAGGACACGGAATGGCTGGAGTCCTCCTGGAAGACCATCTCCGACCAGCTGGACGTGGACAAGATCTACCTCGAGACGCACCGCGACCTGCTGCTCGTCGATGACGCCACCCTCGAGAAGGCCAAGGCCTTCTTCAAGAAACAGGGCCTGGAGGTCGCCGGCGGCATCACCTACACCATCAACGAGGCCAACGACTTCCAGACCTTCAGCTACGCCGACCCGGAGGACCGGGCCTGGGTCAAGAAGGTCGCGGAACACACTGCGCGGCACTTCGACGAGTTCCTGCTGGACGACTTCTTCTACACCAGCAGCAAGCGCGACGTGGAGATCGAGGCCAAGGGCGACAGGAGCTGGACGGAGTACCGCCTGGAGCTGATGAACGACGCCGGGCGCAACCTCGTCGTGGGCCCCGCCAAGGCCGTCAACCCCAAGGTCAAGGTCATCATCAAGTACCCCAACTGGTACGACCATTTCCAGGGACTGGGCTTCAACCTCGAATGGGGTCCGCAGATTTTCGACGGCGTCTGGACCGGCACCGAGACCCGCGACCCGTCGAGCGGCCAGCATTTACAGAACTACCTCAGCTACAATATTATGCGCTATTTCGAGAACATTTCCGGCGGCCGCAACGGCGGCGGCTGGGTGGACTCGGGAGGCATCTCGATGAGTATGGACCGCTACGCCGAACAGCTCTTCCTGACGGCCATCGCCAAGGGCCGCGACGTGATGCTCTTCGACTATCGCCAGCTGCTGGGCGTGGCGCTCAATCCGGCGTACAGGGCCCCCTGGCAGGACGGCACCACCAGCTGGAACTACGACGAGATGACGGCCCCCTTCCAGAAGGGGCGCGAGACCGTGACGCCGACCACGATGGCGCGCATCGCCGACATCGTGCTCCGGGACGCGGACGAGCTCGTCGGCAAGCTGGGGACCCCGGTGGGCATCCAGTCGTTCAAGGCATTCCACGCCACCGGCGAGGAATTCCTGCAGAACTACCTGGGAATGATCGGTCTGCCGATGGATATGTATTCCACTTTCCCGCAGGGGCGCAAGATGGTGCTGCTGACCCGGCAGGCCGCCGGCGACCCGGACATCGTGGACAAGATAGAGAAGCAGCTGCGCAGCGGCGGCGACGTGGTCATCACCACCGGCCTGCTGCAGGCGATTCCGGACAAGATCGCCGACATCTGCGAGCTCCGCTGCTCGGACTACAAGGCCCTGGTGAATGATTTCGGCCGCTACGGCCGGAGCGAAAGGGACATCCTCATCCCGCAGGTGCAGTACCTGACCAACGACAGCTGGGAGGTCATCAGCGCCGGGCGGCCGCTGACCGCCGGCGTGTCGGGCTGGCCCATCCTGCACCGGGCCGCCTATTCCGAGGGGACGATGTACCTGCTGACCGTCCCCGACGATTTCGGCAACCTCTACGACTTCCCCGCCGGGGTGCTCAACGAGATCCGCCGCACGCTCAGCAAGGACCTCGACCTGTATCTCGAAGGCCCGTCGAAGGTGAGCGTCTTCCTGTATGACAACAACACGGTCGTCGTCGAGAACTTCAACGACACCCCGGTCGACGTCAAGCTGGTCGGAAACGGCGCCCTGAAGGCCCTTACCGACCTGAAGAGCGGCGAGGTGGTCGAAGCCGCCGCGGACGCCAATCCATTCGCCGCGTGGATGCGGCAGGAGCCGAAGGCCAAGGCCGCGTTCACGCTGAAACCCCATTCCTACAGGGCGTTCCGCTACGAATGAAACTTTTTTGACCCGTCTTCTTTTATCTCTGACTGATTATTTGTATATTTGTCTGATTTTTGATTTTTCGTCAAATCAGACTTATGAGTATCCAGCAAGATAAAATCCAAGAATTGGTCGAGCGTCGCTCCGCCGCGAAATTGGGCGGCGGGCAGCAGCGTATCGACGCACAGCACCAGAAAGGCAAGCTCACGGCGCGCGAGCGTCTTGAGAAGCTCCTCGATCCGGGCAGTTTCGAAGAATTCGACATGTTCGTGCAGCACCGTTGCACGAACTTCGGCATGGAGGCCACCCATCCGGACGGCGACGGCGTCGTGACCGGACAGGGCACCGTCGACGGCCGTCTCGTCTTCGTCTTCGCCCAGGATTTCACCGTCAATGGCGGGTCCCTCAGCAAGACGATGTCGGAGAAGATCTGCAAGGTCATGGATATGGCCGTGCGGGCAGGTGCGCCGGTGATCGGCCTCAACGATTCGGGCGGCGCCCGCATCCAGGAGGGCATCGACGCCCTGGCCGGCTATGGCGAGATCTTCGAAAGGAACATCCTCGCCAGCGGCGTGGTGCCGCAGATCAGCGGCATCTTCGGCCCCTGCGCAGGCGGCGCGGTGTACTCCCCCGCCCTGACCGACTTCACCCTTATGGTCCAGAACACTTCCTATATGTTCCTCACCGGCCCCGGTGTCGTCAAGTCCGTCACGGGCGAGGAAGTGGACCAGGAGAGCCTCGGCGGCGCCGCGGTACACGCGTCCAAGTCCGGCGTGGCGCACTTCAGCGCCCCGTCCGAGGAGGAAGGCATCGCCACGATCAAGCAGCTGCTGAGCTTCCTCCCGCAGAACAATCTCGAGACTGCTCCGGAGCGTCCGACGCAGGACCCCGTGGGCCGCGTGGACGATGCGCTCAACGACATCGTGCCCGACAGCCCCAACAAGTCCTACGATATGTACGGCGTGATCCGCAGCATCGTCGACGACGGCGAATTCTTCGAGGTACACAAGGATTTTGCGAAGAACATCATCGTCGGCTTCGCCCATATGGGCGGCCGCAGCGTGGGCATCGTGGCCAACCAGCCGGGCGTGCTCGCCGGCGTGCTCGACATCAACGCTTCCCGCAAGGGCGCCCGCTTCGTGCGCTTCTGCGACGCCTTCAACATCCCGCTGGTCACCCTCGTGGACGTTCCGGGCTTCCTGCCCGGCACGCAGCAGGAGTACGGCGCCATCATCACCAACGGCGCCAAGCTCCTCTTCGCCTATGGCGAGGCCACGGTCCCCAAGGTCACCGTCACCCTGCGCAAGAGCTACGGCGGCGCGCACATCGTGATGAGCTGCAAGCAGCTCCGCGGCGACGTGAACTACGCCTGGCCGACGGCGAACATCGCCGTGATGGGCGCAGACGGCGCCGTGGACGTCCTCTTCGGCAAGGAACTCAAGGCCGAGACCGACGCCGCGAAGCGCGCCGAGATGGCCGAAGCACGCAAACAGGAATACAACGACCTCTTCTGCAACCCCTACCAGGCTGCTCAGAAGGGTTATATCGAGGATGTCATCGAGCCGCGCAACACGCGCTTCCGCGTGATCCGCGCCCTCGCCACCCTCGAAGGCAAACGACAGGAAATCCCCGCGAAGAAACATGACAACCTTCCTTTATAGTCTCCTCCCCCTCACGGCCGGCGGCGACAGGATGGCCCAGATCGATCCCCACGGCTGGACATTGACCTTGATCAGTGTCAGCGTGGTCTTCTTCGCGCTCATCATCCTGTACTTCATCTACAACTTCTCCGGCAACATCTTCTCGGGCAAGTATCAGCGCAAGCCGAAGGCCCCGAAGGCAGCCAAGGGAGCGGTTGACGCTGAAGTGGCCGCCGCGATCGCCCTCGCCCTCGACGCAGAGGCAGGCAGCGAGACGGAGGTAGCCATCGCCACGGCCCTGCACCTGTATCTCAACAGTGCGGTGCACGACGTGGAGCCGGGCTTCATCACCCTCCGCCGCACCCCTTCCTCCTGGGATAACAAACAGTTGAATTTCAGAAAATCACCCCGCAAATGAAAGCATACAAATTCAAGATCAACGGCAAGGAATACAACGTAGCCGTCAACGGAATTGAAGGAAAGAACGCCGACGAGACCGTCAACGGCGTCAATTATCAGGTCGAACTGGA
>JAEEGJ010016848.1_pt1 | contig 16669 bp, 10 predicted proteins | sample 8958761 | NCBI WGS metagenome assembly JAEEGJ01 (sample SAMN16246546, study PRJNA631951) | gut metagenome | biome: gut microbiome; feature: rumen; material: RS-attached | host: Bos | place: Iran: Karaj | collected 2018-10 | reverse complement strand
CTGTACTGGCGAAAGAGCTGACCCAACTGGGGGCTAATGATGTAAAGATCGGTAGACGAATGGTATCGTTTACAGGTGACAAGGAATTGATGTATCGTGCCAACTTTCAGTTGCACACTGCCATCAGAATCCTGAAACCCATCCACCACTTTAAGGCAAAGAGTGCGGATGATGTCTATGAAGAAATCAAGAAGATAGACTGGACTACATATCTGGACGACGATAAGACCTTTACCGTCGACTCAGTGGTATTCTCTGAAGAGTTCCGTCACTCGAAGTTCGTCTCATACAAGGTCAAGGATGCCATCGTTGACCAATTTAGGGAGAAGACGGGTAAACGTCCGAATATCTCTGTGGCGAACCCGGACCTTCGGCTGAATATGCACATCGCAGAGGACCAATGTACCTTGAGTCTGGACTCCAGCGGTGAGTCCCTGCATCGTCGCGGTTATCGTCAGGAGAGTGTCGACGCCCCGCTTAACGAAGTCCTCGCTGCCGGTATGATCCTCCTCTCTGGATGGAAGGGTGACACCGACTTCATCGATCCAATGTGTGGCTCAGGAACGATCCTCATCGAGGCAGCCCTCATCGCCAAGAATATGGCTCCAGGTCTGTTCCGCAAAGAATATGCCTTTGAGAAATGGCCAGATTTCGATGCTGACCTGTTCGATGAGATCTATAACGATGAGAGTCAAGAGCGAGAATTTAAACATCACATCTACGGTTACGACGTCGATATCAAAGCCGTCAATACGGCCCTTCTCAACGTGAAGGCGGCTGGTCTGACCAACGACATCACCGTGAAGCAACAAGACTTCAAAGACTTCACACAACCGAGCAACAAGAGCATCATCATCACCAATCCCCCTTATGGTGAGCGTATCTCTACGCCCGACCTTCTGGGTACCTATAGGATGATTGGCGAACGACTGAAACACGAGTTCAAGGGCAACGACGCCTGGGTTCTCTCCTACCGGGAGGAGTGTTTCGAACAGATTGGTCTGAAACCCAGCATCAAGATTCCGCTCTATAATGGCAGTCTGGAGTGCGAGTTCCGCAGATATCAGATGTTTGACGGCAAACTGAAGGATTTCCGTCATGATGGTGGCATCGTGAAGACCGACGAAGAGAAGCGCCAGATGGCCCAGAAGCATCGTTTCAAGAAAGAGCGCGAATTTAAGCAGCGCCTTGAAGAGACCGAACAGAACGAAGAAGGCGACATCCGGTCGTTTACCTTCCATCACCATGACCTGACAGACCGAAAAATCCCAAATAACCGGAGAGAAAGGGAAGACCGGGATGACCGGAAATTCAAGAGAGACCGAAAAGACCGCTTCGACAAGGGAAAAAGGAGTTCAAGACCTGGTAATTCCAGGCCAGGAAAAGGATACGATAAGAAGAACAGGAGGTTTAACGATGATGAAGATTAAGATTCTATTAGCATTCCTGATGATGGCAGTTCTCTCCACATCCTTGTCTGCACAAGACAAACTTTTCACACTCGAAGACCTGAACTTCGGTGGTACGAATTATCACCACATGCAGCCAAAGAATATGTGGCTGACATGGTGGGGTGACCAACTGATACAGACAGACGTAGAGGTATGTTACACCATTGACACGAAGACAGGCAAGAAAACGACCCTTTTCACGCTTGATGAAATCAACCAATGGGCTGACAGTAATGACGATCGTTATGTGCGTCACCTGATGAACGCTTCCTTCCCCTACCTCGACAAACCCATCGTACAAGTTGGCAACCGCAAGGCCGTCATTCTTGTGGATTTCAAGCAGAAGAAGATTGTGTGGCAGGACAGTATCGCTGAACAGACGGCAAACGACTGGAATGCGGCCTCCAAGGCTACAGTCTACGTAGACGGGCACCAGCTCTTCGTGGTCGATGCCAACGAACAGAAACACCAACTCTCTACCGACGGCTCGAGAGAGATTGTCTATGGACAGTCGGTTCATCGTAATGAATTCGGCATTGAGAAAGGAACGTTTTGGAGTCCTGACGGTCAGCGCTTGGCATTCTACCGCATGGACCAGAGCATGGTGACCGACTATCCTCAAGTGGACGTTTTCCCTCGTAGCGCCTCTTATGAGCCGGACAAATATCCTATGGCTGGTATGACGAGTCACAAAGTGACTGTAGGCGTCTATGACCTGCAGACCGACAAGACGATCTACCTGCAGGCAGGTGATCCTACAGACCGCTATTTCACCAATATTGCCTGGAGTCCTGATAGCAAGACTATCTATATGCTCGAGTTGAACAGAGCCCAGAACGATTGTCGGTTGGTGTCCTACGATGCCACAACAGGTAGTAGACTTGCAGAACTGTACCGTGAGACCAGCGACAAATACGTAGAGCCCCTACATCCCATCCAGTTCCTGCCATGGGATGAGACGAGTTTCATCATGCAAAGTCAGAAAGACGGGTACAATCATCTTTACCTCTTCAATACAAACGGTAAAGAGTTGAGACAACTGACCAAGGGGCCTTGGGTTGTCTTGGAGGTGCTGGGATTCAACAAGAAACAGAAGACGATCATCTTCAAGGCGAACAAAGAGCATCCCCTGCAACATCGTCTCTACAGCGTCAGCATGAAGGGGGAAATCAAAAAGCTGGAAACGGTGGATGGTGTCCATAATGGCCAATTATCACCCTCAGGTAATTTCCTCATCGACAGATTCTCTACACCTACAAGACCACGAGTCATCGACGTGGTAGACATCAACCAGAAGACACCCCGTCATAAGACGCTCCTTGAAGCTGAGGATCCGTGGACAGGCTACCAGCAGCCCATTTTTGAAAGCGGCAGTATCAAGGCGGCAGACAGTATCACAGACCTCTATTACCGGATGGTGAAACCTGCGGACTTTGATCCTGAGAAGACCTATCCGACAGTCATCTATGTCTATGGAGGTCCTCACGCCAACAACATACAGGCATCATGGCACTGGGCCTCCCGCAGTTGGGAGACCTATATGGCACAGAAAGGCTATATTGTCTTTATCCTCGACAATCGTGGAAGCCAATACCGAGGCCGCGACTTTGAACAGGTCACCTTCCATCAACTGGGACAGATAGAGATGCAAGACCAGATGAAAGGCGTGGAATACCTGCGTACCTTACCCTATATAGACATGTCGCGCCTGGGGGTCCATGGCTGGTCATATGGGGGATACATGACCATCTCACTGATGACCAACTACCCCGATGTCTTCAAGGTAGGCGTGGCAGGTGGTCCTGTCATCGACTGGAAATGGTACGAGGTGATGTATGGTGAGCGCTATATGGGTACCCCCGAGAGCAACCCCGAGGGCTATGCTAAGACCTCACTTCTCAGCAAAGCTGGTAACCTGAAAGGCAAATTGCAGATCATCACAGGCTACAACGACAATACGGTGGTGCCTCAGCACTGTCTCTCGTTCCTAGATGCCTGTATCAAGGCTGGTACCCAACCGGATTTCTTTGCTTACCCTGGTGAGGAACACAATATGCGTGGTCATGCCAGTGTTCATCTGCATGAACGTATCACCCAATATTTCGAAGACTACTTGAAATAATTAAGAATTGAGAATTAAGAGATATGAAGATCTTATTGTTAGGCAGTGGCGGACGTGAGCACGCCCTGGCATGGAAAATCGCTCAGAGCAGCAAATGTGAGAAACTCTTTATTGCCCCAGGCAATGCTGGCACCAGCAACTGTGGCGAGAATGTGGCCATGAAGGCCGATGACTTCGACGCCATCAAGGACTTTGTGGTGGCTAACGGTGTGAATATGGTCGTCGTAGGCCCAGAGGATCCCCTCGTCAAGGGTATCTACGATAACCTGAAAGCCGATTCCCGTACGAAGGATGTACCAGTGATTGGCCCTTCTAAGGCTGGCGCCGTTCTCGAAGGCTCTAAGGACTTTGCCAAAGGGTTTATGCAACGCCATAACATCCCCACAGCCCGTTATCAGACTTTCGATGGGGAACATTTAGAGGAAGGATTGAAGTTCCTGGAGACGCTGGAAGCACCTTATGTACTGAAGGCCGACGGTCTTTGTGCCGGTAAGGGAGTATTGATCCTCCCCACCCTCGAAGAAGCCAAACAGGAACTGAAAGAGATGCTGGGTGGTATGTTCGGCAATGCCTCTTCTCAGGTGGTCATCGAGGAGTTCTTGAGCGGCATCGAATGTTCTGTCTTCGTCTTGACCGACGGTCAGCATTTCAAGATCCTGCCGGAAGCCAAGGACTACAAGCGCATCGGCGAGCACGACACAGGCCTGAACACCGGTGGTATGGGCAGTGTCACACCAGTTCCTTTCGCAACAAATGAGTGGATGCAAAAGGTGGAAGACCGTATCATCCGTCCCACGGTCGAAGGTCTGGCTGCTGAAGGCATCGACTATAAAGGTTTCATCTTCTTCGGGCTGATTAACGTGAAAGGAGAGCCCATGGTGATTGAGTACAACTGCCGCATGGGTGATCCGGAGACAGAGAGTGTCATGCTGCGTCTGAAGAGCGACATCGTTGATCTCTTCGAAGGTGTGGCTGCTGGTGACCTCGACAAGAGGACAATAGAGTTCGACCCCCGTGCTGCCGTCTGTGTGATGCTCGTCAGTGGCGGTTATCCTCAGGCCTATAAGAAAGGTTATCCCATCAGTGGGATCGATGATGTTGAGGGTAGTATCGTCTTCCATAGTGGCACAGCCCTGAAAGACGGAGAGGTGGTCACTGCAGGCGGACGTGTCATTGCCGTCTCTTCTTACGGCAAGGACAAGGCAGAGGCCTTACAGAAATCGTTTGAGGAGGCTCAGAAGATACAGTTCACGGATAAGTACTTCCGTCGTGACATCGGTGCAGACCTGTAAAAAGGTAAAAGGTAAAAAAGTGGAAAGGTGAAGAAACGGATTCAGAATATCACTGCTGAGAGCCGTCGCACCCTCCCTGTCGCCATGCTCTACGGCACGGCCATTTGGGTGTTGGCAGGACTTTTCCGGGAACAATGGTGGGTACAGTTCGCCTGCTTTGTCCTTTCTGTCATGATGGTCATGCGGATCAACAGCAAGAACCTGCTCATCCGCATCTACAGCCGTTCTGTATCCGTTGCATTCATCCTTCTGTCGTGTGCAGCCATCTTCCTGTTCCCGTCATGGGAAGGAGTCCTCGTACAAGTTTGTTGCATCGCTGCCCTAATGCTTCTTTGTGACAGTTATCAGGACAACACCTCTGTCGGCAGAGCCTATTATGCCTTCCTACTTGTAGGTACCGGCAGCATGATAGATGCCCACACCATCTTCTATCTGCCCCTGCTATGGGTCATGATGAGGGTGATCGTGTATGCACTCTCCTGGCGTACGTTCCTGGCTTCTTTGTTGGGAGTGGTCACACCCTACTGGTTCATGTTCGGGTGGTTGATGTGGCAGAAGAATGGTAATATCCACGCCATCGCCAGTATGTTTGACGTTTCGGACATCCTACAGTTTTCCTTTGGTTTTGAGTCCGTTCCCCTGAACAATAAGCTTTTCATCGCCTTCACCACCCTTCTACTGATCATCGGCAGCCTCCATTTCCTCTATAGCAGTTCTCGTGATAAGATCCGCGTTCGACAAATCTACTATGGTTTCATCTTACTCGGTTTCTTCTCATTGGCTCTCCTGATCCTACAGCCATACAACGAACTGGCCTGTCGTATGCTCATCCTCTCTGCAAGTCCGCTGATTGGTCATTACTGGGCACTGACTCATTCCCGTATCTCCAACATCATCTTCTGTATCCTGACGCTCGCGCTCTTCATCCTCACAGCCTTCAATCTATGGATGCCATCATCGCTTTCCTGACGCAATACGGCTATTGGGGCATGTTACTGGCGGCTTTCTTGGCTGGCAGTTTCTTTCCCTTTTCCAGCGAGGCGGTCATGGTGGGACTGATGGCCACCGGCCTCGACCCTTGGATTCTGATGGTCTATGGCACCATCGGCAACGTCTTAGGTAGCATCGTCAATTACTGCGTAGGGCGAATGGGCCGGATGGAGTGGATAGAGAAATACTTCCATGTGAAGAAAGAAGATCTTGACAAGGCACATCGTTTCATGGCAGGCCATGGAGCCTGGATGGGATTCTTCGCCTTTCTCCCTGTCCTCGGCAGTGCTATCACCATCGCCCTTGGTCTGATGCGTTCAAACATCGTCATCACTTTCATCGCCATCACCCTCGGCAAAATCTTCCGATACATCGTTCTCATCTATGGTACCGGATTGTTCATGTAACGTTAATTAATGTAGAGCGGCAGCAAAATCTCCACTTTCCACTTCCCACTTTCCACTTTTTTTCGTACCTTTGCAGCGCATAAACGCATATAACGTTAAATAGTATATTTATCAGATGAAACAATTTAAGTTGGTGGACAATGTCCTCGGGTGGCTCTCATTCCTGATTGCTGCCTTCGTCTATTGTTCCACAATTGAGCCGACAGCCTCGTTCTGGGACTGTCCGGAGTTTATTACCACAGGTTATAAGATGGAGATCGGACATCCCCCCGGGGCACCATTCTTCATGCTGACAGCGAACCTGTTCTCACAGTTTGCCAGCGACCCCACACAGGTGGCAAAGATGGTGAATATCATGAGTGCACTGTTGTCTGCAACCTGTATCTTATTCTTGTTTTGGAGTATCACCCATCTCACGCGTCGTCTGCTCATCTCCGACTGGGGTGAACTGACTCTGCCAAAACTCATCACCATCGAGGCAGCCGGTCTGGTGGGTGCTCTGATATACACCTTCAGCGACACGTTCTGGTTCTCTGCTGTGGAGGGTGAGGTTTATGCCTACTCCTCTGCCTTGACGGCCATCGTGTTCTGGCTCATCCTGAAATGGGAAGATGTAGCCGACGAGCCACACAGTGACCGTTGGCTCGTACTCATCATGTACATCACCGGTTTGTCCATCGGTGTCCACCTGTTGAACCTGCTCTGCGTACCTGCCATCGGACTGGTGTACTATTATCGTCGTTTCCCTGATGCGAACCTGAAGGGGTCATTGGTGGCCTTAGGCATCTCTGTCGTCATCCTGGCAGCGGTACTCTATGGTGTCGTGCCTGGCATTATCACCGTGGGCGGCTGGTTCGAGCTGTTCTTCGTCAACACACTTGGTTGTCCGTTCAATACGGGTGAGATCATCTATATCATCCTGCTCATCGCTGTTGTCATCTGGGCTGTCTATGAGACACAGACGCAGAAGCACAGCGTGAAGGTGCAGAACATCGCGTTCATCCTCTCGCTCGGCATGCTGGGCGTTCCTTTCTATGGATGGGGATGGTCGGCATTCTTCATCGGTATCGTCGTGTTGGCTGCTATCTGGTTTGGACTGAACTACAAAAAAGATAAACAGCTGTTCGTGACTGCCCGTGCCAAGAATACCATCCTGCTCTGTATGCTGATGCTGATGGTAGGCTACTCCACTTACGCAGTCATCGTGATCCGTTCATCTGCCAACCCGCCTATGGACCAGAACTCCCCGGAGGATATCTTCACGTTGGGCGATTATCTCGGACGTGAACAGTATGGCCAGCGCCCACTGTTCTATGGTCAGGCATACACCTCACAGGTGGCACTTGAAAGCGATGGCAAATACTGCCGTCCTGTGATGAGCAAAGGCAAACCCGTATACCAGCGCAAGGAGAAAGCATCTGCAGACGAGAAAGACTCCTACTTCGTAGTCCGTACGAAAGATGAGTACAAGTATGCGCAGAACATGCTCTTCCCCCGTATGTACGATGCTGGCCATGCGTCTGCCTATGAGTCGTGGATGGGTGGTGTCGACGGCACTGAGGTGCCCTATGACCGTTGTGGAGAGTCCATCACAGTGAAGGTGCCCTCACAACTGGAGAATATCCGTTTCTTCCTCTCCTACCAGTGTAACTTCATGTACTGGCGTTACTTTATGTGGAACTTCGCCGGTCGTCAGAACGATATCCAGGGTAATGGAGAGATGGAGCATGGCAACTGGCTCACAGGTATCCCCTTCATCGACAACGCCCGTCTGGGTGATCAGGATCTGCTCCCTGACGACTTGAAGACGAACAAAGGCCATAACGTCTTCTATTGTCTCCCGCTGTTGCTCGGTCTTCTCGGTCTCTTCTGGCAGGCATGGTATACTCGGAAGAAGAAGGTCATGGTCAATGGTACTGAGAAGACGATCGATGACCCCATTGGCATACGCCAGTTCTGGGTAGTCTTCTTCCTCTTCTTCATGACAGGTCTGGCCATCGTAGTCTATCTGAACCAGACACCTATGCAACCTCGTGAACGTGACTATGCCTATGCAGGCTCGTTCTACGCCTTCGCCATCTGGTGTGGTATGGGTGTAGCTGCTATCATCGACTGGCTGCAGCAGAGGCTGAAGAAAGAGAATCTTGTACTAGTCACACTCGTCTCACTGATCTCACTGGGAGTTCCCATCCAGATGGCCTCACAGACTTGGGATGACCACGACCGTTCTGGTCGTTACACCTGTCGTGACTTCGGACAGAACTACCTGATGACACTTCAGGAGAAGGGCAACCCCATCATCTTCACCAATGGCGATAACGACACCTTCCCACTCTGGTACAATCAGGATACAGAAGGAGTACGTACCGACGCCCGTGTCTGTAACCTCTCTTACCTGCAGACCGACTGGTATATCGACCAGATGGTACGTCCTGCCTACGACTCTCCATCTCTCCCCATCACATGGAAGCGTTTGGAATACTGTGCAGGCACAAACGAATATGTACAGATCGATCCCTCATTGAAGGAACAGGTCACCCAACTCTATCAGGAGCATCCTGAGGAGGCTGCCGAACAGTTTGGCGACGAGCCCTTCGAATTGAAGAACATCCTGAAATACTGGGTGCGTTCTACCGTGAAGGACTTCCACGTCATACCCACAGACACCGTCTATGTCACCATCGACAAGGAGGCTGTCCGTCAGAGTGGCATGATGATGGCAGCCGACTCTATTCCCGATCGGATGGTCATCTCACTCAGAGGCAAGAGCGCCCTCTATAAGGGTGATCTGATGATGCTCGAGATGGTTGCCAACGCCAACTGGACACGTCCCATCTATGTGGCCCTGACCGTAGGCCAGGAGAACTACATGAACCTCGGTGACAACTTCGTACAGGAGGGTCTTGCCAACCGCATCACACCGTTTACGACGAAGGGGTCTGGCGCCAAGAACTTCGACACGGAAAAGACATACGATAACGTGATGAACAAGTTCAAGTTCGGTGGTGTCGACCAGAAGGGCATCTACCTCGACGAGACTGTTATGCGCATGTGCTACACCCATCGTCGTCTGTTTGCCTCGCTGGCCCAGAACCTCATATCTGAGGGTCAGACCGACAAGGCCAAGAAGGTACTTGACAAGTGTGAGAAGGAATTGCCCGACTATAACATTCCGCACGACTACCAGAGCGGCTCTGTCGATTTGGCTCGTGCTTATGTCAGCACAGAGCAGCCTCAGAAGGCTCAACTGCTCCTCGATCAGCTGTGGCTGAAGTCCTGCCAGTATCTGGTATGGTATCTCTCCTTCGATGGCACACGCTTCTCCAGCTCTCAGCACGACTGCCTCATCCATTTCTACATCCTCGAGCAACTGCTGAACGTTCAGGATACCATCAGTCAGGAACAGGCTGACAAGAAGGAAGAGCAGTTACGGAGTCTGATGGGTATCTACCAGTCAAAAGGTGGCACCACCGATGATTAAATCAGTGTAAGACGTGTTTATAGAGCAACCCGCCATCTACCTCCGTTGGCTTTATCCGAAAGCCTATTGGAGAATGGACCGTCACGAGAAGGCCGTCTATCTGACCTTCGACGACGGTCCCATCCCGGAGGCGACCCCTTTCATCCTCGACACCCTCAAGGCGTTCGGGGTCAAGGCTACATTCTTCATGGTGGGCGACAATGTGCGTAAGCACCCAGAACTCTACCAACGTATCGTTGACGAGGGGCATCAGGTGGGCAACCACACCCACAACCACATCGTCGGCCTTAGCCACACCATCAAGGAATACAGCTACAACGTGGAGAAGGCTAACGCCTACATCCACAGTCACTATGTGCGCCCCCCTCATGGTTGGATGCGCCTGGCACAGTATGCCTGGCTTAGCAGGAAATACAAGATTGTGATGTGGGACCTCGTCACTCGCGACTACTCGAAATGGTTGACGGCTGATGATGTGGTTAATAATATAAAGAGGTACGCGCGTAACGGTTCTATCATTACCTTCCACGATTCTTTGAAGTCCATCGACAAGCTGCATACAGCCCTACCCCAGTCGATTCAATGGCTCCACGACCAAGGCTACGAATTCAAAACATTCCCATAATATTTTCTAAAACCCAATAACAATGAAGAAATTACTAACAATCGGCTTATTAGCAGCCACGTTTACAATGACAACAAATGCTCAACCCAAACTCTCGGAGAACAATATCGACGAGGTACTCAAGGCGATGACCCTTGAAGAGAAAGCCAAACTACTCGTTGGCGGTGCAAACAACTTCTTTGGTACAGGAGCCGTCGTAGGCGGTGAGGCTGACCTCGTGGCAGGTGCAGCAGGCACCTCCCCTGCCATCCCACGACTGGGCATCCCTGCCACCGTACTCACCGACGGTCCTGCCGGTGTACGTATCGATCCCACCCGTAAGGGTACTGACAAGACCTACTATGCCACAGCCTTCCCCATCGGCTCATGCCTTGCCTCAACCTGGAACACGGAACTGGTAAGTAAGGTTGGTGAGGCCATTGGCAATGAGACCAAGGAGTATCGCTGCGACGTGATCCTCGGTCCGGGCATGAACCTACACCGTAATCCCCTCTGCGGACGAAACTTCGAGTATTACTCCGAGGATCCTCTGCTGACGGGAAAAATCGCTGCCGCCTATATCCAGGGCGTACAGAGTCAGGGGGCTGGTGTCTCGGCCAAGCACTTTGCTGTAAACTCTCAAGAGACCGACCGTACAGCTGTCGATGAGCGTGTCAGCCAGCGTGCTGCCCGTGAACTCTACCTCCGTGGCTTCGAGATCGCTGTCCGCGAGAGTGATCCCTGGACCATCATGGCCTCCTATAACCAGGTCAACGGCCAATACTCAATGGGCAACCACGATCTGCTCACCAAGATCCTGCGCGACGACTGGGGCTATAAGGGTATCGTGATGACCGACTGGATTGGCATCCGTGAAGGCCTCAAAACTATCGACGAAGTGCATGCCGGCAACGACCTCATGGAACCAGGACAGCCTGCACAGGTCGAAGAGATCATCAAGGGCGTCAAAGAAGGTCAGCTCGACATGGCCGATGTAGACCGCAATGTGCGCCGTATGCTTGAATACATCGTCAAGACCCCCAGCTTCCACAATTATCCCGCCTCTAACGCACCCGACTTTAAGGCCCACGCTGCCATCACCCGTCAGAGTGCTGCAGAGGGTATCGTCCTACTCAAAAACAACGGCACCCTCCCCTGGAACTTCCATCACAAAGCACTCAACGCACACCTTCCAGGCCTTCGTCCCTCACCCCAAATTAGGACCGTTGCCCTCTTCGGTGAGAACTCCTACGACTTCCTCTCTGGCGGTACAGGCTCAGGCTGTGTGCATCCTCCATACGTCGTCGACATGCTTGAAGGCCTGAAAAACGCAGGCATCAGTTCTTCTGCCACCCTGACAGACATTTACCGTAAGTACATCGAATATGCCCGCCTGAAGTTCCAGGCAGAGCGTCACCCAGCCAAGTGGTTCCAGACAGAAATGATGGGCCAGCAGAAATATCCGGAAATCGGTCTCTCGCCCATCGCCATCAACAAGGAAGTGGAAGGCGCTGATGCCGCCATCATCACCATTGGCCGTCAGGCTGGTGAGGGTCTCGACCGCGACATCGACACCGAGTTCAACCTCATCCCCGAGGAACGTGCCTTAATCATTGACGTGTGCAACGCCTTCCATCAGGCAGGCAAGCCCGTCATCGTAATCATCAACTCCGGCTCCGTCATCGAGACAGCCTCTTGGAGTGGTTATCCCGACGCGATCCTCTGCGCCTGGCAACCAGGTATGGAAGGAGGAAACAGCATCGCAGATCTGCTCACAGGCAAGGTGAATCCCTCTGGCAAACTCACGATGACCTGGCCCATCGCAGCCACCGACCACGCTTCAACGAAGAACTTCCCCGGCAACATCGACGACTACTCGTTCAAGATGATGGTGGGTTATAAGGCTCCTATCCCAGGTCATGCCTACACCAACCACGAGGAGGACATCTACGTGGGCTACCGTTTCTTCGACACATTCAAGCGCGATGTCGCCTACCCCTTCGGCTATGGCCTGAGCTATACGACCTTCGAGATCATGAAACCCGTAGTCAAGGCTAAGGGCAATGCTGTCGAGGTGAGCGTAACCGTTAAGAACACAGGCGCTGTGGCTGGCAAAGAGGTGGTGCAGGTCTATGTCAAGGCTCCTGCTGGGCGTCTGGAAAAGCCCGCTCAGGAACTGAAGGCCTTCGCTAAGACACGTGAACTGCAGCCTGGTGAGGGTCAGACATTGACGATGACCATCCCCGTTCGTGACTTGGCATCGTTCGACGAGGCCAACTCCCAATGGCTCACCGAGGCTGGCACCTACATGTTCCGTATCGGATTCTCCAGCCGCGACATCAAAGCCTCGCTCCCACTCGTCCTGAAGGAATACACCGAGAAGACCACCAACGCCCTCGCTCCCCAGCAGACACTCAAGCTGCTCAAGCAATAGCAGGCGTCAACACCAGCGGGGCGGTTCTTTCCTGATATCGGAAGAGCCGCCCCTTTGTTATGAGTTTAGATAGGGCAAAGTCCACCTTCGGAAAGACCTTTCTATAAAGGAAGTCTGGGAGGACTCTGAAATTCTCGAGAGAATTTGGAGGTTTACTGACTGTAAACTCGGAGTTTACTGCCACCTTTCTCCGAAATTCTCTCGAGAATATCGGAGAAAACCCTAACCTTTGTTGTCATGAACAGGCACTTCCCTGAGGGTTTACATGCTGTAAACCTACAAAAAGGGCTCATCTGACTCAAACGTTTTCATAAGTTTTTCGGGTGTGGACAGTACAATGTAAGAGATTAGTTCGTACCTTTGCACCATCAAAAGAAAACAAAAAGGAAAAATAATAGATATAAAACATTAAAAAAGTAACAGCTATGAGTAAGAAATTTGTTATCGGAGACCGTTTGAAGGATGAGTGGATTTCTGTTCTGGACACAGAGAAGAAGAAGCTCGAGTTTACAAACCATCTGGCCAGCGCCAAGGAGTATCTGCTGGAGGAAGACGCGCAGTTCAACCTTCAGAAACTTCAGGAGACAGGTTATTTCAGCGACCTGCAGATATATATGAAGGAGGACAACAAGGCCTACAAGGTTGGCGAGCGCGACTCGTTCCAGTCATAAAATAACCCCGCTCAAATGGAGCGGGGTTATTTATTAGGGTCTCAGGGCACGATCGAAACACCATTTGACAACTCCAGGAACATGACATAACCAGCCAAGAAGCCTGACCGTAGACGGTTTGTAGAAGAACTGGGCAAAGCGCTCCTCCTTCTGCATCTTGGCAAACATCCGGGCATTAACCTCGCGGAACGGACGACCGCTCTTGATGGCCTCAGCAGCATTACGCGCCGTCTCAAAGGCAGCCTTAATACCCTCAGAGGTAACGCGGTTGGCAAAACCGCCCGCATCGCCAATCAGGATAACGCGATCGTTGATGGGATAGTCGTTCTTAAGATACATGTGGCAGCCACGCAGCTTAGTCTCAGGAATGTTCTTTTGTCTCAGTATATCACGAAACTTCTGCGGCGTGGCACTATCGTCCTGATATCCTACCGCATCGAACTCGCTGTTGGGGAAGCGATAGTAATAGCCTCGCATTTCGTAATGTCTCGACATGCCAATCTCAATTCTGTTCTCAGGCGACTTAGGCTCGTACTGCTCAAGAATCAGCATACCGTTGTCGTGATTGCCAGAAAGGAAGTGGCGCACGGTGCTGGTAGAGCCATCGGCACCCACCAGATAGCGACACCCAATCTGCTCGCCCGACTTCAAAGTAACCACCAAGCCGTCGGGCTGCTCATCGTAACGCGAGAACGAACCCTGAAGGAAATCGCCACCCTCTGACTTATAAAGCTCAAGCAACTGGTTGTCGAACTCCTTGCGCTTAACAAGGCGGAGTTCGGTTTCGGTCGTAAAGTCGCAACAATGCTTATCGTCGACCGTTAAGCGCAGTTTACGAATGCTGTTGTACTCATACTTGATGCCAGGAATCAGCTCCTCAAGCAGTTTCCAACATTTTGGCGTCAAGCCACCACCACAGAGTTTGTCGCGAGGAAAAGTGGCATGATCTACCAATAAACAACTAATCCCCGCTTTCTGCAAGAGGTAAGCGCAAACGGAGCCGGCTGGGCCGGCTCCGATGATCAATACATCTACTTTCTTCATTTATTCTTTATCGAGCAGGATCTTCATCATCTGAATGGCAGAATACGGAATCGGAGTACCGGGACCGAAGATGCAAGCCACACCAGCCTTATAGAGGAAGTCATAATCCTGTGCGGGGATCACACCACCGGCAGTCACCATGATGTCGTCACGTCCCATCTTCTTCAACTCCTCAATGAGCTGCGGGATGAGCGTCTTGTGACCGGCTGCCAATGACGAGGCACCAACGATGTGGACATCGTTCTCCACTGCCTGACGGGCAGCCTCCTCCGGTGTCTGGAACAACGGTCCCATATCCACGTCGAAGCCGCAGTCGGCATAGCCTGTTGCCACTACCTTTGCACCACGGTCGTGACCGTCCTGACCCATCTTGGCAACGAAGATACGCGGACGACGACCCTCCTTCTGAGCAAACTCGTCGGTAAGGCGCTTGGCCTCCTCGAAGTCTTTGTCATTCTTTGATTCTGAACTATACACGCCTGAAATTGTTCTGATTACTGCTTTATAACGGCCTACGATCTCTTCGCAGGCATCTGAAATCTCACCCAGCGTACAACGCAGCTGGGCAGCCTTCACAGCGAGGTCGAGCAAGTTGTTCTCGCTCTTACGGCCCTCCTTGAAGTCACGCACACAGTCGGTGATTGCCTTCAATGCAGCCTGGCAAGCGGCCTCATCACGGGAACCACGCACCTGAGCCAGACTCTCCTCCTGCTGCTTGCGCACGGCGGTATTGTCCACCTCGAGGATGTCGATGGGATCCTCGTGCTCCAGACGATACTTGTTGATACCGACAATTGTCTGCGTACCAGAGTCGATACGGGCCTGAGTACGGGCTGCAGCCTCCTCGATACGCATCTTGGGCAGACCGGTCTCGATAGCCTTGGCCATACCGCCCAGCTTCTCAATCTCCTGAATATGCTCCCATGCCTTATGAACCAACTCGTTGGTCAGCGTCTCCACATAGTAGGAACCTGCCCACGGGTCGATCTGCTTGCACACCTTCGTCTCGTTCTGGATGTAGATCTGGGTATTACGGGCAATACGGGCTGAGAAGTCAGTAGGCAGGGCGATAGCCTCGTCGAGGGCGTTGGTGTGCAGCGACTGGGTGTGACCCAGCACAGCTGCCATAGCCTCGATACAGGTACGGCCTACGTTGTTGAACGGATCCTGCTCGGTCAAAGACCAACCAGAGGTCTGAGAGTGCGTACGCAGCGCCAGTGACTTCGGGTTCTTGGCACCGAAGCTCTTCACGATCTTTGCCCACAACAGACGACCTGCACGCATCTTGGCAATCTCCATAAAGTGGTTCATACCGATAGCCCAGAAGAACGACAGACGGGGAGCGAAAGCATCCACATCGATACCGGCATTCACGCCAGTCCTCAGATAGTCCATACCATCAGCGAGGGTGTATGCCAACTCGATGTCTGCCGTAGCACCAGCCTCCTGCATATGATAACCTGAGATAGAGATCGAGTTGAACTTCGGCATCTTCTGCGAGGTGTACTCGAAGATATCAGCAATGATCTTCATCGAGAAGGCAGGCGGATAGATATAGGTGTTACGCACCATGAACTCCTTCAGAATATCATTCTGAATCGTTCCGGCCATCTCCTCCAACTGAGCACCCTGTTCCAGACCTGCCACGATGTAAAATGCCAGAATCGGCAGCACAGCACCGTTCATGGTCATCGACACAGACATCTTGTTCAAAGGGATACCTGAGAACAACACCTTCATATTCTCCTCGTTACAGATAGACACGCCAGCCTTACCTACATCACCCACGACTCGCGCATTATCAGGGTCATAACCGCGGTGTGTAGGCAGGTCGAAGGCCACAGAAAGGCCCTTCTGACCACTCGCCAGATTCCTGCGATAAAAAGCATTCGACTCCTCAGCCGTTGAGAATCCGGCATACTGACGGATGGTCCACGGGCGGAACGGATACATCATCGAATACGGGCCCCTCAGATACGGCGGAATACCGGCTGTGAAGTCGAGGTGCTCCATCCCTTCGAGGTCTTCTTTCGTATACACCGGCCTCACCTCAATATGCTCGGGGGTCTTCCAATTCTCTACAATACCATTGTCTTTAATCCACTTGGCACCATCCTGAGCCTTGATGCCTGCATAGATATCAATATCTTTAAACTGTTTACGCATAATTCAA
>JAEEGJ010016846.1_pt1 | contig 16671 bp, 9 predicted proteins | sample 8958761 | NCBI WGS metagenome assembly JAEEGJ01 (sample SAMN16246546, study PRJNA631951) | gut metagenome | biome: gut microbiome; feature: rumen; material: RS-attached | host: Bos | place: Iran: Karaj | collected 2018-10 | reverse complement strand
TGCTCTGTCTGCTGCATTGACATGAGCGGTTTGTACTTTTCAGGAATGATCAGGTAGCTCATAGCATTTATGTTGATTTATTCGTTATACCAGTTGACGTAGCTGTTATAGCTGGAACGTTTCTTGACCTTGAGCAGGTCAGCCAGCATCTGCGAGTTTGCCTTGACGGTAAAGTTGTATGACGTATACGGTTTGAGCACGACGCTGCAAGACATGTTGAAGCAGTGCAGGTCACGCGTAACACTCATTGTGGTGGTGGTGAAATCATGCCAGGTGAAATCCCATCCTGACGAGAAACTGATATTCCACTTGTTGGTCAGTTTCATGTTTCCTGACATGTTCAGGTTGTGCGACAGAGCCCACGGGTAACGCATGCGCTCCACATTGATCGGGGCCGATGTGTTCTCCCTCATGGTGATACCGTACGATATGGAGAACGACCACGGCAGGGAGTAACTGACATAACCGTCCTCATCCACAGGAGCGGCGCCTCCGTTCTTGCCGGGTGCGGACTGGGTACGTCCCACCGATGCCGGTTTGTCAGCATTGGGATTCTCATCAAGTTCCTCATCTTCCTCCTCCTCGTCATTGTTACGGTGAGTAAGGGTTCTCCACTTGGTCCTCCACTCGTTAAGCGTGTTGTTGGAGAACGTATAAGAGAAGTTCTGGCTCATACCCTGGAATCGGCCGAAACGTCCGTACGAATACTCCGTGCGGTCACCTACGATTACCCTGCCCTGCTCGTTGAACTCATATGCGTAAGTGGCCCATGTGGCACTCAGGCTGAAGGTATGGTTCTTGGGCAGTTTCAGTCTCAGACGGGTATTGAGGTTACTCCACGGCTTGGATCTGGCGGCAAAGTTGTATGACATTGATGCACCCAACTCGTCTATCAGGGGAATGTTCCTGGTTGACTTGGTGGAGTCCTTGTCAGTACGGATCTTCATCTCCAGGTTGTTGCCCACGCTAAGCGAGAGGGTTCCGGATTTTCCCTTGCCCGGGACGCCGTACATGGAGCCGTTGAACGGCGAATACTCTACCGTGCGGACCTCGCCCTTGTCATCGGTGTAGGTGTAGGTGTCATAGTAACCGTAGCGGGCGGCACTGAAGTCAGGAGCCATGCTGTAACTTACCGACGGAGTGAACACATGGCGTACCGCAACCAGTTTGTTGCCGAACAACTTTATCCACAGGTTGGTAGGCTCGTAGAAACCGTACAGTTTGGTATTTGCGCTGACGCTTAGGTTATAGTTGTAGACCCTGTTGAATCCGTAAACCGTATCCCTTGCCACCTTCATCTGATCGGCATCCCAGGACTGCTTGACCTTGTAGGTATACCAGCGGGAGTTGTAGTTGAATGACGGGGTTATGTTGATGGTCTTGAACAACTGGAATGTGGCACTGACGGGAATGGAGTGTCTCATACCGTTGTTCCAGTCACGGATCAGGTTCTTGTGCATGATCTCATCCTCCTTACTGGTGATGCTGTTGCTCAGCGAACCGGAGTAAGAGAGCGAAATCTTCTCATACCACTTGGCGTTGCCCACAACCTTCTTGCGCTTGAACGGGTAGAAACGCTGCAGTGAAATGCTCAGCGAAGGCAGGCTCACCGACATGGTTGAGTCACGCATGTTCTGCGACAGGTTCATAGAACTGGAGATTGACAGACCTATGGACGGGAAATTCCTTGAGTAACTTATACTTGAAGTACGGGTACTCTGCGATGTCAGCGACGGGTTGTACAGACTGCTCAGGTTGGACCGCTCATAACTCTGTGTGGCAAAGTTCACACTCGCCGAGAAGTTCTGGTACGGGTTTGCCTTGGCATCCTGACGGTGGGTCCAGCGCAACTTGAAGTTCTTTGTCACCGAGTAATCCGGCAGTCCCTTGTCACCCAGTTTGGTGGTTAGCGAACTGGCATACACGTTACCCGAGAACTTGTAGCGCTTCTTGTATCGGCTCTCGGCAGATACGCCCCATGAGCCCTTGGTGAATATCTCACCCAGCACCTTGAGGTCAAAATAGTCGGAGAGTGCAAAATAGTAGCCGCCGTCCTTGAGATAGAAACCTCTCTCCATCTCGTCGCCGTAGGTAGGCACTATAATGCCAGATGCATAATCACCCTCCAGGAACGGGAAGAATCCGAAAGGCACGAACAGGGGCAGAGGAACGCCCATCACTTCAAGATATGCGGGGCCGAATATCACGTCGCGGCCGGGACGGACCTTGGCACGTGTGATGCGGATGTTGAAGTGGGGATCGTCATGCTGGTCACAGGTGGTGTAGACACCGTCGGCTATGTAATACTCGCCTTCGGGACCCTTCTTGGCCTCCTGGCTGGTCATATAGCCCTCACCCTGCTGGGTAATGATCTCGTTTATGTAACCCTTCTCAGTCTTGAAGTTGTAACTGATGTGATTTGATTCATACGGGGTCGATCCGTCCACGAACACAGGCGCTCCCTGCATGACACCCGCAGAGTCCAATCTTCCGTCGGCATAGACAAGACTGCTGTCCATCTGCATCTTGATGACGGCGGCTGTGAGCTGTACGTTCTGATAGTTCACCTTGCCGTCACCGTACAGCGAAGCGTAACCGCCGTTGTTCCACACCATTGAGTCTGTCGACTCGTAGATAACGGGGTCTTCAAGGGAGTCTTTCTTTTTCCTGGGGCCTTGGGGAATGGTGTCACGTACCGCAGTCACGGTATCCTGAACCGATACGACAGAGTCCTGAACCGCAGGAATGGAGTCAACAGGGACCTGAGCCACTGCCATTCCGGCCGGAATAAACAATCCCAGAAGGATCGGGAGCCATCTTTTTCTGTTTTTTCCCCTCACTTGCTGATGAGCTTTCTGCGTATCAAACTGCAAAAGTACCCATAAAAGCTCACACAAGCGCACACGCGGGGCTGTTTTCAGAATTTTTAATAGTTACAGGAAAAGCCTGCACCACTCCCTGAAGATATCCACACCCTCCTGTCCGAACTTGGCCAGGCTGTTCTCGGCCTGCTCAATGGTCTTCTCCTCGTTGGGACGGGTTTTGCTGTAAAACTTGTCGGCAAAGCAGACAATCTTCTCCTCAATTGAAACGGGAGTCATGTCACGGTGGGGCACGGGCAGGTCAAGCTCCAGTATCTGTTTAAGCGTCAGTCCGGTGCCTGTATGTCGCTCCGCAACCAGCGCATGGCGCGGCAGCCCCTCGCTCCGGAGCAGGTCGGCACCCAGATAACCATGGCACAGGTAATGGTATTTGCCAAAGCAGTGGATCTTATCGGCATCTGTAAGGAAAATTCCTATATCATGAAGCATGGCCGCCTCTTCTACGAATGCGGCATCGGCACCCAGTTCCGGGTGCGCGGCCACAATCTTCAGCGCCTTGTCGGCCACAAGGCGGCTATGTAACAGAAGCAGATCCCTGAGGGGTTGATTGTCAGAGTAATACTTGTCAATCACCCCCATCCACAGGCTTTCGTTTCCTACACTCATCTTAAAGGTGCGATTACAAAACTGTATGAATAGTCACCGTAGTGCAGCTTGTACGGCTCCAGCGGTGTGGCGCCCCAGCTGTTCACGCAGGCCAGACCGTACTGTGCCTTGTCAATATGCACAACGGTATAGGGACGCGGAGTCAGGTCTCCTGCATGTACGTTATGCTTCTGCGGACCCTCGTCCAGATCGGCAGTTGTATAGTTGAGTGACGACATGCTCAGAGGAGCGTCACTGTAGAACTCCAGACCCAGTCCGTCGGCGTTTGTCACGCGCCACCAGCGGACATCGGTCTTGTTGCCGTTCTCCTGCGGACGTATGTAGGGGAAATACTGGTCAGCCACAGAACTCTTATAGATACCCAGGAACTGCGAGCTGTTACGGTCCGAGTAGTTCTCAACCGGGCCGCGGCCGTAGAACTCAACCTGGTCAAACTCCTGAGCCATGTTCATGGTCATACCGAACTTGAACAGGTCCGGCATACCCTGTGGGCGCTGCGGGCGCTGGCCCTGACGCTGGGGTGCGGCCTGAGCCATAGCCTGGGCAGCCTCCTCGGGACGGGTAACCATCTTCTGTGAAACATGCATAATGCCTTCGCGGTCCAGCACATACTCCATCTCAAGTGATGCATGGAGCTGCTCTATCTCATATTTTACGTTTACCTTACCCAGACCGTCCTCAACCTTGCACTCAAAAGCGGTGCGTCTCAGATTGGGATTGCGCCATGCCTGCATGCGTGTGTGCAGGTTTGCACCGTAGTCGTTATCGGTGGGAGCACGCCAGAAATCACTCTTTAACTGACTTCCGTTCTGAGTAATCTGCTTGCCGTCTATGTCAATGTAATCTATCCAGCCGCTATTCTTGTTGAAGGTATAGACAACGCCTGCAGCCTCAAGCTTGACATAGGCCACCGCCTCATCAATCTTTACGTCTCCGGTATTCGCGGCAGCCATCTGCGGGAACTCATAGCCGGCAACCTCAAACTGATTATGTGCCACAACAAAATCCTTCTCAAGCAGAGGAGCGGCCTCTTTCAGTTTAAACTCCACATCCACAAGTATCTCCTTACCGGCCGGAGCCTTCTTTATAGCCTTGGCAAGATCTGATGATGTAACCTTTACCCTGCTCTGGGCGGCAATCTTGGGCAGTTTTATCTGACCGCGTGACACCTCGGCGCCATCGGCCTTCAGAGCATACTCCATGTAGTAAGCCGACAGGTCAGTATAGAAGTTCTCATTATATACTTCAATGACGCCCTTCTTAAGGTCAACTGGAGTAGCCCAGATGTTCTGGTAGAAATACTGTACTTCATATGCGTGCGGATTCCAGCGGCGGTCAGGGGCAATCAGACCGTTGCAGTTAAAGTTCTGGTCCGATGTGGGATAACGTCCCTCATCACCTCCGTACATGAAAATCTCCTTTCCATCGGCGTTTTTGCCATATACCGCCTGGTCCACAAAGTCCCAGATAAAGCCGCCCTGAACCGAGCGGTTGGCACGGATAATGTCCCAGTACTCCTTGAATCCGCCCTCGGAGTTACCCATGGCGTGGGCGTACTCGCACTCTATCATGGGACGCGGGTCGTTGCCGCGTTCATGGCGCTCCATGGCGCCGTAATCAGCGTACATCGGGCAGTGTATATCGCAATGGTCAGGCGAGCCTGTAGCACCCTCATACTGCACGGGGCGGGTCTTGTCATACTCCTTGATCCACTTGTAGCAGGTCACAAAGTTCTGGCCGTCACCGTCCTCGTTACCCATTGACCATACTATGATTGAGGGATGGTTCTTGAAGGTTATTACATTTGACCTGTTACGTTCCAGGTGTGCCTGCTCATACTCAGGATTTCTGGCCAGAGGGTTGGGTCCGTACATCATGCCGTGACCCTCGATATTGGCTTCGGCTACCAGATAAATGCCGTATTCATCGCACAAATCATACCAGCGCGGATCATCGGGATAGTGGCTGGTGCGGACTGCGTTGATGTTCATCTGCTTCATTATCTGAATATCCTGGACCATACGCTCCAGCGGTACCACATATCCGCCGTAGGGATCCATCTCGTGACGGTCGGCACCCTTTATGAGTATGGGCTGTCCGTTTACCAGCAACTGGCGGTCACGGATCTCGACCTTACGGAATCCCACCTTCTGCGGAACCACCTCAATCACCTTTCCGTCGGGTTCCTGAAGAGTCATGTAAAGGGTATAGAGATACGGAGTCTCGGCGGTCCATTTGTAAGGATTTCCTACCTGGAAGGAGAACTTTACGGCACCGTTTGCAACGGTCTCTGATGCGCCGCGGATAACCTTGCCGTCGGCATCCTTCAACTGAAGGTTCAGCACCTTGCCGTCGGCTCCGCTGAATGAAGCCTCAAAGTCAAGGGTGGCGTTCACATATTTGCCGTCCAGGTCGGTAACCACACGGAAATCATCAATATGAGCCTGAGGGCGGGAATAGAGATAGACCTCACGGGCTATTCCGGTAAAGCGCCAGAAGTCCTGGTCCTCTATATAACTGCCGTCGCACCAGCGCATTATCTGCATGGCTATCAGGTTCTTCTCGCCAAACTTGACATAATCGGTGATATCGAACTCGGCCTCCATCTTGCTGTCCTCGCTGTAGCCCACATACTTTCCGTTCACCCAAACCCAGAGGTTTGAAGTGGCTGAACCCACGTGTATGTAGACGCGCTCACCCTTCCATGCGGCAGGTATGGTGAAACTCTGACGGTACGAGCCCACGTAGTTGTCACGCTCACCCACAATCGGCGGGTTGATCGGGTATTCATTGTTCCAGGGATAAGTCACATTCGTATATATCTTATCGCCGTAACCGTTCATCTCAAACAGACCGGGAACAGGAAAATCAACCCACTTGCTGTCATCAAAGTCCTGGGCAAAGAAATTCTCAGGCTTGTCATAAGCATTCTTTACAAAGTTGAATTTCCACTTGCCTTCAATTGACATGAACCTTGAAGACTGATATTTGTCTCCTTTCTGAGCCAATTCAGGATTTTCATAGGCAAAGCAGTCAGCCACATCGGGCTTTTCGTTTACACTGTTCACTTTAGGGTCAAGCCATACAGGCTGTTGAGCGGTCACCTCAATGAGTGCCAGCTGAAGAATGGTCAGTAATGCTATACGTTTCATAAGTAGGAGTATTTTTCTTTTCCGCGAAAGTAATTGTTTTTTGCCTTACGGAGTGCTTATATATGAAAAAAAGCTACCTTTACGCAAATTTTAATCACGCACGCATACGCGCGAAACTACAATCATACATATGACAAGCGTCATCTCGGACAAACGTAAAGGACTGATTGAGAAAATTCTCCGATTCACTCCTTACATCCTCGCAGTTATCCTTTGGTGCCTGTTGGCATTCAAGGAGCAGTATTATCTTAAAAAAGTGGAGGACCTTTCGGTTTTCCTGTTTGACAAACTGTTTATCCTGGAGTGGTTCAAGACCCCCGGAGGTTTCCTGGGTCTGGCAGGCATGTTCCTGACGCAGTTCCTGCACCTGCCCTGGCTGGGAGCACTGCTTTGGGTTGTACTGCTTCTGATTGCGTACCAATTCACCGTCCGCGTATTCAACATCCCCGAGAGTTACCGTCCGCTGGCTCTGATTGCTCCGGTACTGCTTGTCATAGCCAACATGTCCCTGGGATACGGAGTATTCATAATGAGAGAGCAGGACCACTTCTTAGGTCCGCTTCTGGGATATCTGGTTTCGCTTGTTCCCATGACCGTCATTCCACGGATCAGACACAAATGGGCCAAGGCGCTGTTCATACCCGTATGGGGTGCGGCAGGTTTTGAGTTATTCGGCACATTTGCCCTGATAGGACTCCTGGTAACGGCGCTGGCATCTCTGGTAAGACCCCAGGCCACCCGCAAGGAACGTTTCACTGAATTCCTGTGCTTGGTAGCCTGCATCATATTCATTCCCATCTTCATGTATCCGGCCTACACCACCTACAGGATGGCCGACAGTTGGATAATGGGACTTCCGTCAATATCCGATGACCGATGGACACACGCCATGAGGGCACCCATCCAGCTTGCACTGCTCTGCCCGCTGATACTGGGCCTCATCCAATACCGTCTACAGCAGAAGCCGTTGGAGGACAATAAGAAATACCTCACCAATGCAATCCTGTACATAGTATCGGTTGCAGCCGTTTGGGGATTCTGGTTCAAGGATCCAAACTTCCATACTGAACTGGCCATGTCCGATGCGGTTGACAGTTTTGACTGGAAGAAGGCCATAAGAATCTACCATGACGCCAGCAGGTCACAGGGACAGTCCTTTGAACCTACCCGCTCCATGGTGATGTACCGCGACCTTGCCCTTCTCAAGACAAACCAGGCTCTTGACAAGGCATTCACCATGAAGGACGGCAGCAAGATGCAGAAATCCCGCACCATCATTCCAATGGCATGGCAGTCAGGAAAACAGATATACCTGCAGTACGGTCTTGTAAACATGAGTTACCGGTGGTGTCTTGAGGACGTGATTGAGCACGGCTGGAGTTACGGCACTCTCAAGTACATGGTCATGCACTCCGTAGTGATGCATGAAGAGGAGTTTGCCCGCAAGTACATAAACAAACTCAGCAAGACCCTGTTCTACCGCAAATGGGCCAAGGGTCAGACAGCCCTGGCACATGACAGCACACTCATGGCGTCCACAAAGCCTTACAGTGAGATTCTGCCTTACATGTGCTTTGAGAACCGCATGACCAATGACATGGTCAAGACTGAAGGATTCATGATGCGCCATTACACAGAGGCCATTCCAACCAATCCCACGCCAGAGTTTGACCGTGCCGCTCTCTTCTGGGCCATGCGCATACAGAACATACAGGTTTTCTGGTCATGCCTGTACGATTATGCCCAGACAAACAAGGTTGAGCAACTGCCACGCGCCGTCGAGGAGGCCGCAATCCTTTACAGCAGTCTGGAGAAGCCGCCTTTTGAACTGCGCTTCAGCAAGAATACAACAGACCGTTACAACGCATTCAGACGTTTCGTCGAGAACAATCCCGTACGCGATATCAAGGAATCGTCTGAGAAATATTACAGCAAGTTCGGTGACACATTCTTCTATTACTACTACTTTATCAGAGACTTAAAGACCTATTGACCTATGAGAAGAAGCATTATACCCATATTGGCGCTCCTGCTCACAGCCTGCTCGCCCAAAGAACCTGCAGACAGTGTACAGACCGGCTACGCACCACATATCTTTCCTGACTATACCGATGTAACCATACCAGGAAACATCGCTCCCACAAACTTTCTGATTGAGGAGGTGGGACAGGATTACGTCACCGTACTCCAGGCAGGCAGCGACCGCGTAACCATAGGCGGCAACAGTGTACGCATCCCGTTCAGGAAATGGCAGAAACTTACCCAGTCACCGGAAATCAAAGTGACTGTCTATGTGCAGAAAGAGGGCAAATGGAACGCCTACAACCCGTTCACCCTGACGGTAAGCGATGACATCGATCCCTACATCTCATACCGTATCATCCCCGTGGCGGTAGAGTCTTATGAGAAACTCTCCATCCGCCAGCGCAACATCACCAACTACAAAGAGAAGGTGATATTCGCCAACACAATGATACAGAACAACGTTGACCAGACCTGCATCAACTGCCACCATTACCAGAACTGGGATACTGACAACATGATGTTCCATGTACGCCACTACAAGGGAGGCACCATCCTGGTGCTTGACGGCAAACTGCACAAGGTCAACATGAAGACTGACAGCACCATATCGGCCGGTGTATATCCCTCATGGCATCCCACTCATGATTACATAGCACTGTCCAACAACTGGACCCACCAGTCTGTCCATGCAGCCAGCCACGACAAACTGGAGGTTATTGATGAGAACAATGACATCATCCTGTATGATACCCGCACCAACACCGTAAGTCCTATTGAAAATGACTCAAACGAGTTGGAGTGTTACCCCGGATGGTCAGCCGACGGACGTACCCTCTATTACGTATCGGCCCATTATGAAGGCGAGTTCGGACCAGGCAGGGAGACTCAGTTGTTCCTGGACAGAAAGCAGCTGCACTTTAACCTGTACAGCAAATCCTTTGATCCCGAGACCCGCGTCTGGGGTCCCAAGCAACTTCTTTACGATGCCGTTGCAACCGACAGCAGCATGACCTGGCCCCGCGTATCACCCGACGGACGATGGATGGTCTGCTGCGTAAGCACTCATGGAATTTTCCCGCTTGACCAGATAGCATCGGATTTTGTCCTGTTTGACCTCAAGGACAACACATACAGGTATATCGATGAGATAAACAGCCAATACGCCGAAAGTTTCCACTGCTGGTCATCGAACGGAAAATGGATGCTGTTCAGTACCCGCCGCGAGGATGGTGTACATACCCGCCTCTATTTCAGTCATATTGATGAGCAGGGACATTTCTCCAAACCCATGGCACTGCCCCAGCGTGACCCGGAGTTCAACCGCGAGTTCCTGAATGCGTTCAACATACCGGAACTCATGAAAGAGCCCGTACACATTACGCCCAGACAGTTCGCATCATTCATATCAAGCACTGAAGCGACCAGATCCAACTATGAACCAAGGAGAGGCGAATAAAATAAAGGCAATCATGGCAAAGACCCGCTGGATCCCGCCCGTTGTATTATGTGTCTTATTGTTCTTTATTTCACATGAATTCATCTACGGGGTCGAAGAGAAATCCCTGTTTGTCTATGACCTGTTCTGGCTGAAGGATTTCCTCTGCAAGCCGTCGGGAATCCTGTCATGCTGCAGCATGTTTTTCATCCAGTTCCTGCATATTCCATGGCTGGGCACCCTGATATGGATTATACTGCTTATCCTGTCGGCCGAACTCACCCGCATTGTATACAGGATACCGGTCAGCCTTTCGGCACTGGCCTATATTCCGGCTGCCATATTCGTATCCTACAACATGTCGGTAGGTTATGCTATTTACCTTATCACCCTGCAGGGCTTTTTCTTCATACCGGTGCTGGGATATCTGTGGGCGCTTCTTACGGTAGTTGTACTCAGAAAATTCCGTAACCCGGTCTGGCTGGCCATACTTTTTGTCATCTGGGGGTTTGCCGGATATTACGTAGCCGGTTTCTACTCACTTGCCGGTATTGTGGCCGCCTGCGTGGACACCATGTTTTCAGACCGTAGCAGGTCATGCCGCCTGGCTGCATTGGCCGGCACAGTCATACCGTTGCTGCTTGCACCGGTTGCGTTCGTGGGAACCACCACATACAATCTCTCAAACGGATGGATAATAGGCCTGCCCGAGAAGGATTTCGGAATAGCCCCCCTTAAGATGCAGTTCCCGCTCATGCTGGCAATGGCACTTGCAGTCATAGCCCCCATGTACAAATTCCTGAGCCGTCTGTCAAGTAGAAAGGCTCCGATGATAATACAGACCGCCGCCCTTGCCCTGTTCATCGCCATACCGTCAGTGTTCTGGTTCAGGGATGATACTTTCAAGGCGGAATCAGGCATGATCCATGCTGCAAACAACCAGGAATGGAAGGAAGCCGTAGACATATTTGAGGAACTGCAATCCAAACATGCCGATGATCCCACATGGCAGCCCACCCGTGTTCTGGTTCTGCTGAAGGATCTGGCACTGATAAAGACAGGACAGGAATCTGAACGCTCCTACTCTTTTGAGAACGGAAGCCGGATGCAGAACAATGACTGTATCGTACCTATGTCATTCCAGATAGGAAAGATACTCTATCTGAATTACGGTCTGCCCGGTATATGCAACAGATGGTGCAGCGAGGAAACAGTCTTGTTCGGCCGGAACTATATGACATACAAGTATCAAAGCATCATTGCCATATTGTTCAATGACACCAATCTTTCCAGAGAATACCTGAATATCCTCAAAAAGACCCTTTTCTACCGCAAATGGGCGATAGAACAGTTAAAGCTATGCGATAATCCGGGTCTGACCGCACAGACCAAGCCATATGACACGATTCTGCAGTTGATGTGTTACGATGACATCATAACCTCCGATTCTGAAGGATGCGAATCATTCCTGGCAAGGCATTTCAACGGCCCCAGACCCCGCAGAGCCACACCACTTTATGACCGCGTAGCCCTGTTCTTTGCAATGGACAGCAAGGATTCGGACCTTTTCTGGGCAAGATTCATGGCCTTCCTGGATTCAAACCCCGCATCCACGGTAGGAAAATACTATCGCCAGGCCGCATATCTTTTCAGCGTCATCAACAAAAGCAGCACCCTTGAGACGCTTCCCTTTGATGACACCACAAAGGAACTCTTCAGCGAATTCATGGAGAAGGCGTTCAAAGTAGGAAACGTAAGTCTTGAAGAGGCTCGCCAAGCCTTTCCGGCCAATCTGAGACATACCTACTACTTCTATTTCTATTACGTAAACGAGCTGCAAATGTTTTGACCCATATGAAGAATAGAATACTGTATCTCTGCTCACTGGCATTTCTGGCAGCATGCACCGGCATACCGGAAAACTGTTCCAAAGGCACAGATGCCGACATATTCCCGGATTACACGGATATAACGGTTCCCGTGAACATTGCCCCGACCAATTTCCTCATCCAGGATAATGCCGACAGATACCTTACCATTCTGGAGTCAGGCAGCCGGACAGTCAGGGTAAAGGGAGAGAAAGTGCGCATCCCCATCCGCAAATGGAGAAAACTCACCTCACAGGGCAACATAACCGTAACCGTCTATGAACAAAAGGACGGAAGTTGGGTCAGGATGAATCCGTTCATGATCAATGTGGCCGATGAGATAGACTCCTACCTGTCATACCGTGTCATTTCGGCGCTGTACGAGTCATACAACCGTCTGTCAATCAACCAGCGCAACCTCACCAACTTCAAGGAGAAAGTTGTGTACGCCAATTCGATGGCTTCAAAGGGCGAGGATACCCAATGCATAAACTGTCACAGTTTCAAGAACTGGCGTACGGACAACATGCAGTTCCATATACGACAGTATCTGGGCGGAACAATCATGTACAGGAACGGCAAACTGCAGAAACTGAACCTCAAGACTGATTCCACGCTGTCTGCTGCAGTCTATCCTTCATGGCATCCCACCCATGATTATATAGCATACTCCAACAACAAGACCATGCAGAATTTTCACACCAGCCACACAAACAGAATCGAGGTGTTTGATGAGTTCAGCGACCTTATCCTGTACAATCTGGCCGATAATTCCGTAAGCATCATTGAGAATGATCCCGATGAGTTTGAATGCTATCCGTCATGGTCACCCGATGGCAAGACCCTGTTTTACGTCTCAGCCAACCTGGGCAGCCTTAAGGAAGCCAACCGCAAGAACAGCACCATAATCGCCAACTCGAACGGTACTTTCAAATACAGTCTGTACGCCAAGGACTTTGATCCCGACACCAGGACATGGGGAAAGAAAAGGATGTTTTATGATGCCGCCGCCCAGGACAGCAGCATTACATGGCCAAGGGTTTCGCCCGACGGCCGATGGTTACTGTGCTGTCTGAGCACTCACGGAGTATTTCCTCCCAACCAGGATGTATCGGACCTGATAATCTTTGACCTCAAGAACGGGACTCGCAGATATGCCAACGAACTGAACAGCAGCAAATCAGAGAGTTATCACACCTGGTCCAGCAACGGTAAATGGGTGGTAATAAGTTCCCGCCGTGAAGACGGACTCCACACACGTCCCTACTTTGCGCATTTAAACAGTGACGGGACATTCACCAAACCCTTCATGCTACCCCAGAAAGACCCGGAGTTCATGCGTAAGTTCATGTACTCATTCAATATACCTGAGTTTACGATAGAACCCGTCAGGGTTTCTGCCAGGAAACTGGCATCGTTCGTAAAGAGCACTGATGCTTCACCTGTTTCATTTGAACAAAAAAGAGGAGAATGAAAAGAGTTCATATATATATAGGAATAATCGCAGCATTGTTCTGTCTGACCAGGTCATTGCCGGCCTGTGCCGTTGATGATCAGGGCCGATTCGTACTGGTAATAGACGCCGGTCACGGAGGCAAGGACCCCGGAGCGGTAAACGGCAAGAACCAGGAGAAGAGCATAAACCTGAACGTGGCCCTCAAGATGGGTAAACTCATTGAGGAGAACTGCAAGGACGTAAAGGTAATCTACACCCGCAAGACCGATGTGTTCGTAGAGTTGTACAAACGTGCCGACATAGCCAACAAGGCCGGAGCAGACATGTTCATATCCATTCACACCAACTCTGCCAAGAGCAAAGCCGCCAACGGCGCCGAGACCTATCTGCTGGGTGTTGAGGAGAACCGGACCAGCGCCAACCTGAACGCCGCACTTGAGGAGAACAAGGCCATCCTCCTGGAGAATGACTATGAAGCCCATTACGAAGGCTATGATCCCAACAGCCCCGAAAGCATGATCATCTTTGAGTTCATGCAGAACGAGTATCAGAAGGAGAGCCTCAAGATGGCGCAGTTCACCCAGAACCAGATGATAACCTCAGCCAAGCGCCCTGACCGCGGCGTTCATCAGGCCGGATATCTGGTATTGTGGAAGAGCACCATGCCCAGTATACTGATTGAACTTGGATTCATATCAAACGACGCCGAGTGCAAGTATCTGGTATCACAGAAAGGTGTCGATGAGATGTCGCAAAGTCTCTACAAGGCATTCTGTGAGTATCTGGACTATCACAACAAACTGCTTGAGAAAGCCGTTCCCACGGCGCAGGCCATAGGAAACAAGGGGGCCGACAGGGAACTGCCTGTATATAAGGTACAGTTCATGAGCCTTAAAAGCCCCCTCAAGAAGAATGACAAACGCCTCAAGGCTTATGCCAGTGTCAACTACTATGAAGAAGGTGGCATGTGTAAGTACACCTGCGGTGACACCACTGACTTTGATGCTATCCAACAGACGAAGAAGGAGGTCCAAAAAAAGTATAAGGACGCGTTCGTAATTGCCGTCTATGAAGGCAAAAAAATCAGCGTAAAAGAGGCTCAGCAAATTAGCCAAAAATTCAAATAATATACCTAAATTATACACACCTTGGAAGCGCCATATTTAGATTTAGTCTAAATATGGCGCTCTTTCGTTTTTAATTCTTCTCAATATGCAATCTCGTATCAGAACGCGTTAAAAAAGGATGAAGCAGGCCTCAAAATAGGACTCGTTTCAGAGTTATCAACAGGTTAACCATCTGATTTTCAAAGGCATACTAAAAGTCAATAGGCTGTTTTCAACTTTTTTAATAGGTTTTTCCAAGAACCTGATTGACAGCTTTTTACAAAAGTCAAAATTTTGGGGTAAAGGAACCGGTTTGTTTTATTGGAATAAGATTGTCAACTTTGCAAAGCAGTTGATGGAAAGACACCGAATAGTCCGACCCAACCAGCCAGAAAAATGACAGGGACTGAACTTAAAAACCAATGGAGCTTATGCCTGGATTTCATCCGGGATAATGTATCGAAAGCAGTTTTCGATACGTGGTTCTCTGTAACAGAACCGGTATCATTGGAAAACGGTGAACTCCTTATCCAAATCCCCAGCCCGTTCGTATATGAGTACCTTGAGCAGAACTGCCTTGACGTAATAAAGGCGGCTCTCACAAAGGTCTTCGGCAAAGGCACCAAACTGGCTTACAGCATCCTTACCGATAAGGAGAACAACATCAGCCAGAACGTAAGTTCAGCCGATACCTTATATAATATCAAGGGTACTGCCGAAATCGGCAACAAGGCTCCGTCCGTAACAGACGCCCCACTGGTTCAGGATCTCAATCCGCAACTGGATCCCAATTACAGTTTTGACAACTTTGTTGAGGGTATCAGCAACAAGCTTGCACGTACAGCCGGTGAAACCATCGCGCTCAATCCGGCAGGCAGCGCGTTCAACCCTCTGTTCATATACGGTTCATCCGGCGTGGGCAAGACACACCTGGCTACTGCCATCGGCCGCAGAGTAAAGGAACTCCACCCTGAAAAGAGAGTCCTGTACGTATCGGCCCACCTGTTCATGGTTCAGTATACAGACGCTGCCAGAAACAACACTGTAAATGACTTCATCCATTTCTATCAGTCAATTGACGTACTGATAATTGATGACATGCAGGAACTGTCCGGATACACCAAGACGCAGAACACATTTTTCCATATATTCAACTATCTGCACCTTAACCACAAGCAGCTCATCATGACGAGCGACCGTCCTCCCAAGGATATGAAAGACCTTGAGGAGCGTCTGATCACCCGCTTCAAATGGGGCTTGGTGGCTGAGTTGGAGCGTCCGGACCTGAATCTTCGTAAGGATATACTTCGCGACAAGACAAGACGCGACGGTATCACTTTCCCGGAGCCGGTAATTGATTACATAGCCGATAAGGTTAGGGATAACGTTCGTGATCTGGAGGGTGTGATTGTTTCTCTCATGGCATATTCTACAATCTACGGCAAGGAGGTTGACCTGAATCTTACCCATGAGGTGATAGACAAGAGCCAGCATCACGAGCAGAAACCCATCACAATTGAATCAATTATCACAAAAGTCTGCGATTATTATAACATCGACGAGACATCCGTACAATCCAAATCACGCAAGCATGAGATTGTTCAGGCAAGACAGATAAGCATGTATCTGGCCAAGAAATACCTGGATTTCTCAACCTCAAAGATCGGAGCGTATATCGGAAAGCGTGATCATGCCACAGTTCTGCACGCCTGCAATATGGTTCGTGACCAGATTCAGGTAGACAAGAACTTCAAGGCCGATATGGAAAATATCGAAAGCGGTCTGCGCTGCTGAGTCTTGAGGTGTACAAGTTGATTAAAGCGGTGATTCTGTCACCGCTTTTTTGTTTTTATACAGTTTCCTTTCAAAACAATCAGTCACACCCAAAATAACGCCCGATTATCCGTTTTGGAAAACTTTTTCAGTTTTCAAAAATCGTATCTGGCTGTTTATCTGCAATATAACTTTGCAAAACGGAAAACTTGCGTCTTGATGTGAATTTATTTTTTGCAAACATTAGTTTTTATCGGACACATTATTTACATTTGTAAGGCTGTTGCCGATCTCCCCGATCGGCCTGTACCCTGCGCAAACATCAAACAAGTATATTATAAATGGACGACAAAAAACTAACCTACACT
>JAEEGJ010016844.1_pt1 | contig 16673 bp, 12 predicted proteins | sample 8958761 | NCBI WGS metagenome assembly JAEEGJ01 (sample SAMN16246546, study PRJNA631951) | gut metagenome | biome: gut microbiome; feature: rumen; material: RS-attached | host: Bos | place: Iran: Karaj | collected 2018-10 | reverse complement strand
GTAGATAAGTCAAGCCAGATTAAGTCATCTTATGATAAAAAGGCTTCGGTTTATTTTGCAGATGACGAAGCTCCAGCCCTGTGCTTATATATATTCTACAACGAGGGTGAAACCTGGACAAATATTAATAAGAGATACCTCGAAGAAGGCGGCTATGACCTGTTAAAGCCATTTGGAGAACTGGATGAAGATGATCGGGATGATTATAGTGAGAGTAATGTCGACGAATCAGACCTGTTTATAGCTTTGGGACCTAATTTTGTCCCCTTCCTCTATAACGAAGAAAATTATGGAGAAAATCCATCGTTTGTATTTGGAAGCCATAAGGCTGGTTACAAGGCCGATGGTACCACCGCTAATTCTGATGGCTATCTTATAGAATCGCCAGGTTAATCCCTCTGTCTTGCTGAGGATAAATAACAAACCGAGGCACCCGAATTCATCGGATGCCTCGATTCTTTTTTCACTTTTCACTTTTCACTTCTTACGCCACGCACGATGTTGCGCCTAAAGCTGTCAGAATGGCCGTCACAATCGAAGCCACAATCTGAAGGGCGAATTTCAATGTCTCTTTCTTTCCCATAGTTTTAAATTGATTTGTTGGTTAATAACTTAGAGAGAGCCGAGGATCTCGGCCCTCTCTGTTTGTTTACTCACCACCTCCCGGCGTCTCAGGCTCCTCGTAGGTGGCCGTCGAGTAGCTGGAGATAGGGATCTTCTCCTGATAGCTGACGGTCTTGCCGTCGATCTCCTTCTTCTTGGCCGCGATGACGTAGGCCGCCTTAAACTGACACTCCTTCTTCAGCGCGCGGCTGGTCAGCGCCTCGCCCTTGGAGTTCTCGGGGGTGAATCTCAGATGCACACCTGCAATGAGATTATCGATACCCACGTTCATCGACTCCTCCACGCTGCTCACCGCCTTGGTGCCATCGCTCTCGATGCTGGGTGAGAAGGTTCCGAAGCCGTCCAGCTTCACGGGCTGACCCTGGGTCACCATCTCCTTCAGACAGTTCACGATGTTCTGGAGAACCAGCACTGCCATCGGATAATCCACCAGTTTGCCATGCTCACTGATGTGACGGGCAAAACCCTTCAGGTTCAGAGGCTCTTTCGAGTCAGCTTCGGGGTAGTACTTGCCGTAGGCTTTTGAAAAACGATTTGCGTTCTTACGCAGATTCACTTGAAATGCAATTACTTCACTTGCCATAGTTGATTTAAAGTTTTAATTGTTTGACTTAAAGTTAAAATTCTCATTGTGATCTTCCGTTTCCGCTTCCCTTGGCCTTCGTTCTGCTTCCTCATCTGAATCACGATACAAAGGTACGAATAAATTTTTAATAATCCAAATAAAAAACGTGTTTGAAAATACTTATATAAACTTATAAGTACTTTTTGCAACTTATACCAAAGATTTTGCCAAAATTAATAGGAAATCTTGGCAAAAACTAAAGAGCCTGATGCTCGATGATCCCGAGCTTACCCCACTCGCCACGCAGAAGCGCCGCACCTATCTCCCAGCAGAAGTAAACATTATTTATCAACACCTCGGGCGGCCATAAACCGCCCTTTTTCATGCTCTGTCAGAGGCTCTGGTTTTACTCGGAGTAAAGTGGAGGATTACTCCGAGTAAAATCCTACTTTAGTCGCCATAAACTCCAGCTTTATTACGGGCATATTTTGAGATGAATAGAAGCAGTCTAATTTTGTAAATAATAATTGCGTCGCGGGTACGCGTCAAATGTTAAATAGGTAAGGTGTACCGACTTATGGGACACCTCTGCTCTATTTTTGCATCCATATTAATCATTTAATTATTAAGAATATGGTAGGACTATACGATTTTGCTTTTATTGCCCTGATAAAGGATGATGCTACCTATGAAGGAAAATATGTATGTAAAAAAGTGACAATCGTGACATAGAACTACAAAAAGCATTTCAAACAAAAGAGGGTAGGAATAATCCTGCCCTCTTGTTGTTTGCGTTGCCTCCATGTCTGATAATGGTCGTCATCGCTGATGTTTATTGGGGCGAAATCGAAGATTTTTGGAAAGTTTCTTTGTACTTTGCGCAAAAATGATTATTTTTGCCGGCAAAAACAAATTAAAAACCCGTAAGCCAATATGAAGAAATCAATTCAAGCCTTGATCATGGCCGCCACGATGCTGGCGGGGGCGATGGTATTTACCTCTTGTGAAGAAATCCTCGGCGAGTGGAGCCGTCCTGCTCCTAATCCTGTTACACCTACGCCCGATCCGACGCCTAAAAATGTAGTGAAGGCGACCGACCTGCTGAAAGAGGCTCAGAAGGAGGGCGCCAACGTCGTCTTCTGGTATCACTATGAGGGTGGGCTCTTCTATGCCGTCTTCAAGAAGGTGGGCGACGTGTATGTCTATCAGGAGGGTGGTAACTGCAACAAGGCCTCCACGCGGGGCAGTGTCGTTGAGACTCAATTAACGACAGAATTACTTAAATTAAAAGGTGATGGGGCTGATTTAGGTTTCAATGTTTACTCTGCGGATGACGCTGGTAATAAGAATGATCCTATCATACTTTGCAAGGTGTACTCTTCTACGGCCGAAGTGAAGCAGAAAACGAACAGTCCTGATAACTATCTGGCGGCCATGGCTGCTAATATTCAGAATATCAGCATGAAAACAATCATGGACGATGTCAAAGATATATTTAATGGTGATAATAAAGAATATCAACCCGACAATAAAAATTTAGAGAATGTGTTGTTAGTAACGGCTGACGATAATACAGACCAACTACTGTTTAAGTCTCTTCCAGAAATCGAGAAGAATGCCGCCGAACAGGGAATCTCGCCTGAAAAGGCCATTGGCGCAACGATCGATAATCTTAAACAGAATGTGAAAGAAAAATATGAGGATGGTTCGTTAAAGTTAGGTAATGTTTATTTAGAAGATGAAAAGCCAAGCGTAACCTTTGACCCCAATGATGCCAGCAAAAACACCTATCTACAGGAATTAAAAACGACTGGTGTGGGCACCGTGACATACACATTAGGCGAATCGTTAAACACCTGCGGGGCAACGATTGATAGCAAGTCGGGCGAGGTGACATTCACAAAGCCTGGCGAGGTGACAGTGATAGCGAAGTTCACGAATAACGATGGATTTTACATCTATGCATACTATACCCTGACGATAAACAAGGCCCCCGGGAGCATCAGCTATTCTGAAAAAGATGCTCAGATCAAGAAAACGGTGGGCGACGATGACTTCACCATCGAGCTGGAGAAGGTGGGCGATGGCGTGGTGACCTATTCATCGAGTAAAGAGACGGTGGCAACGGTCAATGCCGAGGGCAAAGTGAAGATCGTGGGCCCAGGAAAGACCACCATCACTGCCACCATCAAAGAAGATACCGATTGCTACCACTACGAAACAAAGACCGCGAGCTACGAACTGGAGGTCGAGACTCCCGTAACAGACTCCTCTGTCAATGATCCCGATGACTATGCCGACGGCGGCGACCCAACGGCTGCTTCTAATTAAACTCATGTCGAACAATAAATAAAATAATGTAATATGAAGAAACGATATTTATTCAATCTCGCAGCGCTGGCCCTACTGACGGCCGCCTGCTCGAGCGACGAGATGGCGCTGACGCCTAATGATCAGCCCACCACCGTCGAACAGAAGATCCCCTTCACGGCAGTCATCTCTGCCGATGCTGCCAGCACCCGCGCCCTGACGGAAGCTGAGGACGGCAAGACCATCACCGCCAAGTGGGAGAAGGACGAGGAAGTAGCCCTGATCCATGGCACTAAGGTCGACGTCTTCAAGGTTGCCTCGGTAGACGCCACCACTAGCGCCGCCACCATCTCAGGCGACATCACCAGCCCCACAAACGACGAGTCGGTTTTCGTAGTCTATGTCGGCCACGGTTCTGAGAATATGGCCAAATTACAGGAAAGTCTTACCGGAGTCACTGGGGATATCGCAGAAGCTGATATTTCTGAAGCAATGAATCAGATGTTGATGACGCAAGACGGTACGCTGAAGGGAATCTCTGATAATTTCGACTTCCGTCTGGCAACGGCCAAGTTTGCTGTCAAAGATAGCAAGGCCACGTTTGCCTCCGAAGTGAAGATGCCTGCCCGCTATGCCATCTGGAAGCTGAACCTCACCACCGACGGCACCACAGCCCTGAAGGTCAAGGATCTGTTGATGCAGAGAACGGGCGATGAAGAGGCACATGCAGCCGTCGACCTGGGCACAGAGAAGACCAGCAGCGAGTTCTACCTCGCCTTCATCCCCTCAGCACAGGCCAACGCCTACTCCTTCAAGGCCACAACCTCCGACGACAAGACCTACACCTGCACCCCAACAGTCAGCACCACCCTCTCCGCTGGCAAGTTCTACCGCTCCACCCTCACGATGACTTTACCGACGCCACCAGCACCAGATCCTATCCCCGTGACTGGCGTGACGCTCAGCGAGACGGAGCTAGAGCTCACTATCGGCGATACGGGGACACTCACAGCCACCGTTGCTCCCGAGGATGCCGACGACAAGACCGTCAGCTGGTCGTCGAGCGATGAGAGCGTGGCCACCGTCGATCAGAACGGCAAGGTAACTGCCGTCGCTGCTGGCGAGGCCACCATCACCGTCACTACCACCGACGGCTCGAAGACCGCCGAGTGTAAGGTGACCGTCAAGAAGATGGCCGGCAGCATCAAGTTCACTACGACCTCTTTCGAGAAGATCACCTCCGATGACGCATTCACCAATACGACGCTGACAGTCGAGGGCGACGGCAAGGTGACCTACAAATCTGACAAGGAATCGGTTGCAAAGGTCGATGCCACCACTGGCGAGGTAACGATCACTGGCGAGGGCGAAGCCACAATCACCGCCACCGTAGAAGATAGCGACACCTACACCTACGCCACCAATACCGCCACGTATAAGGTAATCGTGAAAGCTACAGGAATTAATCCCCGCGACCCATTCGACGAAGGAGGAGATCCGCTGGAATAACCAACTCGATGTCAAACCCATAAAAAGGACAATAAAGATGAAATCATTCAGATATTTGACGATTGCAGTGCTGAGCCTCATGACGGCCGCCTGCAGTAGCGACATAGCCTCCGAGCAACCATCAGAGAGCCATCAGGGCAAAGGCATTCCCTTCACAGCCACCATCAACATGAAGGGCAGCGCCACACGTTCGGCGATGACAGAAAGCACCAGCACCATAAGCGCAGTCTGGGAAACAGGCGACGAACTGGCTCTGGTGTATGAGGTGTCAGGCCAGAAACAGGTGACAAAGGCCACGATGACCGTCCGTGACGACAAGAGCGCCACCATCACCGCCACGATTGCCGAAGGCGTGACCGATGGTACGTCCGTCAAGCTGCTCTATCCCTATGATGCGGTCAACAGCGAGGATCCTGGGGATGCAGCGTATGGCACCATAAAAGAAGACGCACTGGATGGGCAGGACGGTACGCTGGAAACCATCGCCGAGAAGTACGACCTCTGTCAGGGTGACGGCATATTCGCCGTGTCGTCGGAGGGTACGGCCTCGCTTAAAGCCGACGTGACGATGGAGAGCCAGATTGCCATCTGGAAACTCACGCTCACCGACGGCACCAATGCCCTGAAGACACAGCAACTCCTTGTATATCAAGACGGTGACCCTGAAAACATGCTTGTCAATGCCCTTCTCTCGGAAGCCAGCAATGTCTTCTACGTCGCTGTGCCCGCCGTCAGCAATGTTGAAATCGACATACAAGCCCCTGTCGATGACAATACCTATATTTATTCCAAGAAGGGTGTCACCCTTGAAGCCGGCAAATACTACCAATCGACGGTGACGATGGAAGTAGTTGTTACTTATCGTGTATACACAGCCAAGGACACCTATACCGACGAAACTGTCCCGAGTACCGCTACCACACTGACGGGTGCAGTGACTCCAGGCAATCTTGCCGCAGGAACCTATGTCGTCAGCGGAACCGCAACTTGCGACGGCAACCTGACACTCACTGGCGATGTGAACCTGATTCTCCAAGACGGTGCCTCGCTGACAGTTAATGGCAGTATAAAAGGTGGTGTAGATGAGGAGGGTAATCCGAATTATGCATACTCTCTTAGCATTTATGGCCAGGAACAAGGTACAGGCGAACTTACTATAGGAGTTGGTGATATCGTTGGTAAAAACTTGACGATTCACGGAGGTATAATAACCATTACTAATGGAGAGCAAGGTATCGAAACAGGTGGCACATTTACCATATACGATGGTACGGTTAACACAACAGGATCATCTTATGGTATTAGAGCCTATGGCACCATGAGCGTCTACGGTGGCAAGATTACTGCGACATCCACAGACATTGAAGCTGAAGGCATTTTGGCAGACGGCACTATCACTATCAGCGGAGGCGTTGTTACTGCCAAAGGCGGTGCTTATGGTATCGGCATGAAAGGAACTACAATCATTAGTGGCGGAACTGTCACAGCTATCGGCGGTGATGGAAACGGAAGTGAAGAAAACGAAAGTGGTGGAGACGGCTATAATGGCAATCTTACCGTCACAGGCGGCACATTTACCGCTACAGGTGGTGCAGCAAATGGCCCAGGTGAAAACGGTTCTGGTATCAGCGGTACCATTGCATTAGGTGATGGCATAAATCTGTATATAGGAACAAAATCTGAACCAGATCCTTCCTCGGCTGATCCTTCTTATACAGGTCCTCAAGAAGGACTGGCGACAATAGAATCGCGCTACGTCGTTATCAAATAACAATTTCTCACATGCACACGGGATCAGGAACGTTGTGCACTGTGAGCACAGGGGGGCAGGCGCTCGGCTCTGCCGCTTCGCTTGTCGAAGGACATTGTGCACTGTGAGAAAAGTTACAAATTACAAATTACAAAAAGAGTCCGGGAACCTTGCGATTCTCGGACTTTGTCATAAAGAAGCCTAATTAGTAAATCGAGGACTCCGCGATAATCTGTTTAGCAGGTATGCGTTGAATATTGTTGTTAGCGTCACAGACTACAACATCTTGCCCTCTCAATGCCTTTTCCTCAAGCATCTTCTTTTCAGCTAAGAGCAATCCTTCATCTAATTTCTTAGATAGTTCCAAATAATCATTATCTGACATATCCTTGTATTGTATTAAAGAGTTCCGCATCAAAAATGTCCTTTTTGCCTAAATAACCAGTAGCTACTTTTTTTCTATGGCGTTCAGTATTATCATAGATAGCCCAATAGTCCACTATCGGAATGAACAATTTAAATAGATTTGTTATGCCCGCAGTGTACCTCCTTCTAATAATATCTTCTGGTATATTATGGCCTCCATTAGCAACACGTTCTGCTACACGCTGAATAGCAAGCTCTGGTGTTCTTAACCAGAAAAATAAAATATTCACTCGATAGCCTTTGGCCTGCGCCCTACGAACAAGATTAATATACGACTTAGTAGCAAGAGTTGTCTCTATAGAGAAAGTTTCATCTTTAGCGAGCAAATCCTCTATGCGCTGCAACATCAAGCGGCCAGCCTCAATAGCAACACTCTCGGGATTGAATGGAGAAAGACCTCTGGCTATTTCATCAGCATTCACGAACTCCTTACAGTCTAAGACTTCTGGCAATACCGTATATGATGCTGTAGTCTTGCCAGCACCATTACAACCAGATATTATGTAGAGGTTCTTGCTCATATCGCTGGCGAAATTACGAATAGTTTTTCATATAACAAGCAATCTTCCAAGAAAAATGTGACTATTTAACAAAAAGAGTCCGGGAACCTTGCGATTCTCGGACTTTCCTTTTGATTTGGTCGGGATTACTGGACTCGAACCAGCGACCTCGCGCCCCCCAGACGTGTGCGCTACCAACTGCGCTAAATCCCGATCCTTTTTGCTTGGCATCTGACCATAGGTCTGATTTGCGGGTGCAAAAGTACACAGTTTTTTCGGAATAAACAAATATTTGGCGAACTTTTTTTCGAAATTCGCGATTTTTACGACTATTTCTTGCCCATACGAATAATAATGTGTAATTTTGCACGTTAAAAAGATAATTGAGAATTGAGAATTTAGAATTTAGAGAGAATTTAGAATTTAGAGAATGACTACATATACACTGACGGCTCCGGAGCGGCTGGATGCGACTATCGACCTGCCGGCATCCAAGAGCATTTCGAATCGTGCACTCATCATCCACGCCCTCAGCGGCGGAGAGATACTGCCACAGAACATCAGCGACTGCGACGACACGGAGGTGATCGTGGAGGCCATGCGTAACCATCTGCCTGCCGAGATCGACATCAAGGCGGCGGGTACGGCCATGCGCTTCATGACGGCCTTCCTGAGTCTGACGGAAGGCACCCGCGTGCTGACGGGTACGGAACGGATGAAGCACCGACCCATCGGAACGCTGGTTGACGCCCTGCTGAAACTCGGGGCCGACATCGAATACTTAGGCGAAGAGGGATTCCCGCCCCTCCGCATCACCGGCAAGAAGCTGCAAGGCGGAGAGCTGGCGGTGGAGGGAAACATCAGCTCGCAGTATATCTCTGCCCTGCTGATGATCGGACCGATGTTGGAAAACGGACTGACGCTGCAGTTGACGGGCAGCATTATCTCGCGGCCGTATATCGACTTGACGCTGTGGACGATGGGAGAGTTCGGTGCCCGTGCGGCGTGGACCTCGGGCGACACGATCACCGTGGAGCCGAAGCCCTATCAGGTGAGAGACTACTTCATCGAGAACGACTGGAGCGCAGCCAGCTACTGGTATGAGATGGTGGCGCTGAGCAATGACCCAGAAGCCAACGTGAGGCTGACGGGACTGACCGACGGCTCAAAACAGGGCGACTCGGTGACGAGATACATCTTCAGTCTGCTGGGGGTGAAGACGGTGTTCAAGACAAAACGACAGGGTGTGCCGCAGACGGTGACGCTGAAGAAGAACGGACGCTGTGTGCCGAGGTTAGAGTACGACTTCGTGAACTCGCCCGATCTGGCTCAGACGTTCGTCGTGACCTGTCTGGCGAAAGAGGTCCCCTTCCACTTCAAAGGACTGCGGACGCTGAAGATCAAGGAGACGGACCGCATCGAGGCCCTGAAGCGCGAGGCGAGGAAGCTGGGCTACGTGATAGAGAGCCGCAACGACTGCGAGCTGCTGTGGGACGGAGAGCGCTGTGAGCCATCGGACGAGGCTATCGACACGTATGAGGACCACCGTATGGCGCTGGCGTTCGCACCGTTCGCCCTGAAGAAGGCGGGACTGAGGATCAACAATCCGCAGGTGGTGAGTAAGTCGTATCCGAAGTTCTGGGAAGATATCAAAGCCATAGGCTTTGAAATTGAGATTTGAGAATTTAGAATTTAGAGATTTTTTGAGGAATTTAGAATTTAGAGGATGTCATTCGTTTGGGTGTGCATAGGGATGATCGTGGTGCTGGGGGTGATTGCCGCCATAGCCAACCGGTTCGATAAGGGGGAGGACACTATCGAACAGGGACATGACTGTTCGACGTGTACCGCTGCACACGACGATTCGTGCAAGTTGCATTGTTTAATGGAGGAAGTAGATAAAAGGAGAAATAGGAAGACAGAGGAGGTAGATAGAAGAAGACAGAGGAAGATAGAGGAAGATAGAGGACAAATGACAGGCGGGAGATCGTCCGCGAAAAAAGTATTGTCTTCTATCTCCTTTTATCTTCCTTTATCTTCTTCTATCTCCTTATTACTTTTATCTTCCTCTATCTTCTTCTCCGCCTGCAACATGAAGAAGAACACCGCCACGAACCGGCTGTATCACTCGCTGACCGCCCGCTATAACATCTACTTCAACGGGCAGCAGGCCTTCATCGACGGTAATCTGGAGAAGGAGCAAGGCAACAAGGACAACTACACGGAGATGATTCCCCTCTACATGGTGGGCAACAAGCAGAGCCGGGAGTTGGGCAAGGGTCAGTATGACCGCGCCATCGAGAAGAGCGAGAAGGCCATCCGGCTGCACAGCATCAAGGGGAAACCCCAGTGGAAAAGCAACAAGACGAAGAGCGCCAAAGACCGTGAGTGGCTCGGGAGAAAGGAGTACAACCCGTTTATCTGGAAAGCCTGGATGCTGCTGGGTAAGGCTCAGTTCCAGAAGGGCGCCTTCGACGAGGCGGCTGCCACCTTCTCGTATATGATGCGACTGTATCAGACACAGCCCGTGCAGAGCGGACTGGCGAAGGCCTGGTTAGCGAAATGCTATACGGAGCTCGACTGGCTCTACGATGCCGAAGACGTGATACGCAACATGAGCCGCGACTCGATGGACTTCAGAACGGTGAACGACTGGGACTACACCTACGCCGACTACTATATCCACACGGGCGACTATGAGAAGGCGGTGCCCTATCTGCGAAAAGCCATCAAGCACGAGCGCCGCAGTGTGCAGAGAGCCAGAGAGTGGTTCCTGATGGGACAGATACAGAACCGGCTGGGACATCACGAGGAGGCCTACAAGGCGTTCCGTAAGGTGGTGGGCTGTCATCCGCCCTACGAGATGGAGTTCAATGCCCGCATCGCCCAGACGGAGGTGATGGCCGCCCAAGACGGCAGTAAGATGATCAGCCGACTGAAACGGATGGCGAAATCGGACAACAATCAGGAATACCTCGACCAAGTGTACTACGCCCTCGGCAATATCTATCTGAACCAAGGCGACACGCTGCAGGCCATCGGCGCCTATGAGAAAGGTAATAAGGAGTCGGTGAGAAACGGTGTGGAGAAAGGTGTGCTGCTGCTCACGCTGGGTAACCTGTACTGGCAGATGGAGAAGTTTAGCGATGCCCACCGTTGCTATGGTGAGGCCATCGGACTGCTGGATCAGGAGCGCCCGGACTACGAGGAGCTGTCGTACCGATCGAAGGTGCTCGACGAGCTGGTGCCCCATACGGAGGCCATCCATCTGCAGGACTCGCTGCTGGAACTCTCGGAGATGCCTGAGGCAGAACGGCTGGCAGCCATCGACCGGGTGATAGAGGCGCTGAAACAGAAAGAGAAGGAGGAGCGTGAACGGCAGTTGGACGCCGAGGCTGAGGAACTGCAACAGGAACTACAGCAAAGGCAGGGCGCTACCCCTAACATGCCTAACACCCCGAATCTGCCATCTACCGCCCCCACGACTCAGGGCAACGGGCAGTGGTACTTCTACAACCCTATGGCCGTGAGTCAGGGTAAGACCACCTTCCAGCAGCAATGGGGCAGGCGCGAGAATAAGGATAACTGGCAACGTATCAACGTGACGGTAGTCAGGAACGAACCGGAAGAGACGGAAGACGCAGAAGGCTCAGAGAGTGCAGAAGGTTCCGAGGCCTCAGACTCCCTGCAGACCGGCGGTCTGCCCGCAGCCCCCAGCCTCAGCATGGGCACAGACTCCATCTCTTCAGAAGAGCAACCGACGGGCACAGACTCGCTGGCCAACGACCCTCACGAGCGCGAATACTACCTCGCACAGATACCCTTCACGGAGGAACAGAAAGCTGCCTCGCACGCCATCATCCAAGACGGTCTCTTCCATGCGGGCGTCATCTTCAAGGATAAGCTCGACAACCTGTCGCTCGGTGAGCGTCACCTGCGGAGGCTGACAGACAACTACGACGCCTACGAACACTTGGACGAGGCGTGGTACCACCTCTACCTGCTCTACTCCCGTCTGGGTGATACGGAAATGGCCGACTACTGTCTAGACCAGCTGGAAAAGAAATATGCGGAGAGCGAATGGACCATCCTGTTGACCGACCCCTACTATGAGGAGAACGCCCGCTTCGGCGAGCACATAGAAGACTCGCTCTATGCCGCCACCTACGACGGATTCAAGAACGACCGCTACGAGATGGTGAAGGCCAATGCGAAGATTTCTGAGACACGATTCCCACAAGGCGGCAACCGCGACAAGTTCCTGTTTATCGAAGGTCTGAGTCTGTTGAACGAGGGTGACGGTGATGGTTGTATCAGCAGACTGAAAGAGGTGATCGAGCGCTTCCCTAACAGTGAGGTGAGCGAGATGGCGGGTATGATCATCAAGGGTGTGAACGAAGGAAGACGACTGCACGGCGGAAAGTTTGATATCGGCGACGTGTGGTCGAGACGAGACATCACCCTCTCGACAGACTCCACCCGACAGGATACCCTCAGCGCAAGGACTGATATGAATTTCGTGTTTCTCCTCGCCTACCAGCCCGATTCGGTCGACGTGAACGAGAACCAGCTGCTCTACAACATGGCGCGCTATAACTTCACCAACTTCCTGGTGCGAAACTTCGATATCCAGATCGATGAGGATCACGGTCTGCGGCGCATGCTCATCAGCGGGTTCCTGAGTTATGACGAGGCGCTGCAGTATGCCCGTCAGCTCTATGCCGACGAGACGATGAGTGAACAGGTGAAGGACTGCAAGAGTCTCATCATCAGTGAGTCGAACCTGCCGCTGTTGGGCACCACCTTCAGCTACGACGACTATCTGAAGTTCTACGAAGACACATTCATCCCGCTGAAGATCAGCGAGGAACAACTGTTGAACGTGCCTGAGGGCTTCGTGATGCCCGACCCAGAGGATGTGGGTGGTCCGGAGACGGACGGCGGTGAGGAAACGGAAGAAGAGACGGAAGACGATGATGACCTCTTCCCGATGAGCAAGCCCCAGCCTAAGGTGCAGGACTTTGACTTCGGAGATGACTTTTGGTAAAAGTAAAAAGGTAAAAAGGTAAAAAGGTAAAAAGGTAAAAGGGTCAAAAGGTGAAAGTATGACGAACGGATTATTGCTTTGGGTGGATGACGAGGTGGAGCAGTTGAAGGCTCACCTGTTGTTCCTGGAAAAGAAAGGCTACGAGGTAGTAACGGTGTCGAACGGACCCGATGCCATCGACCAGTGTCGTGAACGGAACTTTGACATGGTGCTGCTCGACGAACAGATGCCCGGCCTCAGCGGACTGGAGACGCTGCAGAAGATCAAGGAGCTGCAGCCTGCACTACCCGTAGTGATGGTGACCAAGAGCGAGGAAGAGAACATCATGGAGCAGGCTATCGGACAGAAGATTGCCGACTATCTCATCAAGCCCGTCAATCCCAACCAGATACTGCTGGCCCTGAAGAAGAACATCCACCGCCGAGAGATCGAGACGGAGGTGACGCAGAGCCAATACCAGCAGAACTTCCAGCAGATAGCCATGCAGATTATGGACTGCAGGGATTGGAAAGACTGGACCGATGTGTACCGTAGACTTGTACACTGGGAGTTGGAGCTGAGCAGCACCGACAGTAGTATGACCGAGATGCTGGCCACCCAGAAGGAAGATGCCAACACGGGCTTCGCCAAATTCATCAAGAAGAACTATCTGGAGTGGATCCCCTCCCTCTCCCCTAACAATCCTAATCACCCAAACAACACTTCCTCCCCTAACCCTCGTCCCCTACTCTCGCCTGAGATCTTCAAGACCAAGGTCTTCCCCTTGCTCAACAGCGGACAGAAGGTGTTCCTCGTGGTGCTCGACAACTTCCGTTACGACCAATGGCGGATGCTCGCCCAGGAACTGAGCGGCGATTTCGATATCGACGAAGACCTGTACTGCAGTATCCTGCCCACCGCCACACAATATGCCCGCAATGCGATCTTCAGTGGACTGATGCCCAACAAGATTGCGGAGATGTTCCCCAACCTGTGGGTCGACGAAGACGAAGAGGAGGGCAAGAACCTGAACGAGGAACCCCTCATCCAGACACAGTTGGATCGCTACCGCAGGAAGGAGACGTTCACCTATCATAAGATCAATAGCTCTGCCGATGGAGACCGTTTCATGCAACAATGGCAACAGATGGACAGGCACCAGCTGAACGTCGTCGTGTTCAACTTCATCGATATGCTCAGTCACGCCCGAACGGAGTCAAAGATGGTGCGGGAGCTGGCTAACAATGAGAGTGCCTACCGGAGTATCACGCAGTCGTGGTTCAGGCATTCGGTCATCTCAGACTTCTTCAAGCTGGTGGCACAGACCGACTATAAGGTCATCGTAACCACCGATCACGGCAGTATCCGCTGTACACAACCCGTGAAGATTGTGGGCGACCGGAACACGAACACAAACCTGCGCTATAAGTTGGGTAAGAATCTGGCCTACGACGACAAGAGTCTGTTCATCATCAAGGAACCGCAGAAGGCTTTACTGCCGATGCCGAACCTCTCGACGAGCTATGTCTTCGCCACAGGTGACTCGTTCTTCGCCTATCCGAACAACTACAACTACTACGTGAGTTATTACCGCGACACGTTCCAGCACGGTGGCATCTCGATGGAGGAGATGATTATTCCGTTGGTGACGCTGACGGGAAAGAAACGATAGAAAATGTTTACAGTTTACGGTTTACAGTTTACAGATTATGGAAATTAAGATAAACGATTTAGAGCATATCCGCGAGGCTGCGAGACAGTTCATCGACGCGATGGGCGACCAGCAGGTCTATGCCTTCTACGGCCACATGGGCGCCGGCAAGACTACCTTCATCAAGGCCATCTGTGAGGAACTGGGTGTCGAAGATGTCGTCACCTCCCCCACCTTCGCCATTGTGAATGAGTATACGCCTCACTCCTCACTCCTCACTCCACACTCCTCAATATACCACTTCGACTTCTACCGCATCAAGAAACTGGAAGAAGTCTACGATATGGGCTATGAGGACTACTTCTACGGCGACAGTCTCTGCTTTATCGAGTGGCCGGAGATGATGGAGGAGTTGCTGCCCGAAGGTGCCGTCAAGGTTCAAATAAAAGAGAATCCCGACGGCACAAGGACAGTAGAGTTCTAAGCGTTCTGCTCCTGGAAGTCCAGGTCGGCCTGTACGATGAAGAACACTTCCTTCGGATTGAACGAAGAGCAGAAGCCCTCTTCCTTCGCACGTTTGCAGACATATTCTGCTATCACTTCGAGGTCGATTTCAACCTCGTCCGCATCAGTCTCCAGAATGCCGCTGTCAAAATAGTAGTCCACGATGAGGTCCATCATATAAAAGATGTCCTTATCGCTGTAGAACTTCTTGATATCCGACGGCAGTTGAGTGCGGATGTAAGCCAGTTCCCGTCTGTTCTCTTCTTCGTCCAGACGGATTTCTTCGTCAATGCTTGCCATGATTACAGCAGTTGTTTGATGGCATCCTCGATCTTAGCCTTCGGCTGGGCACCTACCAGTTTGTTCACCACCTCACCGCCTTTGAAGAACAGGATGGTGGGAATGTTACGGATACCGAACTCGGCAGCCAGATCCTCATTATCCTCTACGTCGCACTTGCCTATAACCACCTTACCGGCATAGGCCTCGGCCAGTTCTTCAATGATGGGAGCCACCATACGGCAGGGACCGCACCAGGTTGCCCAGAAATCCACTACTAACGGCTGATCGCCTTTCTTCAGGGTCGAGAGATTCTCGCTTGTGATTGTTACTTCCATTGTCTTTAATCTTTAAAAATGAATATTGTTTATTTCTTCGCTTGCAAAAAGTATGCCACTCTAACTCTTAATTCTCAATTCTAAAATCTCAATTGATCTTATAGTCGAGCATATCGTGCTTCTCGATATAGTCGATCAGCGTATGCCTCACATCCACACCACCGTTTTTACTATGGAGCAGGACATGGTTCCTACCCTGAGAATCGCGCAACTGGAAGAACAACTGCGTCTTTCCAGGATGCTCGTTGATGATCTCGCTGAGGTCTGCCACAATCTGTTCGTCCAACTGATCTGACACCACGGAGATCGTGATGCGGTCCACAGCCTTCTCCTTGACGGACTGCAGCAGTTCGACATTGGTCACTTTCAGTTCCTTCTGGTCGTTGTTATAGAAGCGCGCCTGCATCTTGCCTGTCACATAGACAGCAGCTCCCTCAATGAACTTCCCATTCAGGTTAAGCCAGTCTTCACCGAAGAGCACCAGTTCGCCAGAGCCTTCAAAATCCTCCAGCGTCACAATACCCCAAGGTTTGTTGTTCTTGCCGAATTTCTGCTGCACGCTTGTGACAACACCACCCAACGTGACATCCTCACGGTCCTTCAGGGCTGCACCGCGGTCTGCCAATTCGACACAACGGGTATTGCAGAGGTTGTCGAGAATGATCTTATACTCGTCGAGCGGATGGGCTGACAGATAGATGCCCACCAGGTCGCGCTCTTTGTTCAGTCGTTCGATATCACTCCAGCGGTCCTCATTCTTGGGAATAGGAGGTGTAGCTATCTCCACCGCTCCGAAGTCGCCAAAGAGGGAGTTCTGCATCTGGTTCTTCTCCATCTGGAAGGTCTGACCGTAGCGCACGAGCACATCGAGCCACACCTCGCCCTTAGGTGTCTGGGCGAAGAAATCCTCTCGCCGAATACCAAAACTGTCAAAACCGCCACTCAGCGCCAACGATTCAAAAGCCTTACGGTTCACATTACTCATATTCACGCGCTCGGCGAAATTATAGATTGAGGTATAGGGACCGTTCTTCTCGCGTTCAGAGATGATAGCCTGAGCCGCCGATTCTCCCATACCTTTGATGGCTCCGAGACCGAAGCGGATCTCACCGTGATGGTTCACACCGAACTTCTCGTACGACTCGTTCACATCAGGACCCAGCGTGGCGATACCCATCTGCTTGCACTCAT
>JAEEGJ010016843.1_pt1 | contig 16674 bp, 14 predicted proteins | sample 8958761 | NCBI WGS metagenome assembly JAEEGJ01 (sample SAMN16246546, study PRJNA631951) | gut metagenome | biome: gut microbiome; feature: rumen; material: RS-attached | host: Bos | place: Iran: Karaj | collected 2018-10 | reverse complement strand
CTGCAACACGTTTCTTATATTCCTTCATTTATTCTCACATATTATTTGCCGCAAATTTATTGGTTTTTAATTTGAATATCAAGTATTTCGATTAAATTCTGATTCGACAGTTGGCCGATTTTTGATTCGACAGTTGGCGGAATTCTGTTTGGGAGTTTGGCGAAAAAATCCCGAGAATAGGACGCTTTTCCAAAGAATTAGAGGCCAAAAAAGGACGCTTTTCTAAGTCTGGGGTAAAGGCGTTGTGCATAGTAAGAATTAGAAAAAAACAAAGCCAACTAATTGATTATCAATTAGTTGGCTTGTGCCCTGGGCGGGACTCGAACCCGCACGGCCGTTTCGGGCCAAGGGATTTTAAGTCCCTCGTGTCTACCATTCCACCACCGGGGCAGAAAAAAGAGGGAGGGTCGGGTGACCCTCCCCTTTCAGAGTCAGGACTTCAGCGATTATTTGCCGAAGAACTTGTTGTTGAGGTACACCTTGCGGAGCTCGTTGGCGTTGGTTTCGGCAACCTTGAGGTTCTCAGCCTTTTCGAGGCAGGCCTTGGCGTTGTCGAAGTCGCTCTTGCAGAGGTAGCAGCAAGCGAGGTTGTTGTAGACTTCCTCGGTGTTGCCGGCCTTCTTGTAGAGCTCGATGGCCTTGTCGACGTCACCGTCATTGTAGAAACGCTCAGCGGCCACGGCGGCCACGCGGGCGTCGTTCGGATAGAGCTCGACTGCGCTGTTGACGACTTCCTTCGGGGCGCCGTCTTTGATCAGGAGCACATACTCGTCGGCGGAGAGGCTGGCGGGATCCTGTTTGTAGAGAGCCATGAAGTCATCCTTGTTGTAACCCTTGTTCTTGAAGGTCACGATGGCTTCGGCGAAACGGCTGCGCGGATAGACAGCGTCGAAGATGGCCTTGTACGGCTTGCCACCGGCGATCTTCTTGATCGCGGCTTCACGCTTGTCGAGGTCGCCGTTGGCGGCGATGGCATCCTGGATGGCTTCACGGTTGTCAGCCACCACGGGTTCGTTGGTGTTGTTGACGTAGTCGATGACGGAATCCCAGTACTCACCGTTGCCCTGCGTGGTGTAAACTTCCTGCGGGAAGTCATACTGCTCGGCGATGATGTTCTTGACCGTCTTCGCACGGTTGTCGGAGAGGCGCTGGTTGTAAGGAACCGTGGCTTCCGGGGAGGCCCAGCCTTCGATGGCGACGCTGGTCACTTCGAAGTTGCCCTGATTGAGGGTCTGGAGCAGGGCGAGGGCTTCGGCGTTCTCGAGGTAGTTGTCGACCTTCTTGGTCACGTTGACCGGGTAGAACAGTTTGGTGCGGAGGACGCGGGTGTTTTCGAGAGCGGCCTCGACCGGAACCGGAACGAGCACAGGGTTGACCACGAGGGGCTCCTTCAGGTAAGGAACGTCGCAGATGTACTCTTCACCGGGATAGTTGTGGATGCAATTCGGCTTGTAGGTGGCCTTCTGGGTCGTCACATAGAAAGCGGCGTCGTTGTCCATCCAATCGGCTTCGTAAGGGACCTCGGTGCAGGTCTTGATGTGCATGGCTTCACCCTCTTTCTGGGTAAAGAAGCGGACGCGGTTAGGATCGCATACGCTGTAGCAAACGCGCTGCAGCCATTCGATATTCACTCTGTGCGAGGGACCGTTGATAACGACCATCTCGAGGAGTTTCTTGTTGTGGTTGTCGTCACGGACAAGCGGGGTGATCACGAGCGAGGAGCATTCGTCGATCGCATCGGGGGCGACGTCGATGTTGTAGCAGGCGATCAGGGCCGTGCCGTCGGCGTTCGGAGCAAGGTCGGTAACCGTAACGGTGACCTTACCGTTGCATACCTTGTAGGTGTTATCCGCTGCAAAAGCGGAGACTGTTCCAACGAGCATCAGGGCTGCCGCTGCGAACAAGGTGAACAATTTTTTCATGTTTTTTGTTTATTTAGTTAACTATTAATTATTTACGCAATAAATGCCGGTACACTTTCGTCCTAACATACTTAGCAACCCCAAAGTTAGGAATCTTTTTTCGTAATTCAAATTAAGAATCTCAACTTTTTGCGGATATTGCAACTTTATTTTAACTTTGTGCAAAACACAATCAAGATGTTACGAAAAATCCGAATCGTCCTGGCAGGGTTGTTTTTTATCCTGATTACCCTGCTTTTCCTCGACTTTACGGGAGCGGTTCATCTCTGGTTCGGCTGGATGGCCAAGGTCCAGCTGCTGCCGGCCGTGCTGGCGCTGAACGTCGGCGTGATCCTCTTCCTGGTCATCCTGACCCTGCTGTTCGGCCGGGTGTACTGCTCCGTAATCTGCCCGCTCGGCGTGTTCCAGGACATCGTCTCCTGGCTCAGCGGCCGTCGCAAGGGCAAGAAAAACCGCTTTGGATATAAAAAAGAGGTAAAATGGCTCCGCTACGGGCTGCTGGCCGTCTTCATCGTGCTGATGATCCTCGGCCTGAACGCCATCGCGATCCTCATCGCGCCGTACAGCGCGTACGGCCGGATCGCAACCAGCCTCTTCGCGCCCATTTACGGCTGGATCAACAACCTGCTGGCCGCCCTCTCGGCCCATTGGGGCAGCTACGCGTTCTATCCGACCGAGGTCTACCTCAAGAGCCTGCCCGTGTTCATCGTCGCCGTGGTCACGTTCATCGTGGTGGTGGTGATGGCCTGGCGCGGCGGACGCACCTGGTGCAACACCGTCTGCCCGGTGGGCACCACGCTGGGCCTGCTCTCGCGCTTCTCGCTCTTCCGCCCGGTCATCGACACGGAGAAATGCACGGGCTGCACGCTTTGCGGAAAACGCTGCAAGGCCTCCTGCATCGACACCAAAAATCACAAGATTGACTATAGCCGCTGCGTGATGTGCTTCGACTGCATCGAGAACTGCAACAGCGGGGCGATTCAATATAAATGTGTCTTGGGAAAGAAAGCGACGCCCGCGCAAGCCGGAAACGACACGGTTGACAAGGGACGCCGCGCGTTCCTGGCGGGAACGGCCCTGGTTGCCGGAGCCGCCACCGTCGAGGCGAAAAAGAAGAAACTGGCCGAAGGCCTGGCGGTCCTGGAGGAAAAACAGATTCCGCCCCGCACGGTAACGCCCGTGCCGGCCGGCTCGCAGAGCCTGAAGCATTTCTACAGCCATTGCACCGCCTGCCAGCTGTGCGTGAGCGAATGCCCCAATGACGTGCTGCGCCCGTCCGCCCGCCTGGCGAATCTGATGCAGCCCGAGATGCACTTTGACGAAGGCTTCTGCCGCATCGATTGCAACCGCTGCTCGACCGTCTGCCCGACCGGCGCCATCAGCCTGGTCGAAAGCGTGGCCGACAAGAGCGCCATCCAGATCGGCCATGCCGTGGTGATTCCCGAGAACTGCGTCGTGAACCGCGACGGCGTGAATTGCGGCAACTGCGCCCGCCACTGCCCCACCGGCGCCATCACGATGGTGGAGAAAGAGGGCGATCCGAATCACAAGGTTCCCGCCGTCGATCCCGCGCAGTGCATCGGGTGCGGCGCCTGCGAGTATCACTGCCCGGCCCGTCCGGTCAGCGCCATTTATGTCGAAGGACACGAAGTCCACAAGGAGAGATAACCATGGAAAGACGCGATTTTCTCAAGATTTTCGGCGCCGGTGCCGCCGCCACGGCGGTCGCCGCTTGCACGGGCAAGGGCCCGCAGGCCAGTAACGCCGCCAAAAAGGAACCCGGCGAGATGACCTACCGCACCAGCAGCCTCGGCGACAAGGTGTCGCTGCTGGGCTACGGCTGCATGCGCTGGCCGACCACGACCGACGCGGAAGGCAAGACCGTCATCGACCAGGAACAGGTCAACGCCCTGGTGGACTACGCCATCGAACACGGCGTCACCTATTTCGACACCGCCCCGGTCTACGGACAGGGCCAGTCGGAGCGCGTGACCGGCATTGCCCTCAACCGCCATCCGCGCGACAAGTTCCTGATCGCCACCAAACTCTCGAATACCCGCGACTACTCCCGCGAAGCCGCGCTGACGATGTACAAGCATTCCTTCGAGGCGATGCAGGTCGACCATATCGACTACTACCTGCTGCACTCCGTCGGCGGTTCGACCAACAGTCTGACCAGCATGGAAGTACTTCAGAAGCGCTTCTTCGAGAACGGCGTCCTTGATTTCCTCCTGAAAGAGCGCGAAGCGGGCCACATCCGGCACCTGGGCTTCTCGTTCCACGGCGACCAGCAGGTCTTCGACCACCTGCTGAAGCTCCACGACGAGAATGCCGAACAGGGCGGCCGCCCGCTCTGGGACTTTGTCCAGATCCAGATGAACTATGTGGACTGGAACCACGCCCAGCTCATCTCGCGGCGCAACGTCAACGCCAGCTATCTCTACAATGAGCTCGAGCGCCGGGGCATCCGGGTCGTCATCATGGAGCCGCTGCTGGGCGGCCGCCTCGTCAATCTGCCGCAGCACGCATCCGAGAAGCTGCTCACGCGCGACCCGAACGCATCGCTCGCCTCCTGGGCTTTCCGCTTCTGCGGAACCTATCCCGGCGTGATGAGCGCGCTCAGCGGCATGACCTACAAGGAGCACCTGGTCGACAATCTGGCGACCTTCAGCCCGCTGGAGCCGCTGACGGACGATGACCTGAAACTGCTGGAAGAGATTGCGTACGACTACGCCAACCACCCCATCATCCCGTGCAACGACTGCAAGTACTGCATGCCATGCCCGTATGGGGTTGACATTCCGGGCATCTTCGTCCACTACAACAAATGCGTGAACGAGGCGATGATCCAGGAAGACCGCCAGGATCCGGCCTACCGCAAGGCGCGACGGGCCTATCTGGTCTCGCTCGACCGGAACGTCGAACGGATGCGGCAGGCCAACCATTGCATCGGCTGCACCCAGTGCGTGGACGCCTGCCCGCAGCGCATCAACATCCCTGTTCAATTGCGCCGCATCGAGGACTTCACCGAAGTGCTCCGGCGCGACAAGTCGCCGCTGTAGTGCCTGAACGGTCATGCCCTGCCTGATCTTCGATTTCGACGGCACGCTCGCCGACACCCGGACCGGGATTCTGGCGACGGCCCAGGAAGTATTGCGGCGGATGGGGCTCCCGCCGGCCGACGAGGCCGCGCTGGGAGCCACCATTGGCTTGCCGCTGCGCGAGAATTTTACCCGTGGCGCCGGCCTCTCCGAAGAAGAGGCTGACCGCGCGGTCGCCATCTACCGGGAAATCTTCGAAAGCGTCGGCGTACCGGCCATCGTCCTGTTCCCCGGCGTCGCTGAAACGCTGAAAGAGCTGGCCGCCCGGGGCATTCCGATGGCCGTGGCCACTTCCCGCGGGCAGCATTCGCTCGAGATGCTGATGCACCGGCTCGGCATCGATGACGCCATCCCGCCGGAGCGCTGCTTCGGCGTCGAGACCGTGGCGCGGCCGAAGCCGGCGCCCGATTTGGTGTATGTCATCCTCGGCAAGATGGGCGCCCGGCCCGAAGAGACGCTCGTGATCGGCGACACCACCTTCGACATCGAAATGGGCAAGGCGGCAGGCTGCCACACCTGCGGCGTGACCTATGGAAACCAAAGCGCCGACCAACTGGCCGGCGCTTCTCCCGATTACTTGCTGGACGATCTCCGCAAGCTGGTCAACCCTTGAAACCGATGGGGTTCCGGGTCGACTTGCGGCCCAGGGACGACGGATTGCATCGGATGGCGTCTTCCAGATGACGCTGTCCGATGTTTTCATCGGCCAGGGCGGCCACCAGCGCGGCCTCGTTGGCGATGAAGGCGATGTCTGAGGAGGCATAGCCGTCGGTCAGCGCGGCGAGCCGGTCCAGGTCGAGATCGGCGGCCAGCGGACGCCCCTTGAGATGATGGGCGAACATCAGCCGGCGGGTCTCCTGGTCCGGCGCCGGAATCTCCACGTGGAGGTCGAGACGCCCCTTGCGCAGGACGGCCGGGTCGATCATATCCATCCGGTTCGTGGTGCCGATGACGAAGATGCCCCGGCGGGCGCAGTTGTTGAGCTGCGAGAGGAATTCGTTGACTTCTTCCGGGCGGTGCCGGGCAGCCTCGCTGCCACGGGCCGGCACGAAGGAATCGAACTCGTCGAAACACAGCACGGTCGGCGCCTTGGACGCCGCCTCCTGGAACAGGGCGGCAATCTTACCCTGCGTGCCGTGGATATACGTGCTGCCCACGTCGGAGCCGTTGACGATCATATAGTTGAAATGCGATTCCTCGGCGAACTTCTCGGCGAAATACGTCTTGCCGCAACCCGGAGGGCCGTATAGCAGCATGCCGTTGGGCGGCAGCAGTTTGTACTTCGCCGCTTTCGCCTTGTCGCGGAGCACCCAGATCACGCGTTCGGTGAGCATCTTCTTGAGCGCGTCCATGCCGGCCACGTCGGCGAAACCGCCGCCACCGGCATTGCGCTGGACTGTCTTGTTGAGCTGCGTGCCGTCCGTCGTGGCCTTCAGGCCGGAAGGATCGGATTTCTGCTCCGGACGCGGGGCTTGCGCGGCAGCGTGCGTGGATGCTCCGCTTTGGCCGGTCAGCATCTCAAGCATCTGCGCGGTGGAAAGACGGTTGACCGGATTCAGCTGCAGGCCCTTGAGCACGATGTTCTGCAACACGCGGTCCGTAGCGTGCAGCGCGGCGGGCCAGACCGGCTCACGGCGCCGGGCCTCCTTCATCCGGCTGCGGCGCTCTTCGAAGGTCTCCTGTTCGTCGAACTGGAGGCTCCAGGGCTCGCGGCCGCAGATCAGTTTGAAGAGCAGCGCGGCCACGGAAAACGCATCGCTTGCGTCCGTGAAAATGCCGTCCAGCGCCTCGGGTGCGGTGTACAGCAGATTCAGGTCTTCCAGCGGAAAAGGCGGATTGCCGTCGCGGATCTCCCGGCACGCGTGCCCCAGATCGATGATCTTGGGCTGCAGCGAATTGGACGACGCTTCCAGCAGGATGTTGCGCGGAGTGATGTCGTTGTGGTTCAAACCCCGGCTCCGGAGATAATCCAATCCTTGCAGCACAAAACAGGCGATGTTGCGGACCTCGCCGGCCGTGAACTGCCGATTCTTGAGAATCTCCGACAGGAGGATCCCGTGGTAGAACTGCATCACCAGATAGGGATACGCCACCCCGTCGACCGTCAGCGTCCCGTCGGCCACATAGGTCGTGACCTGCCCGTTATCCAGACCGCGGCTGATGACAATCTCCCGCACTTCCCCACCCTCGAGCCACTCCTCGGGGATGGCCTGGGGATCGAACAGTTTGAGGAAATAGCGGCCGTCCTTCCCGTCATCAACCACATAGCAGCTGTTGAGCAGGCTGTCCTTGATGAACCGCTGGATGCGGTAAGGACCGACCGGAGTGCCGTTGCCGAGCCGGATCATGGTATCGCGACTTTATTTCTTCAGTCCGCGGGCGCGGAGCAGGGCGTCGGGATCGGGTTCGGCGCCGCGGAAGTTCTTGTAGAGGGTCATCGGCTCGTCGCTGCCGCCCTTCTCGAGGATGTTCTGGCGGAAGCTCTTCGCCGTGGCGGGATCGTAGATGCCTTTCTCCATAAAGAGTTCGAAGGCGTCCTTATCGAGCACCTCAGCCCAGAGATAGCTGTAATAGCCGGCGCTGTAGCCGCTGTTGAAGATATGGTTGAAGTAGGTGGTGCGGTAGCGCGGGATGATCTCGTCGATCAGGCCCATTTCCTGGCAGACCTGCTTCTCGAACGCTTCGATGTCGATGCCTTCCACCGATTCGAGTTCGTGCCATTTCATATCGAGGATGGAAGCGGCGCAGAGCTCGGTGGTCATGAAGCCCTGGTTGAAGTTGCCGGCGGCGATGATCTTGTCGACCAGTTCTTCGGGAATCACTTCGCCCGTCTGGTAATGCTTGGCATAGCCGGCGAGGACCTCTTTCTGGAAAGCCCAGTTCTCGTTGATCTGCGAAGGCAGTTCCACGAAGTCACGGGCGACGGCGGTGCCGCTGACCGTGCGGTAGTGGCACTGGCTGAGCAGGCCGTGCAGCGCGTGGCCGAACTCGTGGAACATCGTCTCCACGTTGTCGAGGCTCAGCAGCGAAGGCGTATCGGCCGTCGGTTTGTTGAAGTTGCCCACGTTGACGATGATCGGGCGGACCATCTGGCCGTCGAGGGTCACGTACTGGTCGCGGATGTTGTTCATCCAGGCGCCGCCGCGCTTGCTTTCACGCGGGAAATAGTCGGTGGTCAGCACGCCGATCAGCGAGCCGTCGGCATCGCTCACCTTGAACACTTCCACGTCGGGATTGTAGAGCGGCGCATCCGCAATCTTCTCGAACTGCAGGCCGTAGAGCTTCGAGGCGTTGTTGAACACGCCCTGGCGCACGTTCTCCATCTGGAAATACGGCTTGGTGGTCTCCTCGTCGAGGGCATATTTGGCCTTGCGGACCTTCTCGGCGTAATAGAACCAGTCCCAAGGCTGGATGGTGGCGCCTTTCTCGACCTTGCCGGCCTCGATGTCGAGGTTCATTTCCTTCTGCATCTCCTTGACTTCGGCCTTGGCCTGGGCTACGGCATACTTGAAGATGTTGGCCAGGAAAGCGTCCACGGCTTCGGGCGTCTTGGCCATCTTGTCGCTCAGGATGTGGGCGGCGGGGTTGGGATAGCCCAGCAGCTTGGCTTTCTCCTGTTTGAGCTTCAGGATGTTGAGGATAATCTCCTTGGTGTCGGTCTCGCCGCCGTTGTTGCCGCGGTTCGAATAGGCACGGAACATTTCCTCGCGTTTGGCGCGGTCTTCCTCGGTAGTCATTGCATCGGTGTACTCAGAGATGGAGATGCCGAACTTGGCCTTGAAGGCGTTGTTCTCCTTGAGGAGATAGTTGCCGAAGCGGTTGGACAGGGTGGAGAGTTCGGTATTGATTTCTTTCATGCGGGCCTGTCCGGCTTCGTCGAGGGCGATGCCGTTGTCGGCGAAGGAGCGGTAGATCTTGTCGAGGACCATTTCCTGCTCGCGGGTCAGGCCGAGGGCGTCTTTCTGCTTGTTGACGGCTTCGACTTTGGCGAAGAGGGCCTTGTTGAAGGTCAGGTCGTTGTCGTGCTGCGCGACGAGGGTCGTGGCTTCCTCGACCACTTTCTCGAGGGCGTCGGAGTTGTCGGTCTCGGCGAGGTTGAACAGGACGCCGCTCACTTTGGCGAGCAGGTCGCCGGAAGCGTCGTAGGCGGCGATCACATTGTCGAAGGTCGGGGCTTCGGGATTGTCGATGATGGCCTGGACCTCAGCATCATGTGCCTTGATACCCTCCTGCAGGGCGGGCAGGTAATCGGTGATCTGGATCTGATCGAACGGCGGGATGCCGTACGGCGTGTTCCATTCTTCCAGGAACGGGTTGGTGCGTTGGTTACAGGCTGTCATGGCCAGAATTGCGATTGCAAATGCAAGAATGCGTTTCATAGGTTATTGGTAATAAAATGGTTTCAAATGCTAACATTATACAAAATTACGTATTTTTGTTATTCAAACTTTAAAAAACACAACTATGGTTCCCGATATTACCCCGTCCGTCAAATTCATCGGCGTCGATGACCTCGACCTCGATCTGTTCGAAAGCCAATATGTGGTCCCGGAAGGGATGTCCTATAACTCCTACGTCATCCTCGACGAAAAGACCGCCGTCCTCGACACGGCCGACGGCCGTAAAGGCGACGCCTGGAAGGCCAACCTGGCCGAAGCGCTCGGCGACCGCCAGCCCGACTACCTGATCGTCCACCATATGGAGCCCGACCACTCCGCGCTGATCGCCTGGATGCTCGAACGCTATCCTTCCGTGACGCTGGTGGCCACGGCTGCGGCCCTCAAAATGCTCCCGCAGTTCTTCGAGGGCATCACGCTCGAAGGGCGGACGCTCGCCGTCAAGGAGGGCGACACGCTCTGCCTGGGCAGCCACACCCTGAAATTCGTCATGGCCCCGATGGTCCACTGGCCGGAAGTGATGGTCTCTTACGAGGCCTCCGAAAAGATCCTCTTCTCGGCCGACGCCTTCGGCCGTTTCGGCGCGATGGAGAAAATCGCCTTCTGGGCTTCCGACGATGACGACTGGGCCTGCGAAGCCCGCCGGTACTATTTCAACATCTGCGGAAAATACGGCGTGCAGGTGCAGAACCTGCTCAAGAAACTCGCCGGTGTCGAAACCGCGATGATCTGCCCGCTCCACGGCCCCATCCTCAACGAGAATCTGGGCTACTACCTCGGACTCTACCAGACCTGGAGCAGCTACGGCGTGGAAACGCCGGGCGTCTTCGTGGCCTACGCCTCCATCCACGGCGGTACGGCCGCCGCGGCGGAGAAACTGGCGGAAATCCTGAAAGAGAAAGGCTGCCCGAAAGTCGCCGTGGCCGACATCACCCGCGACGACCTGGCCGAATGCGTGGAAGACGCGTTCCGCTACGGCAAGATGGTGGCCTGCGCCTCGTCGTACGACGGCGGCGTGTTCACCCCGATGCACGACTTCCTCTACCGGCTCCAGGCCAAGGGCTACCAGCAGCGGACCGTCGCGCTGGTCGAGAACGGCAGCTGGGCGCCCAGCGCCGCCCGCGTGATGAAGGAAATGTTCGGCGCGATGAAAGCGGTGACGGTCCTTGAACCGGTCGTCACCATCCGCAGCCGCATGCACGCCGAGGACCTCCCGAAACTCGAGGCCCTCGCCGACGCCATCCTGCAGGCGTAAAACTTAAGGCAGAATCTTACCGACCGCCGTGAGGATCGGATCCACGCTGATTTCCGACCCCACGGCGCCTTGCATCCAGGCCTGGGGCGTCAGACGGCCCTGGCGGTAGATGCGCTGCAGTTCGGCCGCGAAAGCCGCGTCGCTGCCGCACTGGGCCAGATGCTCCTCCAGCTGATAGTGGACGATGTGCCCGATCGGATAGTTGGGCAGGTACATCGGATAGTCGAGCATATGCGAATAGATGGCCAGCAGCGGGGAGTCGTGCGTACCCAGCACAGGTTCGTAGTATTTGTTCCAGACTTCGCGGGCCGTGGCCAGCACGGCGTCGCGCAGCTCCGCGGCCGTCGTATTCGGATGCGCGTAGAGCCAGCGCCAGGTGTACATATCGACCAGGCTGACGCCCATGATCTCATACATTCCCCAGAAGATGTCGAGCGTGGCGTTGGCGTCCATTTCCTGGCGGCCGTAGCCGAGCAGCTGCAGGTCGCGGACCTGGAAGAGGAAGGCCATGGATTCGGTGATGGCGGTGTTGGGAACGCCGGCCAGCGGGTAGTAATCGATGTGGTAGAGGTCGGTGACCTGCTCCACATTGTGGCCGAATTCGTGAACGGCGATGTTGTAACCCTTGTAGTCCATGCCCCCGGCCCCGATGCGGGTGCGGAGACGGGCCGGTTCGGTGCGGCCCACGCATTCCCAGGCGTGGCCGGAGCCGCGGGCCCCTTCGACCACGATGTGGTCGGCGAGGAACTGCGCCTCCGCCGCGTCGAAGCCCAGGTTGCGGAGCATGCGCGGCATGTCGCGATGGAACGCTTCGGCGTCGGGGTAGCGGCGCTGCGTCTCGGCGGTCAGTTTGTCTTCGGGAATGGCCGAGCGGCTTTTGAAGCCGTCATACCAGATGTCATAGGGGCGAAGGTCGCGGCCCAAGCGCTCGCGGATCAGGGCACCCACTTTCTTTACCTGCTCCGATGTGATGAAACGGACGAACAGGTCTTCCACTTCCCCGTCGAGCAGTTCGATGCTGCCTTCGAAGTTCCGGGCGATGGCCGTCGGCATCGACGGGCAATACCGGTCGAGCTCCTGATACGTATGGTATTGATTGAGGATATGACTGTAGCGCACGTCCCCTTCGGCCGGGAGCGAGACCTCCTTGCCGTCTTTCCAGGTCCGGTTCGAGTACGGGGCCCAGTCATAGTCCGGATTGTTGACCACAGCGGCGGGGATCTCCTGCGTGACGATGCGTTCCATCACCTGGTAGATCATTTCCTGCTTCTCGTTCGCGTGGGGCACGTCGGCGTAATTCGACTTGAGTTCGTCGCGCAGGTTCCAGTGCGAGAGAAGCGACATGTCCGCCGGGAAAAGACGCTCCCCTTCCTCGGTAAGCAGATGGCCCATCTTGATGTTGTAGGTGTCGACATAGCTCTCCGCCGCGCTGCGGGCCGCCGTGACGGCCTGGCTCACGGACGCCGGCACGCGCTCGGTGAAATAGTCGCCGAGGCGGGCATACGCCCAATCCAGCCGGTCCCAGTTTTTGCCCAGTTCGTTTTTCTCGGCCAGCGTATAGTGCGGGAAGTTCAGGATCGTGATGAAGGCCACTTTGTTGGCGAACAGGTCGTCCGACAGGTGGGCGCCGGCATCGTAGCTGCTGAGCAGGTAATCGATCTCGCCGGGCTCGCCCTCCGCGAGCACCGTCGGCTTGCCGAGCTCGATGGTCAGCTGGTTTTGCTGGGTATTGAAGATCTCCAGGGCGCGCGACAGTTTGTCGAACAGTTCGCGGCGCGCTTCGGGCGTCTTCGCGCGCCATTGCTCGACAAAGGCTTCAAAATCGGCTTGCGTACCGTCTTCGGCACGCCAGAGCGCGGCGCATTGCGCGACGCCGCGATCGGCCGTTGCAGGCGGAACCGACTGCTGCTGCTTGTTACAACTCGTTATCATAACCAGGATCGAGAAAAGGAGGAGGAAACGTTTCATTACGGAAAAATGCTTATCTTTACAAAGATATGAAAAATAAGGAAACGCGCTACCAGGAGCTGCTGACGGAGGTGGAAGGCCTCGTCACTGGCGAAAACGACGCAATCGCCAATATGGCCAACATCGCCGCCGCCATCTATGCCAAATTCGGATTCCACTGGGTAGGGTTCTACCGCGTCGTCGGGGAAGAACTCGTGCTCGGGCCTTTCCAGGGGCCCGTGGCCTGCACCCGCATCGCCTTCGGCCGCGGCGTCTGCGGCACCGCCTGGAAGGAAGCCCGCACCCTCATCGTTCCGGATGTAGACCAGTTCCCGGGCCATATAGCCTGCAGCGCCCTGTCGCGGAGCGAGATCGTGATCCCGATCGCACGAGCGGGCGCCGTCGTGGCCGAATTAGACATCGACAGCGCCGAACGGGATACGTTCGACGCTGTCGATGAGGTTTGGCTGACCCGGATTCTGGCAGCCGCTTACAAATAGACGGCCTTTACGTCGTTCGAATAGATGTAAACCCGCTGGTCATAGATCAGACGGCCATTGCGCCAGACTCTGACGGTGTGCATACCGGGGCGGACGGGGATCGTGTTCCCGATCGCTTTCTCGAAATTGTGCCGGTTGCGGCTGGCATTGTACTTCAAGGTCTTGATCCGGTAGTGCTGATGATCGACCGACACTTCGATGTTTTTCGACCGGTCGGCGAAGAAAGCCAGGCCCCCCAATTCGTTCCGAGACACCGAGGAATTGGGGTGATGACGGTGATGGGAATTGGGATAGGTATGGCCGTAGGAAGGCTCATACGAATAATAGCCGACACCGCAACCCGTAACCAACAAGACGGCGGAGAGGAGAATCAAAAAACGTTTCATGGTCGTAGGATTTATGCTTTGGGCTTCCTATTGCAAAGATAAGGCCACAACTATTTGACGTGTTTGGTCACGTTGCTGGGCTCAGCCCGGAAATCCTGGTCCTTCAGGTAAAGATCGTCGTACTTCCCGGAGGGAAGATCCCGGAAAATGTAGTAATTCGCCTTGCGGGCCGCTTCGATGTGGTCGGTGAGGGCCGTACTCAGTGCCGCGGCGGCCAGATCGACCAGGGCGCCCAGCACACCCGTATTCCCCGAATCGGGCGTGAGGTCGAGGAACAGGTCGCAGGTGCGGTCGAAGAGGACCCGGTCGGTCACGGTCGAGCGGATGAAATAACGGATCTTCGTATGGATGCCGATGCCTTGCTTGGCCCAGTCTTCGATGACCGAGAACACGACCGCATCGGCTCCGAAGAAATCGTGGAACTGGCGCAGCGGCCGGTCGAGGAAGAGTTCCGCGTCGTAGGCGCTCTCCTGCCGAAGAACGTCCATCGCCAGCGTCGGGGGAATCACATAGTAGCCGGCTTCGATCAGCGGCCGGCTGATGGACGTATAGAGCGATTCCTTGGCGTCCACATTGGCCGTATTGTTGATCGGCGGCATCACCAGCAGCGTCACCGGACGCTCTTCGTACATACCGGGATAGAGGCTCTGGCGAGTAAGGGATGCGGTTGAGCCGCAGGCTGAAACCATCAGCACCAGCAGCAAAAGGAGGACACTTCTTTTCATTGCCGGAACAGTCTTTCAGCCAGAGGCTTGATGAATACCATCGATTCGGGGTAATAGTGCATCTCCATCTCGAACAGTTCGCGGCTGCGCTCCAGGAAGCCGGTGCCGTAGTCGGTGAAGGCGAAAGCCGCCTTCTGCCGGGCCGAGGCGTGTTCGGCGAAAATCGCCGCCGTTTCGGGTTGTGCGAGCAGCCAGGCGTACTCGGCGCAGATGCCCGGCGGAGGAACCTGACGCAAACCGCCCGGATGGGTTACAAGCTTCTCGTACATCAGGAGCATCTCGCAGGTGCTCTCCGGGGTCTGTCTGGCACTGAGCCGGTAGGCACGCCGCTCGTATTCCGTCGTGTTGTCGAGACCGCCGCCCCAATAATAGAGAACCTGGCCGGTCGGCCCGCATGCGGAAAGCAGCAGGCCGGCCGCCAGGAAAATGAGAATCCGCTTCATGCTAGAGGTTGATGACCTTCGTATCACCCGCCGAAACGAAAATTTTCTGCGTCAGGATGGTCTCGCCCCGCAGGCGGACCTTGACATCGTGCTGGCCGGGTTTGATGACGATCAGGTTCTCGGCCGTCCGCTTGATGTTGCGTTTGCTCTTGAAATCGCTGTCCTTGACCGTGTTGACACGGTAGGTATCCTTGTCGATCGTCACATCGATCGCCAGCGACTTGTCGGCGAAGAAGACGATGCCCGCCTCATCGGCGCGGCCGGAGACAACCGTATGGGAACCGACGCCGCAGCCCGTCAGCAGCAGGGCCGCGCTCAGGAAAAGAAGGAGTTTCTTCATGGCTTATTCGTCCAAAATGTAATAGTCTTCCAGATGGTTTTCGTCGATGTCCTGTCCGCTGTAGGAGCAGAAGGAGATTTCGGTCTCCGGCGTATCGCCCATCATGGTCTGGACCGTCACCACACCGATCAGCGTGCCGGGCAGTTCGATCTCCATACCGGTCTGCGGGTTCTTTACCTTGCGGCCTTTCTTGTAGACATTGAACTTGTCGCCAACGGCAAGGCCCTGCGAGGCGCCGCCGCCGATGATGTAGGAACCGCCGTCTTCAGCCAGCAGGTAGGAGCGCCAAGGCTTGTCCATGCACTTGTTGATGATGTTCTCCACCAGCTGGGACAGGGCCGCGGAAATGGCCTTGTCGCTGAGGGTGGCGTCGAAACCGGCCGTGCCGCCGATGCCCAGCGTCTGCTTGGTCGTGGTTTCGGCATAGCCCTTCGCCTCGTCGGAGTAGATGATCAGGCCGGTGGCGGCATCAACCAGACGGATGCTTACGCCCGCCTCGACGGTCTGGGTCTTGGTGGAGGAGAACACCTGATCGTGGCCTTCATTCTTGCGGCCGAATTCGGTAATGGAGCCCAGGATGATGTAGTCGGCGCCGATCTTGTTCATATTGGTGCCGACTTCAGCCACCAGGACGTCGAGGTCTTCCCGCTCCAGCAGGATGAACTTGCCGCTCTGGGCGAGTTTCGACGAAAGGATGTCGAGGGCCTGTTTGCGCATCGGGTCATTCTCCTTGTCGTAGAAAATGCCTTTGCCGTACTGGGTCTCGTTGGTGAAGCGGCCGATGGCCACTTTCCGCTTGATGGTCTTATCCTGTGCGGACACAGGCGCTGCGGCCAGGAGAACCAGGACCGCAGCCAGAGTAAGGGTAAGGATTCGTTTCATTGCCGTATTGAATGGACTTATTTGTCGGATTCCGCCTGCAAAAACAGCGCCATCTGTGGAACCTTGGCCCGTGCATCGAGGAACAGCTTCCACTGCGCCCGGGTACGGACCAGGTTATGCTCCGGATATTTGATCTTGTAGTACGTATCGCCGTTGATATAGTCCGCGAAGAAGCGGACGGTCTGCATATACGGGAAAAGCGTGGCCGCGAAAGGCAGGTTCTCCCGCTCCACGGGCGTGAGGAACGCGCTGGCGGTGGAAAGGTATCCCTTGGCGAACGCCTTGAAGATTTCCATATTGAACGACACGTTCTCCAGGTTCGGATCGTCCTCGGCGCCCGTGTTGGCCGCCGTGCGGAGGAAATCGCCGAAGTCGGAGAAGACGAACGAAGGCATTACCGTATCGAGGTCGATGACGCAGAGGATGTTGCCGTCGCGGTCGAAGAGCATGTTGTTGACCTTCGTGTCGCAGTGGCAGATGCGTTTGGGCAGGATGCCTTCGCGGTACATCCGCTCGGCCTTGCACATTTCTTCCTCATACGACTGGATTTCCGCTACGAGACTGCGGACCTCGGGGTCGGCCATCCGGCCGGCCGCGTCGGCCGCGACCGCTTCGCGCAACTGACGCGCGCGCAGCTCCATGTTGTGGAAATCGGGAATCGGTTCGCCCAGTTTGTCGGGCAGGTCGGCCAACATGGCCTCGAACTGGCCGAACGCCACGCCGGCATAGCCCGCATATTCGGGCGTGACGGCCTCGAAGGTCAGCGCATCGCGGAT